>Ga0114951_10006443_pt1 | contig 10380 bp, 4 predicted proteins | sample AM7aDNAmetaG_FD_88677 | JGI IMG/M metagenome (GOLD analysis project Ga0114951, IMG submission 88677) | Freshwater microbial communities from Finland to study Microbial Dark Matter (Phase II) - AM7a DNA metaG | ecosystem: Environmental > Aquatic > Freshwater > Lake | place: Finland: Lake Alinen...
CAATTACTACCATTCCAATATTCACTAATCAATATCATATTGCTACCAACTGTATCTAAATTAAAATATATTGAATTACATTTTTCTAATGTACCAAAATATATTGCATTATTAGTAGTTCCCGAATTAAAAATTAAAATATTAGAACCAAATGTCGAACTATTACCTTCTGCAGTAATATCATTATAGATTATTGGATTAGCATGATAATTATTTGTCGTTTGTATTTCAGAAAAACTATTTGATGTTACTACAAACGTTCCAATTGGAAGTTGTGCAAATGCTGGAAATGCAAATGTAGTTCCTAAACTATGCCCTCTGACTGAATCAAATTTAATTGTAACACCATATTTTATTAATGTATCATATATTGTACAGCCACTACTATTTGACCATGCAGAATAAGTATCACCATTATTAATACTTATTCTCCATCTAAAAGTATCTGTTAAACCAGTAATTGAGTCTATTTCTATCTCAAAAAAACTTCCATAATTTTCAGTATAATATCCGCCAACTTTAATATCATTAGGACTACCAGATACCAATATTGCATGATATGCCATAATATTGGTTTGATTATTGATACCAACTCTACCAGTATTTGAAATTGTTAATTGATCAATATGTCCCTTTGGACTAGTTAAATACCAAAATCTACCGTCTTCATTTCTATATGTTTGTGCAACAAATCCAATTTCCCCATTAGTTGACCATGATAAATTTTTATCTACGGTTGAATCACCATCAATATCAATACCATTTTTTTGTATATTCCAACCATTATCACTACAAATATTATCAACACCATATGTGCTTATTTGTGTTTTCGGTGATACAGTACCAAAGCCAGTTAAACCTGAAACAGAATCAATGGTTATGATTGGCGTTATTCCATTGGCTTTATTAATATGAATTGCTTGTGTGGAATCACTTAACGGTTTTATCGATGAAGTTGCCAAACCATTGTTAAATGTTGTTCCAGATGGTAATGAAGGATTGCCAGTAAAAACAGGACTATTAAGAAAAGCAAATGTTTGTCTTGTATTGCCTGTTGTTGTTCCATAAAAATAATTACCTTTAAATTCGATAGCACCTGATTGTGGCGAAGTAAGTAAATTACCCGATGTAAATTTTAATGGTGCATTTATTGTTGTACCTGATTTTATATGTATTGTCGCTGTTGGTGTTATACCAAACCCAGTATTTCCTTTATAATTTATTCTAACTCTTTCTATTGGGTCTAATCCATTTGCTGTGTTGAAATAAATATCAGCACATCTAGTAGTTCCAGTGCCAACAAATTGAGAACCAATTTCAGCTAAAAGTCTTCCGGTTGTGCCAGCACGACCCCTAAATTTAATTGCACCTAATAAATCATTCATTTGAGTGCATGATGAATTATCTAAAGTACCACGAGTTTTCACAAAAGTCAATGCTGGTGGTATAATATCATTCGAAGCTAGTTTAATTTTTAAATCGACAACAGAACTATTCTCACTATCAATTTCAACTAAACTATCTGTCCCTGAAGCAGTAACTTGAACATTATTGCCTGTATTAACTTGAAGTCTATTACTACCTGTTATATTTCCACCTCCAACATTTACCCGACCCGAAATATCGACATAAAAGCTTGGACGATAATCATTAAATGAATTATATATTGAAAATCTTTTATCATTTCCAATATTTATACTATAAGCATTTGCTGCTGATATTGGATTTGTTGTTGTTCTTAATCTTAACCAATATAATTTATAACCATCTTCAACCAAATCAGTAATATATCCTTTATTCCAACCTGACATTAATGAAGGTTGCCAAATAATACGTCCAGATTGACTTAAATTATTAGTACTGTCAATATAATCATGTAAAATGTTATTAAGAACTGTCCAATCGTTTATATCAGTATTCCAATATTCAGTAATCAATGTAACATTAGTAGCAAAAGTTGCTAAATTAATATAAATCATTTGGGCATGTACTGTAAAACCTAAATAAAAAGCTTGATTAGTTCCACCAGTACCACTAATAAATATTGGAAATTGGTTTCCAAATAAACCACCATTTGCTTTAGCTGTAATATCGTTATAAATTATTGGATTTGAATTATAATTATTTGTTGTTTGAATTTCTTGTATACCCATTGGTGCTAATGTCATTGTTGCTTGAGGAATTTGCGAAAAACCGGCAAATTCCCAAGTAGCACCAATACCATGACCAGTGGTATGTTCAAAATTAACTAATACCCCATATTCTAATTCGACAGGTATTAATGTACATCCACTTGCTGATGAATAACTACCATATGAAATACCCGCATCTATTGATTTTCTCCAATGCCAAGTATCAGTAACACCAGTATTTGCTATTTGAATCTCATATATTGTATTATAATTTTGAGTATAAATTCCACTTATTATCAAATCATTTAAACCTGTTACTGAAACAATTTGGGCTGAATGATAATTTAAAAAATTTGATTGTTTGTTAAATCCAAATCTTCCTGTTTCCATAACAGTTAATGGATTGGATTGAGCTTGCGTATTAGTTAAATACCAAAACACATCATTTTCATCTCTAAATGTTTGTGCTTGCCATTTAGGTATTCCATTATTTGCCCAAACAATTTCTTTATCTGCACCAGAAACACCATCCAACATAATTCCATTTGTTTGAACCGAATATTTACTACCAGCACTAATATCAGTACCAAATACATGAATTTTATCTTTAGGATTTGTAGTACCATAACCAGTTAAACCTGAAACGGTATCTATATTAATTATATTCGTAGTTCCATTGGCTTTATTAAATTGTATTGCGGTTGTTGAGTCAACCCTTGGACTTATTTTATTTGTTATTAAACCGCCATTGAACCAACTTTCGACATTAGTACAAGCATTATTTGCTGTTACTTCGGCAAGACCAGCAAGTGTACTACCTGAACCAGCACTTATTATTATATTTTCTCTATCACCTAATATAGTCAATGCCCCAATGGCAGATATTGATTTAAGATTAAGATTTAAATTACTAACATTTCCAATTGTTGTTCCTGTTCCAAGATTAGTAGTACCAGTTATTCCATCATAATCGCTAGGAATACTATATGAACCATCGCCATTTAAATAATAATTTTCATTATATGGTAATACAGTATTTAACGAACCAACACCTCTTGGTGTTAAATAACATAAACCTGTTCTTAAATAATTTCTTTCATCGCCAACAGATAATTCAATGGTACTTCCACTTGGTGGAATTATTGAAAAGGTGGATAAACTTGGATTATTTATGTTAGTTCTAAAGCCATTTCTTTGATCATTAACAGGTAGCAATGATTTATCACTGTTATCTAAATCTATTTTAGGGACAATATTACTGCCTGTTCTAAGACAATTTCTGTGTTCACCAACATGCTGTTTATTTTGTTTTTTATTGTTCATATCTGAAATTATATTAACTTAAATATAAATACTCAGATACAACAGATAAAATTAATAAAAAAAATATTACAATAAAATTAACTTAAATAATTAAATTTATAAATATGTATAACTTGCTCTATTATTCCAGATATATATGAACCGCTGATCGCCATTGGGAAATAATGTTATTGACCAAACATTACCATTCTTTATTATTTTTTTTATTCTCCAAAATGGTTCAAATATATTGCTACCATTATTTGATATTCCAACATAAATTTCTGTACTCGAAACTTCGTCAATTAATGTAATTGCATCTCTTTGTTCAGACTGAACATTCATATCTGTATTAAAATCTGTCATTGTGTTTAATTTTTATATAAATACTATGAACAACTTAATTAGTTATATTTTTTTTTATTTTTGTTTGTTAACCGCCTCAATTATTTTATTTATGTCAAATAAACTTACGGTATCATAAGGAAATTCCTGAATTTGTCCTGCAATATCTTTAGTTAGATATGTATATTTATTAAATTCTCTAACAATATTTGCATTTGGTAAAATATTTATATGTTCTGGATATCCAAATACTTTGGGATCATTTCCAATCCAAAGCACAGTACTCTGTAAATCAAGGCTTTCTGATACATGCTGTGCAAAAGAATCAATAAATAATCTTTTTGTTGATAAGGGAAAAACCGCATAAAGTTCTCTTAACGGTAATGTTAATGGTTCTACTCCTTGTAATATTGGTTGTTCTGGTGATTTAATATGCAATATTCTATATGATTTAGAAAAATAGTTTACTAATTTCTGAGCAATATCAATTGGCATATCACGATACCAAGATTTACGACTGTACTGTTGATTACTTCCTCCATGTGATTGTAACAACATAATCGGTTTTCCGTTGGGTTTTATTTTATCTCGTGCAATTTCCAGTTCTCTTGGGTTTAGATAAAGGTCGGGCTTGTGTCCATCGTATTTAACATTAAACATTTTACACCAAGTTTCAGTTAAATGTTCTTTTCTTAAAATATGATTGGTTTCATTATATGGGTCATGTTTCATTATAATCGTATCATCATTTAGATAATCATCCATAAAATACTGTTGTTGTCCAGCAACATAAAACCTAAATATATTTGGATTGTAAAAATAACTTGCATCCCATGATCCAACTACAACAATTTTATAATCGGGGTATTGTTTTTTTATTGCACGAATTACAGCAGTAGCCATAATATTTTTTCCATGTCCTCCAGAGCAATCAAAGATAATATACTTATCCTCATTTCTTATTTTATTATCAATAATCATATTTTTCTATTTTATTAATTTTTATATTTAAATACAAATCCTCCACATGTTTTGGTATTATTTTTTAAGTTTGAAAGTATTGCATTTGATTTAAAATTATTTTGTATTTTTGCTTCTTTAACTGACGGATATTCTTCAATAAATACATTATTTAAATCATATTTTAAAATTGATTGATTATGTTTATGTAATGGTATATATTTTTCGATAATATTTGATATATCGCTAGAATAAAACCATAAAAAATTTCCAGCCATTTTTCTTGTTTTATTTAAACATTTATTAATATTTGATTGCGGAATTTTTAGTAATAAACTTGCTTCTTTTTGACTTTTATATTCTTTAATAAATTCCCCATTCAGTGAATATTGAACAATTGGAATATTATTAATTCTCGCCTTTTTAAATTTAAAATTACTAGCATTTTCTTCAGAAAAAAAGAAATAATTTCTTTTATATGAATTTCTCTTTTTTTGTTCAATTGCTCTTGAAATATTTGATGCACCACAATTAAAATAATTAGCAATCTCATTAACCGAAGAAAATTTTTTTAAAAATAAACCATCTTCAGAATACATATAAACTGCTTTAGTTTTAGTTTTTCCTCCTTCACCGCCTTCCGTTAAATTAGTTAATCTTGTCCCTTCTTCAATATATTTTTTTATATAATAAATCTCTAATTTTTCATGTTCATACATTTTTAAATTATTATTATAACTTTTATTGCAAAAATCTAAAATTTCTAATCTAGGTATTAAACCATTTTCCAATATTTTATTAATTATATTCTTTTTAAATATATTTGAATTTCTCGTTTTACCGTGAATATTTAAATGTTGAAGATATCTTCTTTTAATATTATCAGTAAATCCAATATAAAATATCCCATTATTTCTTGGATCAATCAAACCGTATATATAAACAATTTTATTCAATTTATAAATTTTTATAATTTATTATAAATACGTAGTAAATATAGAAAAAACACGATATTTATAAAAAATTATTTATCCAACTCTTCTATTGGGATTAAATCTTGGTTTATTGATATTTTCCAAATATTCAATTCTTTTAGTTAACTCCTGTATAGCATTAACTAAAACAGGAATTAAATTTGATTCATTATATTTCAAATGTAATGGGTCATCATTGCTGATTATCACTGAATTAGACCCTTCTAGTTCAAGTATATCTTGAGCCTTGAATCCATAACGAACTGAACCTGTTGGTATTGAACATTCACGAGATAATTTAAATTGATATTGAACTGGATTTAATTGATTTATAAATCTTAATCCATGAGGAACAATATTAAAACACATTTTATCTCTTTCATCGGAACTGGTTGCCCAAGCCACTTTAGCTACTGCACAAACAGTATCATTATTACCAATGACAACATAATTATTTTCATTTGTTATACATAATAATGCATCAGTTCCTGAATTGTATCCAATTGCAATATTACTACAACCACTAACAACACTACCTAAAGAATTATAACCAATTGCAGTATTATTACTTCCATCAACATTAGATATTAATGATTGAGAACCTATTCCAATATTAGCAGAGCCTGTTCTATTAAAATATAAAGTATAATCACCAATTCCAACATTATTACAACCACAAGTATTGTTTAATAATGCTAAATATCCATTGGCAATATTACATGCACCACAAGAATTATGAGATAATGCCAAATTACCAATAGCAACATTATCATTTCCAGTTGTATTTAAAAGAAGTGATTTATAACCAATAGCAATATTACAATTTCCATTAGAATTAGAATATAAAGCACAAGTTCCATTACCAATATTATCAAATCCACAAACATTTAATAATAACGATTGAGAGCCAATGGCAATATTACTATAACCGGAAGTATTATATAATAACGACTGTTCGCCAATAGCAATATTATTAGAACCAACAATATTATTTGTCAATGATGTCATACCGAGTGCTATGTTATGTACTCCAGAAGTATTACAGAATAATGATTGAGAACCAAGTGCAATGTTATAATGACCACTTATATTATTATATAATGATAATCCTCCATTTGCAATATTTTCACAACCACTTATATTATTATATAATGATTCATAACCATTGGCAATATTATTAATACCATTGATATTAAAATATAATGAATTAAATCCAAGTCCAATATTATTAGTACCACCGGTATTATTAAATAAAGACGTATTACCAATTGCAATATTATTAGTACCCACTCTATTATTATAAAGTGATTGAAAACCAAGCGCAATATTATTAATACCGCATGTATTTTGTGCTAATGATAAACCCCCAATTGCAATATTATCACAACCATTCGTATTTCCAGCTAATGATAAACCTCCAATTGCAATATTACCACAACCCACAGCATTACTATATAAAGATAACGTACCCAAAGCAATATTATAATTACTACTATTATTAAACAATGAATTATTTCCCAATGCAATATTATCACATCCACATATATTATTAAACATCGAACTATTTCCTAATGCAATATTATTACTTCCATTTTTATTACCTAATAATGCTTGAAATCCTAATCCAATATTACTGCAACCACTAACATTACATGTTAATGATTGAAGACCAATTGCAATATTATTACATCCACATGTATTATTTAACGCTTCAAATCCAATTGCAAAATTATTTTCTCCCCCACTTAAATAAGGTATATTTGTTAAACATGAATATGTATTATATGCACCATCAATACAAATATTATTAACACTACTTCCAGTACCACCCGTACTTGCAATACCTGTACTTAATTTACCAGCGCCATCAATATAAACAACACAAGTTTCAACGGTTTTTAATGGTAAACAAGTGATAGATAAAGAACCATCTATTATTACTTTTTTATTATCAAATTCGCCATAAATTAAACTAGAACCTGATTGATTAGCGATATGTAACCTATTTGATTTAGTTTCCGAATAACCAGCACAATTACCAAGATAAACAGATGTTGAACCTGTTATATTGGTATGTCCCGCAGAATAACCAAGTGCAATGTTTTTATTACCAATCGTATTATGATATAATGAATTATCCCCTAAAGCAATATTTAAATTACCACTTGTATTGCAATATAAAGTATTATTACCATTGGCATTATTACAACAACCAATCGTATTATTAAACAAGGCTGTATATCCTCTTGCAATATTATAACATCCGGTACTATTGAAGTATAATGAACTGTTTCCATTAGCAATATTATTACAACCAATAGTATTATGATATAATGCAGCATTTCCTTGTGACGCATTTCCACATCCACACGTATTATAAAATAGTGCCTGTGTACCTGTTGCCATATTATATTTACCTGTAGTATTGGAATGCAATGATTCAAAACCTGTTGAAATATTATAACACCCACTAGTGTTATTAATTAATGATTTATATCCCAAAGCAATATTATCTTTTCCTGTTGTTAAACCCGTTAAATTGTTTATACAAGAATAGGTATTACAACTTGTATCTATAATAATATTATTAAATGCTGAGTTTGGTTTTAATAATATTCTATTACTATTAAATGTTAACATATAACCGTTTGTTCCACCTGTTGCTATAATTGGAATATATCCGCCAATACCGTTTGTTAATGTTAAACCTGATACTGTGGCGATTTGTGTTTGACCCGAAAGTGTTAATATATTATTAGCACCAGATATTTGTCTAAACTGTTGATTTATAAGATTAGGGCGACTGAAAAATGTCATAATATTCTATATTAAATATTGTTATTTTTGTAACTATATGACCGTACCCCTAATTAGCAAATTCGAACTTTGGGTTCGATCATATTTAATATAAATACAAATTAAATTTAATTAAACAGTATAAAAAGAAAAAATTCCATAAGATTTTTCTTATGGAATTTTAACAATCTAATTATCAGTGTTGCGGGAGTGAGGATCGAACTCACGTAGAATGGCTTATGAGACCATGCTGGTAACCACCTCCAGTCTATCCCGCAGACTATAAATACGATACAAAAATAAAAAAAGTTTTTAATAATGCAAATTATTTTTCTTTTTTCATTACATTTTGTTTTTTTCTTTCTTGCATTAACATTTCATGAATTCCTATATGAGAATTCAATTTATCAGGATCAATCAATTTAGTTTCAACATCTACTGTTGGTAACATGATATTTTTATCGCTATCGAGTTTATTAAATTCAACCAATACCGTGTTTACAATAATTGGTTCTGGTTCTTTTTCTATAATTGTTTCATTTGATTGAAATCCCCATTCAAATTTTATATCTGATTCTAATTTAATATTCGATACATCGGTGTTTTCTTCGAAGCCATTTATAATAATATCGTCTGTTTCAATATTAGGCTCTTTAATTATTTCTTCAAAATTGACATCACCAACCGTTTTCTTTTGTTCAATAAATTTCTGCATTGCACTATCTAATACTAGGTCTTTTATCGTATCATGATCGTCATTTATCGTATCACTATTTACTTTATCAAGTAATGATTCTTCTGAAAAATTACTGGCCACTGCATGCATTTTATTTAAATCTGATTCTAGTTTATCAATATCTTCATCAGTATGATGTTTTTGACCTTTATATAATTTAGCATATTTATATCGATCATCTTCAATTCTAATCTCCATCGTATCATTATTAAATACGCAATCTCTAAATGTTTGACCATCTTGTGCAAATCTGGCTTTAATAATACTAATTGTAGCCAATTGTGCTTCCTTTTGATCATCAGTTTTTGCAGCACTCATAAAGAAATGTGCTTTTTGTAGTCTTTTAATACTACCTCCAGTATGATAGGCTGCAACAATTTCTGCGCCAATTCCTGCTCTTCCACTCTGTATTGCAGTCCAACATGGAATAGCAAAATCAGAAGCTAATGCTTCAAAACTTTTAACAACAACGAGTTCACCCTCTGTTCTATCTGCTGTTTTTTTATGTGATTCAACACAATCAAGATAATCTAATACCAATTCATCAAAAAGAAATCCATATTTTTTCTGATATGAAATCATCCAATTTCGAACATCTTTCATTGTGGTATCTTCTTGACTGAATTTTTTAATAACAATTCTACCTTTTCCTTTTAATGTTTTTACTTTAGCATGTACTCTTTCTTTTACCTTAACGTTTTCATCTTCATCGTCAATTTTACTTAAAGGAATTCCAGACCAAATAGTATAATGTTTACGTTTAATAGCATCTTTTTCATCTTCAAAAACAATTTGTGCTACATTTTTTCCTATTTCATAGGCAGTATTTGCTATTTTAGTTAAGGCAGTTGTTTTACCTACTCCGCTAGGAGTGAGAATTATACCAATTTCTCCCTTACCTAAACCACCACCAGTTAGTACGTCAATTACTTCAATACCTGTTGGTATTGTTTCTCTAAATTCTTTTCTTAATGCATGATCAATATTATCAATAACTTCTTCACTATCATCCTTTTCTTCACCAATATGAGATATTTTTTGAAATTGTTCTTCAATATACGAAACTATGAATTTATTTTTTATTTCACCTGTTTTTGTTTTTTCAATAATATATTCACCAACTTTACGATATTCC
>Ga0114951_10006447_pt1 | contig 10376 bp, 2 predicted proteins | sample AM7aDNAmetaG_FD_88677 | JGI IMG/M metagenome (GOLD analysis project Ga0114951, IMG submission 88677) | Freshwater microbial communities from Finland to study Microbial Dark Matter (Phase II) - AM7a DNA metaG | ecosystem: Environmental > Aquatic > Freshwater > Lake | place: Finland: Lake Alinen...
ATATCCATTATACACATTATCGAATATCAAACCTTGGCTTGACAACCAAGCACCATAACTTAATAAAAAATCACACAAGCTAGAAGGCGTAGTAAACACATATCCATAAGGTATTTGTTTAACATTAGTAGTGTATTGAGTGGGTACTTGAACCGATAAATTACCAGCAGTAAGAGTATTATACAATCCAGAAGGGTTGCTTTCTAATATTTCAAAATAAGGTTGTACATTACTATAACCGTAAACAGAATAGCCAATACCACCAGCTCCTAATTGTTCTACTTTTACTATTACAGAACTAAATGTAATTTGATTGAATGGTTGATTTTTGTAAAATAATAAATCATAACTTGACGGCGATATTGCTAATCCATTATTAGTAGAATTAGGGCCGGCACGCTCAGTAAATAATTGAACATATACTGGATCTGAAAAACTTGCCATCCGATAGCATAAACGAACATCTAAGTTTGCTAAGGCATCCGTCAATGTTGTCGTACTATTAATTCCCGACTGCTGATTGTAATCAACAATCCAGTTAATATAAGATGCTTTACTTACACCATTACCATATATTTGTACCCCGGACGCATTTAAACGATAGCGATCTTTATACAAATACTGACCTAATGCGGTATTATAACGATATAAATCTCTATCGGCATAAAGGGAGAAAAATTCTGCGGGTTTGGTCAATGCTAACATACGCATAATAGCAAACGGATAAGAACTACTGTTCCACCATGATGCTTGTACCGGACTGCCGTCGCCTGATATCCAGGATTGTTGGAAACCATATGGATTATTTCTGCCCATAATACATTCATTAGGCGGCAATAGTTCGCCTTCTGTGCCAGCAGGTATGATTTTACTTAATCCTGGTCGAGCATATTCTGGAAGTACATATGGACCGGCTGGATCACCGACAATACCGGCTTCTAAATCGTCCCATAAAACTGTGTTACCAGACGTATATGGCGCTGGCCCATAACGCAATATCCACCAGGCTGGTTCTTCAGAAAATCCAACCATTTCCCACGGTGTCATGCTAGGTGTTTCTGTATCGTAAAAATAACGGTAAATGCCGCGCCAATTACCTTGTAAGAATACTTCTTGGTTAACTCTATTTGCCGCTTGACTATAATTCCAAGTAAACGGATTATCTGCTACATAATTTTGTGTTGTATAATCAACTTTATTTTGTCCTACCCAGGTCAAAAAATCTTCACTCATTATTTGATTAATTTCTTGATAGGTATAAGGAGTGGTACGGAAGAATCCAGGCAACAATGCCGTTGTTTGACTAGGATAAAATGTAGGATCTACTTCATCTGTAGTTAACGGAATTGGGTTATCATCTACTTTGATATTATCATAGATGCGTTTTTCAAATTCAAGTAATACTGTATCACGGATATCGCCAAACGCAATCGTAATCGAGCCGTCGTGACCTTGAATTACAACCGTTGGCTCAGTATAAGTTTCATCGACAAAAATACTAGGTGTATATTTAGGATATAGTCCCATTTTAGTAGGAGTATTTGGGCACCAATTTTTTATAGTCGTCGGATATTCGTTAATTATAACAACATCACCGACATTCAATGGAACTAAAATTGTTAGTTTCATAGCATCAGTGGATACAATATATTGAGTATCACGAACTAATAGTACATTATTAACATATACCAAAAGTCCAAGATAATTTGATGATGTAAAATCATATACCTGGGTAGTATTAAAAACTTTTGTCGTGATGGGATTTACTACTGTGGTAGTAGATGTATAATTGGTCCCCACTGGTAACATATCTGACCAATAAAATGGGTCAGAACTTGTTAAACTTTGGGTAATATTTCTTACTGCCAAATCTAATATTTCAGCAGTTGTTTCAGTACCATTAAGATTTAATCGAGTAACTGCAGTTAATAATTTGTTTTTATATTTGATATATTCGCGGCTATTATATTCTAAAGAAGCAAAAATATTATAAGTTGGCGAGCGTAAAAAATATCCAGCCAAAGTTAATGGTGAAGATTGTTGTAATATTAACTGGCCGTAAGGAACAATGTTACCTAAATCGCGAGTATTATTTCTGCCGTTAATTGGGCCTTGTAATTTAAGTAAATTTTCGCAAATAGTGTTATAATGGTTGCGAACTGTGCCTAAACTAAATTGTGCAGAGTTTTCATTAAACGGATTATTTTCAAGATTAATAGGTACTTCATAAAAGCCCTGGTTACTAATTTGTTGACTATAAATTAATACTTCAATTATGTCGCCGGTAACATAACCCGAACCATTAAGTGTAATTGTTGAAGTATTAACAGTAGTATTAACTGAAAGAGTATAGGTTGACGGTGTTTGATAAACATTGTTAATAAAAACTTGGGCTGCCGGAACATCAAGCCCAGTTTCAATAACCACATCAAATTGTAATGGTATGCCCGAATAAGTGAATTGAAATTGTTGACGAGCCAACGATGGAATCGCTGCTGTTTGCCATCCAATTTCTCGTGTAAAGGTTAATCGATCTGAATATTGACGTACAAACCCAGAACTAACATCAACTGTTATTCCAGTACTTCCTGTTGGAGTATAGACAAAGGTATCGGTGTATAAATTATTATCAAATAATATGTCGCCAATATTATCAATGCTAAAAAATGCCAGCGGAAAACCTAATACAGAATCAGTTGGATTATCTGGATTTTCAGCATAACTTAATAGTTTGCAGCCATTAAAATTACTACTTGGATATTGAGTGCGGTCGCCAAAACTATACCCGCTACTATTATATACATCAAATAACGGAGCTTGGTTAACTGAGGTTTTTTGCTGAGTACTAATCCAAGTCGATCCGTCGTAATAATAACTTTTACCAGTTAAAGTGTTGCCGCTAATACAAACAGTAACCTGATCGGCTAATACTGGATCTGTACTAATAGGTACTAAATCAATGATCGGTGTTGTGGATGTTTCTGGATCTGGTACTATAAAATTTACTTGATAAACTTGATTTCTAACATTTGGATTAGTATCGGCCGCAAATATAATTAAGCTATCGTTAACTAATGTATAACCATCTACTCCGTATCCTGTTTGTCCATTAACATTTAATAACGCATCAGTTTGGGTAAAATCAATAACATTAACTGCTGAAATTCCTTGAGTGCCAAAATTAAATAATTTTGTTCCGGCACGGAATTCTAATATAGGACGATTAGCTCGTTGGGCGCTTGTATATGAAGGTGGTAGATCATTATAAGCGGCCGCAGCATCGATCACATCAATATGGAACCATCGGTTACTTCGACTCCATGGATTAAGATCTGGACTAGCTATATTAATTGTAATATAATCTGATTGTGCTGGCTCATTGTTAATTTTAAGTTCAGTTGCATAAGTTTCAGGTACTATTAAATTAGCAGAGTTTACTAACACAATACTTGACCCTACACCTTGTACATAATAAGTATTTCCCACATAACTAGATGGATATACCGTTCCTTGGAATATAACTTTTAACCCGTTAGTAAATGTTACTCCATTTGGACTTATATAATTTTTTTGGCCTAATATTTCAGTATCAACATTAATATAAGAATTAACATTAACTGAATTGATTGTTCCGCCGCTAATGTATGTTGCTATTATGTTACTAGCAAAAGTTACAGTAGAATTAGTACATGCTGTTACTGGATAAGTTCCGTTATATACTGTTGGATTAATTTCTGAAACAATTATTGAACTACCAATAGCGTACGGCGCTACTGATTGAGAAGCAAAACTTAATGTTACGGATGTTCCGTTAGTAGTAAGGCCAGTAACCGACAATGGCGGGATTGCCGCATTAGTATTTTCAGTAATAAATTTTATTTGTCCAAATATTGTTGGATCTTCGCTGTCCTGATAGTATATATAGGGTAATGCCGCAGTTAATAATGGTATTTGTTCGTAAACGCCCGAAGAATTTTTGTACCATTGTGTATTAACATATTCTGCACCATACGCAATAGAAAATTGTGTGTTATTTTCTATAGTTAACAGATTGTTAAGCTGAATATATCCATCAACATATTGAATTTGCCATAAGCTGGCCTGTACTGAAGGAGTTGTGTCGTCAGTAAAAATTAAGGTGCGTGAATTAAGACTAGTTATACCATCAATACCATTAGGATTTTCTGATATAAATGTATCAACTGATACTCCGTCAAGTTGACTGTATGTAAATGTTGAACAAATTAAATCAACTATGCCAGTACCTACACTTGGATAATTTATAAATGGTAAATTATAATAAAAATCTTGCGCGATTGTTGCTGGGACATCAAATGTTACGGTTCCCAAATCAATACCGTTGTTTGTTACACCCAACACCGATCGATCGTTAATATTCGGAGACCATGGCAGTCTTCCATCGACTCCAGGTTGAGTTTGAATCCAAAATTGTGGGCCAGAGCCGCTAGTGGCATCAATAATGTTTAATTGTCCTCGAAGATTATAATGTGTATCATTACAATAATACAATACATCCGGAGCATCTTGCGGAACAGTAAATGTTACTAAGCCAGAATAAGCTCCATTATTAGTAACTCCTTCACTCCAAAGGTTAGTTGTACCAAACGATAATTCAGTTTTTATATAAAAACCATAAGGACCATTTTGTATTAAATTCCATGTATATGTGTTGCCACGAACTAAGGTTAATGTAGGATTAGGCTCATAATCGATTGCCCAACTACTTGTACCGTTGTTAGTTACACGATAATCAACTGAATTAGTATTATTTTGTGCTATTACAAAATTATAATTTCCGTCGCGCACTAAAGTTAATGTAGGATTATTTCCTTCGTACCCACTAAAAGTATATGCGCCGTTGGCACGAGTAACTGTAAATGTTTGCTGAGTTGGGATCGTAGTAGGCGCTACTGTAACTAAATCTGGGCCGTTAGGTAACCAATAATATTGAGAATAGTTACTATATTTGTCGAAATCTACAAATGGGTCCCAGGAATAATACTCGCTTTCAAATAATCTATCTTGTTGATCAACTATGCCGCCTTGTGTTGACAAAGCGTCAAGCATTCCTGGATAAGTTATAGCATCATCAATTTTACTTGTCGTTGGATTTAACGCAATTACACCTGGTTCTAATTGATAATTATTTCGTACCTGAGTTGGTTCAATAACATAATTGTCATTGGCATTTACACCTGGGCCAACTTTTTGACCAATGTAGCCTTGTGTTTGTTTATACGCTGGTTCTTGTATTAATTGGTCAAGTGTGGCATTAAGAAACTGAGTGTTAACCGGAGTTTGAAATATTTCAGGTAAAAAATCTACTGAACGAATTTTTGAGGCCATTAAATTGCTCCACTGCCAGCAGCAGTTTGTAAGTTAGTACTTGTTAATGATTGTATTACTTCAATATCATTAATAGTTGCTCCATTAACAAAAATTTGATAAGGAGCACATTGTATTTCGTATAAATCTCCAAAACTCTTTTGAGGATTTAGTGGTACTAACACTACAGACGCAACATAAGTGCCTATTTGTGAATGTATATAAGCCGCTAACTCACTAAAGTAGAATGTATCTCCAAAATTCCAATTAGCAATATCAAAATAAGCATTCATAGTGGTTAAAACTAAATTACGAATTTGATTATTACTAGCATTAGTATTTGCCGCTGGAATAACTTTAATAATAGCCCTTAATGCTTCTGGAGCTTTGCTACCAAATAATGGTTGGAACTCTACACTATTAAGAATCATATTATCACTAATCATCTTGTAGGTCTGCAACCCAGCGTAATCAGTAGTTAGCTGATCAATAGTAGGCGGCATTGGTTGTGTGACAGTTCCAGTAGTATCTTGTATCCACTGAACATATTGTGTATAATATTCAAGAGTTACAACATATAAATCAATAATATTTGTGCTTCCTGGATCAATTAAATTAGTTAACGCACTATTATGTCGATATTGGAAATATAAATCTTGTCGTCCAATTTGTGCTACCCACCCCGAAGTAGCAGTTAATACTCTTGTTCCAGATAATGTTATTGTTAATGTATAAAACGCATCCTGACTATAAGCATAAAAAATTTGCCCTGTTGGATATTGCTCTTTAACTTGCTCTAACGCTGCTAAAGTTGGCCAGTCAGCGTCTACTATACCAGAAGGTTGTAACAAATATCTTTCAAGATTATCAAAATCTGTAGTTAACTGAAAATATACATATGGTTCTGGAGTAATAGTGGATGACGGTGCTACCCCGACTATTTCTTTAAAGAAATCTGGATCGCTTGGGATGCCATCGTTATTGTAATCTTGATAACCAACCAGTACTTGATAATCATCAACTAAACCGTCAGTTAATACCGGTTGTCCAATAATTTTAAGTGTTATATCACTTAGTAGTGGAGAATTACTGTACGGTTGACTATTTGTTCTCAAGACTTTGGCAAAATCTGAAATAACTGTACCAGTACGACTATCATATATTGATTTATTATTTTCAAAGAAAAAGCGTGTTTCTAATACGCTGCCAAAATAATAATTAAGACTACGGGAAACCACTGTATATTGACTTCCGTTGAATGTGCCTTGAATTAACCAACTTGCGTCAAGATTAGTTCCGTCAGTATTTCCAGCATTTGTTTGACTCCATGCCGCTCCGGTATCAAGGTTTGCCGCTGTTATTAGGTACCATGTATAAGGAGTCCCAGTAATTGTGCCTGTACTGTCATACCCTAATCCAAAATTAGCTTTTAAGAATATTTGATTAACAATCGATTTTTGTAATGCTGTCGAAAATGAAGTTGTTAATACTGGGATAACTTCTGTAGGAATGGCGCCTGTTGGAACATAAGTGTTTAATACTACTGGTCCAGCACCGTTAGCTAAATTACCGGTGCCACCATTTGTGCCGTTGCCAACTATTGCGGTTGGGGACGCCCAAATAACTAAATGATCGTCGTCTGCTGTAGGTAATCCAGGTTTTAATTCATTACTCTTATCGAAATAATATCCGCTTGGTGGAACAAATTTAACTAAAGAGGTTTCAACAATAAATTTGGCATAGTTACTAACCGTAGAACCGATTGGGACAGGAGCGCCACTACTATTAACAAAATATCCAGTGGTTTCATTTACAATAGTTGTACTCTCGTGCCACGAATAAGTTAAAGGAATTAAATTTGGGCGCGGGAAATAAGCATAATAAAATTGTTTGAATGTAGCTTGAAGTAACAGAGGTGTTATATCGTTTAATACAACATTATTAATATCGTTTGTAGTTTGATATGTAAATGTGAATGCTGGTGTATTATTAATATACCACAATGCTCCGTCAGAAGAAAAAACATTAGTAGACGAATATTTGCCAGTGGGATCAACTAAATCTAAGTAACGACTAGTGCCGATAGAACTACGATTTAGTGCCGCACTTTTAATAATAGAATTATATTTTGTAAACGGAAAATTTGTATAATCTTCACCGTTAACCATACGATCCTGCGTATAATAACGAGCAGGTGCTCGTTGTTTAATTTGATCGATTGTTTCGCGTGGAGCAGCGTTAGTTACTGGTGTTGTTATGCCGCAAGTAAATGTAATTGTTTCGATTGTACCGGTGCGACTTACATATGAAATAGGTATTTGAACCGATTGCATATTTTCTGGATTAATAATATATTGTAATCCGTTAGATGCTCTAACATAGTTACGGAATTGTCCTACTGGGATTGAAGCAAACACATTGTCGCCGAATATTAATGTAATTTGATCGTTTGTTCGACTTGTTACAGAATATGCTTTTTGTATAGTCGAGGTCATTTGTTCGACTGCAGCTGTGTAGACTGAAGGAACTTGTTTCCAAATTTCTTGTACTTGGCCTACATTGTCAAGTTGATATAACCAAACATCAGTATTATTAACGCCTTCGATGTTAATGTTAACAGTACGATTAGAAATACTTTCTGCTAAATTAAAATCTTGATTTTGTAATGTACCTTGTTTAAAATAAAAGAAATATCCAGTATTAGCACTAGCATATCCTAATTCGTCATTACGATATAAAACATTAAATTGTCCGTTAGGTAATGGAGGTGGTTCGTAGATATAAGTTTCGCCCAACGAAGTCGCATTTACTGCTTCAAATGGCATATTAACTCCATTAATTGTAGCAGTATATGGTATTACTGGAATGTATCCAGGTACTAAATTAATAGTATATTCTTGTGTGTCTACTCCAAGAATAGTTTGGTCATTGCCAGGCGATCCGACATGTTGGGTGTCAACTAATGACGCATTAAGTATGGCAGTAAACTGTTCTTGCCAGTCAAAATTACTGGGATCTGCCCAGTTAACTGTAATATTCGCAAGATCTACTCCATTGTAATCGGTAACATTTTCGGTAGTTTGTACAGAAAATACTTTAAGATAACCGCTGGCTTCTGTATTACGCTGAGGAGTATAACTTACTAAATTTGCTAATTTAATAACACTATCGCGGCGCTCTGCTGTATCAATATAGTTTTCACGAGTGTTTAAATCTGTACGAAATGCTAATGCTTGGCCCATAAAAGCCATAACATCTAGCAAAGCAATAAATTCTGACGATTCAATGTAATCATTGAATGTTTCTGGGTAATACTGACGCAGATAATCTATAAAACTTTTGCGTAAAGTTTCAAAATCGTAACTTTGAAAATCGCCTTCACTATAAGTTTGATAGATTCTTTTCCAATCTTCAACTCCAAATAGTACAGTTTGTCTTGTTGTCTTTGCCATGGTTATTCCAATGTTACAGTATTTATGGTTTTAATAAACTGGGTAGTTTAACTTAGACGTAACTAGCAGAACGCTGTTGTTCATTGAAGAAAACAGAAAGTATTTGGGCCGAAGTTGTTGCCACCGTTTGTAGCTCTAATTCTAATAATATACCGTTTTGTTGGGGATACATATTAACATTATTAAGATATAGTCTAGGATCTCCACCTATAACTCGCTGTACTTCTTGATATACTGCCGTTTGTAATTCTGGGGTTTGATTTTCAAACAAATATGACCATAATATAGTACCGTAGCCTGGGCGGCCTACTAATTCGCCTTGTCTGATGTTGAAAGCGTTTAGTAAATCTTGTTTTATTAACTCAAAATCAACAAGTGTAAATGTTTTATTTTGATCAATTGTGTTAAATCCGATAAAAGTTGCCATATATTATATTTATTCTATAAAATATTAACTACTTTAGACGCTATACCCTGCCCTAACGCTTGCGCTTGTGCTAATAAACTTTTAGCTGAGCTAATATCTGCTATTGTGCCTAAGCTATCAGGCGAAGGTAATTCAAACGAAGGCGGAGTAATTAGCGGAGAGCCTATTACCCGAGTTACTGCCGCATCAACTGTTGCTCGGTCTACTGTATTTGTAAATCCAGCAGCTGGTTGTACTCCAGCCACCATACTACTAAGTGAAAAATCACTAAAATTAATACTAAATTGAGAGGCTTTAGCCAAAGAATCAATCCCATTAGTTAAACTTGTTTGAGCTGTATTAAAAGCACTTTGTGCCGCATCACTGGCTCCCGATGCTAATTCTCCTAAATTAGAACCAATGCTAGATAAGGCCGAAGTTGCGCTACCTGCCCAAGCAGTAGCAAGATCAGTTCCATATTTGCTGCCAGTGCTTATTAATGCTCCAATATCTCCACTAACGGTAGAAGATATAGATGCTACTGTTCCTGCTACGTCACCGCCAGTAAAGCCGGATGCTAAACCAGAAAGTTGGGATACTGCCGACCCAGTAGCTGATGTAATACTGTTTAAGGTGCTAGTCGCAAACCCAACAGCGCCAGTTGATAAACTTGATAATCCTGATGTGTACGACGCAATAGCATCTGTACCAAGACTTTCAATATCAACTGGAATATCTCCAAGTGATGTGCTAGTGAGACTTGAAAACGCATTGCTAATTGTGTTACCTACACTTCCTAAAGTACTTACAGCATCATTATACAATCCTGTAATTGCTGATCCAGAAAATAATCCATTGCCGCCGCCATTTAGTCCAACAGATAATAGTGCCAATGCCGATGTTGTTACTAATGTGCCAGTAGTATCATATACTTGTCCAGTATTTGTTGCTACCGCAGGTGTAGCCGATGCTGGTGGCACAATAGTTCCATTAGAAACTAATTGATCATAACTTTGATTCATTAAATTTTCTTGAATAGTATTTTGCAAGGCTTGATTTCCTACAATGCTATTAGCACTAGTTACTCCATTTACGCCAGTCCACGGCGCAGGAGAATTCATAAAATCTACAAAATTATCAGGATTAGTGCCTGTATTTGAATTAGTGGAACA
>Ga0114951_10006452_pt1 | contig 10366 bp, 7 predicted proteins | sample AM7aDNAmetaG_FD_88677 | JGI IMG/M metagenome (GOLD analysis project Ga0114951, IMG submission 88677) | Freshwater microbial communities from Finland to study Microbial Dark Matter (Phase II) - AM7a DNA metaG | ecosystem: Environmental > Aquatic > Freshwater > Lake | place: Finland: Lake Alinen...
CTGTCGAGGGGATCGAGGGCGGGTCGCTTTCCATGCTCTCAGTTTGTATGGGTTGAGCTGACAAGGGATTAGTGATGATATTGTATAGACAGTATAATCTTTAAAGGATGAGCATTATGAAGCATTATGAGATTGCCGTTATTGTCGGAAGCCTGAGAAAGGATTCACTGAATCGCCAATTAGCCAATGCCCTTGTTAAACTTGCGCCTCCAGAGTTCATTTTCAGGCAGGTGCAGATAGGCGATTTGCCGCTGTACAATCAGGATGACGATTCAAACCAGGCTGAATCTGTCAAACGGTTGAAAAATGAAATCAAGGCCGCACAGGGACTCTTGTTTTTTACACCTGAATACAACCGATCAATTCCCGGTGTACTCAAGAACGTCCTTGATCATGCTTCGCGTCCTTATGGGGAAAGTGTTTGGGGGGGCAAGCCTGCCGGAATTCTGGGTGTTTCACCTGGTGCCACTGGCACAGCCATGGCGCAACAGCATCTGCGCAATATCCTTGCATTTCTGGATGTTCCGACGCTTGGTCAGCCCGAAGCCTTCATTCAGGCAAAGGAGGGCTTGTTCGACGAGGATGGCGGTATTGGTCTTGGAAGCAAACAATTCCTTCAGCAATGGATGGATCGGTATGTCGCATGGGTAAAAAAGCTCGCCCTTTCATCGAAATAATATCATTTTGCCTTATTGTAAGAAAACCGGATATATCAACGCCGAAAACATTTACGTGAGGAAAAAAGAATGATAGATTTTATGCTCAACCGGCAGACATGCACCCATTGCGGTGCGTGTCTGATCGACTGCCCGGCACGGATTATCAGCTTGGGGGAGGATGGTTATCCTGCCATTGCTTCGGAAAAGGAGAGTAACTGTTATCGCTGCGAGCATTGCCTTGCCATCTGCCCGACAGGATCGGTCTCCATTCTCGGTCAGCACGCTTCCGGCAGCCGTCTGCTGAAGGATGCATTTCCTGATCCGGATGCCCTTGAGACGCTTATCAGGGGGCGTCGTTCAGTGCGCCGTTTTAAGTCCGACAGCCTTGAGCCAGCACTCCTTCAGAGGTTACTTGATGTCGCATGGCAGGCTCCGACAGGTGAGAACTCCCGCCAGGTTCGTTTTACGGTGCTCGACAGTCACGACAAAGTCGTACAACTGCGCGATGAGGTGATGGCTGGCTTGACACGGATGATTAACAACAATGCTTTGCCGGAGGGGATGGGCTTCTTTGCAAACTTTGTGTCGATCTGGAATAAGCATCGTGTGGACATTATTTTCCGTGATGCCCCCCATCTGCTCATTGTCTCGGCGCCACAGCATGTTGCCTCGCCCATGCAGGATTGTGTGATTGCGCTTTCCAGCTTTGACCTTTTTGCTCAGGCTAATGGTGTCGGAACTCTCTGGAACGGTCTGGCAAAGTGTGCGATGAACGATATTCTCCCGGAGACACGTTACCGCCTTGGTATTCCGGATGATCATCTGTTTGGTTATGCCATGGTGTTCGGCAAGCCGGCGATGCACTATGTCCGCACGGTACAGCATGGCCCGGCGCAGATTTATCGGGCGCTTGAGGGGAGTCCTCCGGAGGATCCTGTTTGATGGACTGACATTAATTCTCCCGCCGACTCTGGCAAAAGGAGAGCCAGATGCCGCAGTCGACGGTGGAGAGTTGCTCAAAGTGAGCGTTTAACGTTTTCGACATTCACCTATTTCGTGCCTCGGACAAAAGAAGCGGGCCCAACTTTCACCGAAACTCCGGTATTGATCTTGATCGCCGGTGTTGGTTTAATGGCAGGCTTGATGGATACCTGGATCGGTTTGATCTTGATCGGCTCCAAAGGTCCGATCTTGACCGAGAGGGCTGTGATTACCTGCTTCTCGATATGGGAGGCAATTTCATTAGATGCTGCTTCTTCAATTTTGTCAGCATGCTCACCTGCAGCACTCATCTTGTCAATCTTGCTGAGCAACGAACTGGCCGCTTCTGGGCCTAAGTGTTTGTTGAGCAAAGTTTCGGGTGTTTCTTTCGTTGGCATAATTATCCTCCTCTCTGGTTATTAAAGACGTGCGTTTTTTTCGGCAGCTCTCTTTTTATTAACCATGTGGCAACAGCTAAAAAAGCTGACGTGGTTTTGCCTGCACGTTTTCGGCAATCAACTCTTTTCTTTCCTTCATACAGTATAGTTACTTCGGTTTTTGGCTTCTCAGGTTTAATCGCTTCCCATTCGTTCACGCTGATGATCAAGCATTAACGGTAACCGTGCATAGATACGAATTGCTTGGAGTAACCGCAAAACGCGTGCCTGTTTTGTCATGATTGAGCAATAGGTCTGGTCGTCCACTCCTGGAAAAGGACAACGGGAACAGTGTTTGTTTGCACAATGATCGCACCCGCGTCGTTCTGCGATTTCGCGGGTTAAATCCTTATAGCGTTGTAGAAGATTTTCACGTGAGTCTCCTGCCTTGCCGAGGGGTTCTCCGTGACGGCAGCACCGCACAATTCCTTCTTCATCTATTTCAATACGTGTAAGCATTCTGCACGGAGCCTTTTCCTGTATCCATCGTCCCGGATATTTCAGATCTGGTGGGATACGCATCTTGCGAAGACGCCGTCCGATATTTTCTTCATCTGATTCGTCGAGGAATTGAATCAACTCATCGGGCTGTTTGAGGTAGTCGGAAATGTCGTAGAATGTGCTTGCAGTAGCTGTTCCTTCCAGCCAATCAAGCAGTGGTGCCGGGCTTTCGGATGAAATGAAAGACAGTAAAGCTGGTTTGTGTCGGGTATAGAGGTCGACACCAGAACAGGCAATGCTCCAGCGTTCATCACCTTCGTTAACAGTTTTTTTAGTGAGCAGTTGCACATGGTGACGAGCCGGTACCATCTGATCATTGAATGTGTATCGGTCATTGTAAAGCCTTAGTGCTTTTTCGCTTTGTTTCATTGGCGGGTAGACCTGAATGACCATACCGCCGATGCTTAAAATCTTTGACAGCCATGCCGCTGTTTCGATGGAGAGTTCCGGAGCATGAATCACGATATCGTGGATACTTTCATTTTTGTTCGTGGAACCAGCACTGCATGCAAAGAGAGCATTGGCAGTCAATAATCTGATACTATGCGCTTCCTGCTCCAGTGAGCACTTTGGGCGCGGTCTGAGCTTTGTGATATCGTAGGCATATTCATAAGTTATAGGTAATCCCATGTCATTGAGGGTACTCTTGATGCCGAAGCGATCCTGAGTTTTCCATAATGGGGTGCCCGGAAAAACCCACAGGAAGTTGTGCATGTAGAAATCGACGGGCATATCTTTGACGAATCGGAGTGTTGTTGCTCCGTCTTCAGCAGTTTCAGTGGGCAGTCCGAGAATGATGCTTACGCCAACATTAAATCCGTGCTTTTTAGCTCCAATGACACTTGTTCTAACCTGCTCGACGAAGTGTCGTTCAGGTTCAAGATCAGTGTCCGGCCAATCGGGATCTCTCACTTTTCCAGTAGCGCGCAACACGGATGGTACTGCGCTCTCTAATCCAAAAGCCAGGCTGATAAAACCGGCTTCCCGCATGAGACGCAGCAGTTCATCGTCAAGTGCATCGGCTCGGGTTATACATGAAAGTACAAGACCAAGGTTTTTGTCGGCAATGGCCTGACACAACTCCTTGGCTCTTTTTGGTAAGAGTGTGAAGGCATCGTCGTGAATGGCAACGATCGAGTGTTCGCCTGCCCGTTTTTGCTGTTCGGCGATATATTCAAGTTCAGATATTACCCTTTCGATTGAGTGAACACGCAGTTTTTTTCTTCCCAAAGATGCAAAGACGCAATACTGGCAATGGTGCGTACAGCCTCGTCCTGTGAGGATACCAGCGCGACCGTCAGTCAGAATACCTGAAAGGTAGGGCGAGGGGGTTGTATCCAGTGCAGATTGAGCGGGACAGTCACAGCCAACCAAAGGCGGCAAACTGTTACTGACGATCGTGCTTCCTTGGCGAAAAGTAACGCCCGGTTGTGTATCAGTCAGTGAATGGTCGTTAAGTAATGTACTGAAAAACCTCGCGCCAGTCTCCTCAGCTTCCCCTGTTACGCAGACGTCGACTTCGCTATGATGTTCCAGTATCCTGGCAGCACCAAAAGTTGCAGTGGGTCCACCGAAGAGTACCTTGACATCGGGTTGCAGTTTTTTGATGGCCCTTGTTAGTGAAAGGGCGAGCAGAAAATTAGCATCGTAGACGGTAAAACCAACAATACGTGGTCGATACTTAAGGATATCAGTTGCAATAGCTGTGATGTTTCCTGAGTATTCGTTCAGGTATTGGGCCGTCGAGATGCTCTCTTTGCTGAGGGCTGCACGCAGGTAAGCAACTCCAAGATGTGTTTTGAATGCGCCTATGTTTCCATGGGCTGGTGGAAAAACAAAAAGAATATCGGCGTTATTCGATCTCATCGGGGCCTCGCATTTTAGTATGAGCGAGATGATAAATACTTATAACTTGTGATGTATTCGCAAATTCTTAATGGTGACTGAGGCGATCTGGAGATCTTTCAGAGCACTTATCGAATAACCGTTGTATAGTTCAAAAAATACAGAGAACTATGGTGTCCGAATTACTAATTGACGTGGAGGAAACTAGAGCAATTTATAAAATTTAAAAATTGAATTGCATAAAAGCAAGTAAATTTTTATAAGAAAACCGAAACTTATGAACTTGTCCAATACGGAAAAATGAGTGATACAAATCACTATTTTTCTGTAGTTTTCTATTATGGTTGTGTTGCTATCCTTTTTTATTCTGTCGATGTAATACTCATTCCTTGATTGTTAATCAGAAAAGGACTCTTATGTCCGATGTTACCTTGCCCTGTTATTTTCAGTCTGAAGTTTCGCTTGCTGCCAAAACTTATTACGGAATTGGCGGTACTACCCGTTTTCTTGCTTTTCCAGCATCTGTTTCAGAATTCTCCAATCTTCTGATCTGGAATCGTACGTATCGTTTCCCACTTGCTCTTATGGGGAGCGGGAGCAATATTCTTTTTGCTGATAGTGAGTTTTCCGGCATTGTGATTTCGTTGGAAGGGATGCAGCGTCACTTTTGGCTTTCGGATGATGAGCTTTTCTGCGAGGCGGGTGTGGAGAATACTCTGATTGCGGAAGAGCTATTATCTTGTGGCAAAGGAGGGGGCGAGTGGCTTTACAAACTTCCGGGTCAGATAGGGGCAACGGTGAGGATGAATGCCCGTTGTTTCGGGGGTGAGATATCTGGTATTACCTCAGGTATTCTGACACTGTCGGTGGATGGTCAGTTGCAGTGGCGGTTGCCTGAAGAAGTTTTTCATGGTTACAAGCATACATCACTGATGGACAATCCGGAAATTGTTGTTGCTGTTGTTTTGCGTTTTTCTGAAGCTTGCCCTTCTGAGGAGATCAGGAGGGTGATGTGCGGGTATGAGGAGGAGCGTTCCAGAAAGCATCATTTCGATTTTCCGAGTTGTGGTTCGACCTTCAAGAACAACTATGCTGCTGGTCGTTCGAGCGGCATGATTTTTGAAGAACTTGGATTCAAGGGGCAGTCGGAAGGTGGCGCCATGGTCAGTGAGTACCATGCCAACTTCATCTATAATAAAGGAGGGGCAACGGCAGAAGATGTGCTCAAGCTTGCTGCACGGATGAGGGCGGCAGCTTTTGAGCAGGCCGGGGCTGAACTTGATCTTGAAGTGCAGTGTATCGGATTGTTTGATGCTGAACTTCTTGCCTCGTGTGGTGTCGGGTTTGTCGCCGATCAACGGGATCCTTCAAAAGGATGGGTCGGGCTTTTGTGGCCGCAAGCGCAAAAGGGAAATAGCATTCAGGCCCCTTTTTTTCCCCGTATTCTCATGCAGGGGCCACTTGTGGGGTATTCGGGTCTTAACAGGGAGTTGCCTTCCGGTGTTGTTGTAAAAGTTGAGCAGTTATGTTCGATTGCTGCTGCAGCGGCGGCCCCTGAAGCTTCTTTTCTTCGCTGGACAACCCTGAGTAATAATCCTGCACTTTTTTCATTGAAAGCTCCTTCCCCTGGAGGATTTACTGACGGATTATGGCAGTACAGTGTTTCTGAACTTTTTATTGCCGGGGTTCAGGGTAAGGGATATCTTGAGTTTGAAATGACTCCTGATGGTCACTGGGTTGCGCTGCGTTTTGAATCTCGGCGAAAACGGTCGAAAGGTTATGAGCTTCTTGCCGTTGAGCCATGGAGAAAGCAGGTGCATCTGGTGCAGGATGAGACGTGTTTTGGTATGGAATTCTGCTGGAAATTGCTCAAGCCTTTCGTCAGTGAAGAACAGGTTATTGCCTTGCAGTGCTGCGTCTCTTCCGGAAGAGGAGAGTTTGGGTTGTTTCCCTGGTGGCAGACTCCTTCTTTACCGACTGATTTTCATCAACCGGATCAGTTTTTCCGGATCTGTCTTTTCTGATAGCACTGAACATGAAAAACGCCATTATCACCGAAGAAGTTACGGGTCTTTCAGAGGCTGAAGCCGCAGAAAGACTGCTTTCGGAAGGTTACAATGAATTGCCTTCATCAGGACAACGAGGGCTTTTTTCTTTAGCGTTTGGTGTTGTCCGCGAACCGATGTTTCTGTTGCTGGTTGCCTGTGGAGTGGTTTATCTGGTGCTTGGTGATGTCCAGGAGGCTTTGATGCTTCTTGGATTTGTCTTTTTTGTGATGGGTCTGACCCTCTACGAGGAGCGAAAAACAGAGAATGCACTCGATGCGTTGAGGGATCTTTCCAGTCCGCGTGCTCAGGTTGTCAGAGATGGCAAAGAACAGCGTATTGCGGGGCGCGAGGTGGTGCGGGGTGATCTTCTTGTCGTCAATGAGGGTGATCGAGTCCCGGCGGATGCGCGACTTCTTTCGTGTCTGAATCTTTCGGTTGATGAATCTCTTTTGACGGGTGAATCTGTTCCAGTCAGAAAATCTGATGATGAACAGGAGAGAAAAGAGGTTTCCCCCGGTGGAGATGATCTGCCTTTTATCTATTCGGGAACCATGGTAGTTCAGGGGCAAGGTATTGCTCGGGTGATTGCAACCGGAGAAAAGACCGAAATTGGTAAAATTGGTAAAGTATTGCAGTCCGTAAAGCCGGAAGAGACGCTTTTGCAGAAAGAGACAGACCGCTGGGTGCGTACTCTGGCTGTTTTTGGCCTGTCATTATGTGTTTTGGTGATTATTTATTACAGCCTTACCCGTGGAGACTGGCTCAACGGACTGCTTGCCGGTGTAACTCTTGCCATGGCAACACTCCCTGAAGAGCTGCCAGTTGTTCTGACTATTTTTCTTGCCATGGGAGCCTGGCGCATTTCAAAAAAACAAGTTCTTACCCGTCGTATGCCAGCTATCGAGACACTGGGCTCTTCAACGGTTCTCTGTGTGGACAAGACTGGTACGCTTACCATGAATCGTATGTCGGTCAGCAAGCTCTTTGCGGGTGGAGAGCTTCTTGATGTCGGCAAGGTTTCACGGAACTCCATGCCGGAAGAATTTCATGAACTGCTTGAGTTCAGTATTCTGGCCAGTCAGCTTGATCCTTTTGATCCGATGGAAAAAGCCATCAAGGAGAGCGGAGATGATTATCTGACGGAGACAGAGCATTTGCATAAAGATTGGGAGCTTGTTCATGAATACGCATTATCGAGGGAGCTGCTCTCAATTTCTCGTGTTTGGAAGTCGGCGGAACATGAACATTATACCATTGCAGCCAAAGGTGCTCCTGAAGCCATCATTGGACTTTGTCATTTTGATGAGTCAGCAAAAGCGGAACAGTTCACTCATATTACTGAAATGGCTGACCAGGGATTGCGGGTATTGGGGGTGGCGAGGGCATTTTTTCCTCAACCATTGTTGCCTTATGCACAGGGTGACTTTGCTTTCGAATTTCTTGGGCTGATAGGGCTTGCTGACCCGGTGCGTCTGACCGTGTCATCAGCAATTGCGGAATGTTACAGCGCGGGGATTCGTGTGGTGATGATAACTGGTGACTTTCCCGGTACCGCTCGCAATATCGCGCGGCAAATCGGGCTGAAAAATGCTGATGCGTGTATTACTGGCCAGGAACTGCGGGGTATGACCGACAGTGAGCTTCAGGAGAGGATCAATGAGGTGAATATTTTTGCGCGGGTTGTGCCGGAACAGAAGTTGCGGCTGGTTAATGCCTTCAAGGCCAACGGGGAAATTGTTGCCATGACAGGTGATGGGGTGAATGATGCCCCGGCTCTGAAAGCGGCCAGCATTGGTATTGCTATGGGCGGGCGAGGAACGGATGTTGCTCGTGAGTCGGCTTCACTGGTTTTGCTTGATGATGACTTTTCCTCGATTGTGCAGGCAATCAGGCTTGGGCGAAGGATTTTTGACAATATCAGGAAAGCCATTGCTTATATCTTTGCGATTCATGTGCCTATTGCAGGGATGTCGCTTTTGCCAGTGCTTTTTCATTGGCCGCTTCTCTTGCTGCCAGCTCATATTGCTTTTTTGCAACTCATTATTGACCCAGCTTGCTCAATTGTTTTTGAAGCTGAAGGGGAAGAAACAGATGTCATGAATCGTCCGCCCCGAAACTCAAGTGAACCGTTATTCTGCCGCAATACGGTGTTTCTCAGCTTGATTCAGGGTGTTATTGTTCTTGTTGTTGTACTGGGCGTCTTCTGGTTTGCCTGCTCAAGAGGAGTAGACGAGCAGGAAATTCGTGCATTGACCTTTACCACCCTGATGATTTCCAATCTCGGGTTAATTCTTACCAATCGTTCATGGAGTAGTACCTCAGCAGCTTCTTTTCGATCTACAAATACAGCATTGTTTCCGGTAGTTGCCGGGGCAATACTTTTTCTGGGAATTGTGCTGTATGTTCCTTTTTTTGTTCATCTTTTCAGATTTTCTGCATTGCATCTCTTTGAAGTTCTGCTTTGTCTTTCTGCAGGGCTTGGGAGTGTTCTCTGGTTTGAAGGGTTGAAGAGGTTTGGTGTGTACAGGCTCTTCAGTAGAAGGCAAGTAGAGTCTCCAGGAAAATAGCAGAAAACCGGGTTTAAGGTGTAATACTTGCCTTCAGCAGAAGAGGCAGGTGATCGGAGTAGCCGCCAGTATATTTTCTTTTTTCGTATGTCGCGTATGGCTTTTTACCATATTTATCAAGTAGTCGGGAAAAGGAGAAACAGCGGAATGCGTTTTCTGTTGCACTGAGCCCTCTGTTATCAAGCATGCCGGCAGTAAGTAGGATTTGGTCGATGTGCTGCCAGTGTTTGTTAAAGTAATAACTGCCTATTCCTTTGTAGCCGTTCCAGCAGTTGTAGAGAAAGGCATTGCTGTTTGCCTTGACTTTTGCAGCATCGAATGACGAACCAACCACCTGTTTTAGCGATTTGTTTTCTGGTTCATCGTTGAAGTCTCCCATGACGATAATATCCGCGTTCGGGTTGCCGACGAGCAGACTGTCAAGAATGTGTCGTGTGACCTTTGCTGCGGCCAGTCGTTTTGGTTCGCTCCATCCGGTGTCGAAAGAACGCGATGGCCAGTGGTTCAGAATAACATGAAAAGGGTGGCCTGCGGCGGAAAATCCGGCGACAATAATTTTTCTTGTCGCTCTGCCAAGAGGAACGGAATAAGCTTTCGATATTTCAGGGCAGAGCGTTTGGGGGTTGTAGCCAAGGCCTATATCGATGCCTCTCGGGTCGGGGGATTCATAATAAATGGTTTTGTAACTGACTCCCTGGATTCGGGAGAGCGTTTCTTCAAAGACGTTTCGGTTTTCAACTTCTGCAAACGCTACAATGTCAGGATATTTTCGGTAGTCAGGGTGTGCCTTTATTGCCGTGAGAAGATGGCGGATGCGCATTTCTTTGAGAATGAGTTTTTTCTCTGTCCACTGCAACTTTCCTTCCGGGGTGAAGTCATCATCTTCAGTCAAAGGGTCATTATGCGGGTCAAAAAGGTTTTCAACGTTCCACCACAGTAAGAGTACTGTTTTTTCTGGCTTTTGAATTCCTGTAGCAGGTCTGGAAATCAATGACATTGCGCTGAAAAGGAGAAAAAAACAACAGAGTAATATTCGCATAACCTCTTTCTATGTAATTTTTTTTCTTTACCATAATGATTATGTAACTTAATCTGGATTTATAAGCTATTAATATTTTTATTTTCAAACGATCCGGAATGCATTATGACCCACAAGAGTGATGTCAAAGAGCGGGCGAAAGATATCCTCGATGAGACCCTGGACAGGGAGGCGGTTATTGTGCTGGCAAGGATTTCCGAAGAGATGCAGTTGATTTTTCTGGCTCATCCTGAACCGGAAAGGGATAAGGTTAAAGAGATTGTGACCGGTTTTTTTCTTGAGAACGGGA
>Ga0114951_10006453_pt1 | contig 10366 bp, 7 predicted proteins | sample AM7aDNAmetaG_FD_88677 | JGI IMG/M metagenome (GOLD analysis project Ga0114951, IMG submission 88677) | Freshwater microbial communities from Finland to study Microbial Dark Matter (Phase II) - AM7a DNA metaG | ecosystem: Environmental > Aquatic > Freshwater > Lake | place: Finland: Lake Alinen...
AGCAACAAAGATGTAAGGCTTAATTGAGATGATAATCAAAGCATTTATTATTCCCAATCCCAGGTTGACAAATACTTTTTCACGCTTTTGAAACACCTGCATCATGTTATAAATAAACCAACCCGCCGCCGCAAAAGTATAGGTATCTTTCATAACTCCCGACCCCCAAAAAACAACCGATGGCATGAAAAGTACTGCAATAGCCATTTGTCTGGAAAGTTTCGGGTAGTAGTTGGTAAAAAACAAATAAAGTTTCCAGCATCCGAAATAAGAGAATGCAGACATCAATACGGTTGTAGGCATGAATAACCTAAAACCCAGAGTGTTTACAATACTTGAAACACATATTACAAAACGGGTATTATCATCTTTCCACATAAAATATTGCGGAAAGCCCGTGTTTGAATCAAAATAATACCACGATTGTCCGTATTTTACCATCCCAAAAAATGTTTCAAGATAATGACCAAAATCTTTAAACATCAGTTTCGACATGGCAATACTACCATAAATATAATCGACCGTATCGCCATATCCATAATATTCCGTGAAGATCAAAAGAAAGATAATGGATGAAAATACTTTGAGCAATAAGCCCGGAAGAAAATATTTATATAAAGGATTATCTTCAGAGTACCTTTTTTTGATAAAATATCCAATAAGAAAAATGAATATAATATAAAAAGGCGTTAAAAGAAAATCACCGAGCAGGTATCCGGGGAAGACATCCATATATTTCGTTTGAACTTAACAAAAGTAATAATAATGTGGTAATTTTGTTGCTTAAGTTTTTGCTCTTTAATAACAAATTATGAATTGCCCTGTTAAAGTTCTTTATGTTTCGTACGATGGGATGACAGATTCATTGGGTCAATCGCAGGTGATACCGTATCTTGCGGGTTTGTCACAAATCGGATTTGAAATACATTTGCTGAGTTGCGAGAAAAAAGAAAGGTTTGAAGCAAACGGAAAAAAAATCCAGGAAATCCTTTCAAAAAGAAACATTAATTGGTATCCCATCCATTACACGGCGAAACCTCCCGTGATTTCTACTATATATGATATTTATGCCCTGAAGAAAACAGCACGAAAGCTTTTTGCAGAGCACGATTTCCGTCTGGTGCATTGCAGAAGCTATATTGCTGCTTTTGTAGGTTTGATGCTGAAACGCAAAAAAAACATTCCTTTTGTGTTCGATATGCGTGGTTTTTGGGCCGATGAGCGCGTTGACGGAAATTTGTGGAATTTGAAGAATCCTATATTCAAATCGGTTTATAAGTATTTTAAAAAGAAAGAATCCGAATTTTTATCAGAGTCGGATCATGTTATTTCGCTGACCAAGAATGCTAAAAACGAAATTATAACTCATTTTAATTCTCCGATAGAATCAAAAAACATCAGTGTAATTCCCTGTTGTGTTGATACCGATATTTTCTCATGTAAAAATATTTCTGAAAAGGACCAGGCTACATTAAGAGATAAGCTGAAGATTTCTGTTGATGATTTTGTTGTGAGCTATTCGGGGTCGATTGGTACCTGGTATCTGCTGGATGAAATGCTCGATTTTTATAATGTTCTTCTAAAAACATACAAGAATGCCCGCTTTTTGCTCATCACTCATGATGATTCCAATATTATCAGAAATAAAGTTTCGGAAAAAGGAATAGACGCAAATAAAATAATAATTACAAAAGCTTCGCGCGAGCAGATGCCTCTTTTGCTTTCGTTAAGTTCGGTTTCGTTGTTTTTTATCAAGCCTGCCTATTCGAAAAAGGCTTCGTCGCCGACAAAAATGGGAGAGTTGATGAGTTTGGGAATTCCTTTTATTTCTAATAAAGGTATCGGAGATATTGATAAACTTATAGCTGAAAACAAAGTTGGAGTTCTGGTTGATGAGTTCTCAGAGGCAGCTTATGAGCACGCGGTTTTAACTTTAAATGATTTGCTGAAGACTTCGAAACAGGATATTGTGGATACAGCTCTTCGGTTGTATTCGCTAAAAAATGGTGTGAACGTTTATCGTGATGTTTATACACAACTTATCGGTACCTAATCCTAGATTTTCTTTTGTTTTTATGATTTCAAATTTTTTGGAAAGCATCTAAAAGGTGGAAGGATCGTTAATGTTGTTGGGTATAAATGTAATAGGTAATTTAAAGATTATATTGGTATTTTTGAGTAATTTTAGGCAGTAAATTGTAAATGAGAATTGATATATCCGGGAAATTTTGAATATAAAACAGGGTTCGACAGTATAAAAAACCGATTGAAGGAATTGTGTCTGAGTGAAGCCGGACAATTGAAAACTGAGCAGATCAGGTTCTCGGATTCGATACGTTTTGTTGAGAACCAATTGGCATTGACCTCGGAGTTTTGCTCGGTTTTGACTTCAGCAGAGAAATTTCCTTCACAGGATTATTATTATTTGGCTCCGGAACTGGAACGTATAACTCTTGCAGGTGCTTTTATCGAGTTGGAGAAAATGGCTGAGCTCAGGCTCTCGTATACGACAATTGAGGAGATCGTTGATTTTTTTTATAAAGAGCAGGAATTATATCCGCTGCTGTTCGGTGTTTCGAAAGAATTTGAAGTGTATCCAGAAATTGTTAGCGGTATAAACCGGATCATGGATGATAAGGGAACGATTCGGGATACGGCTTCGGAAGATCTGAAAAAAATAAGGGCGGGAATTAAATCAATCCAAATACAGATTGAAAAACGACTTCATCAGATATTGACCAGCCTGAAAAAAGAGAATATTATTCAGAGCGAAAGCGAAATTACGGTGAGAAACGGCAGGGCAGTGATTCCGGTAAGCGTTTCGAACAAGCGAAAAGTAAAAGGTTTTATTCACGATGAATCGGCGAGCGGACAAACGGCTTTTATTGAGCCATCAGAGATCTTTGAGATGAACAATTCGCTGCGCGAACTTGAGAATTCCGAACACAAAGAAATTATTAAAATTCTGATTCGTTTTACTGATGTTTTACGGTCCCTATTGCCGGGCATTGTGAAAGCATACGATTTTTTGGGAACGGTTGATTTTATCAGGGCAAAGGCATTGATGGCACTTGAAACGAATTCGGTAAAACCGCAATTGGTTGATAAACCTGAAATAAACTGGCAGAATGCGACTAACCCCGTGTTGGCCCAACATCTGAAAACACATAAAAAGGCAGTTATTCCGTTTGATATGGTTCTTAATGCTGAGCAGCGCATCGTGGTTATTTCAGGGCCGAATGCGGGTGGAAAATCGGTTTGTTTGAAAACCGTGGGGTTGCTGCAATATATGCTTCAATGCGGGCTTCTGATCCCTGTTAAAGAAAATTCAACGTCAGGTATCTTTTCGAAAATATTTATTGAGATCGGCGATGAACAATCGATAGAGAACGATCTGAGCACATACAGTTCGCATTTGAAGAATCTAAGTTGTTTTATGCAGAATGCCGAAGCAGATACACTTTTTATGATAGATGAATTTGGCAGCGGCACTGAGCCTCAATTGGGCGGGGCAATTGCCGAAGCTACTCTGGAAGCTCTGAATTTGAAAAAGGCAATCGGTGTAGTTTCGACACATTATGCCAATTTGAAAGAATTTGCCGCCAAAACCGAGGGAGTTGTGAATGCTTCGATGTTGTTCGACAGTAAAAAAATGCAGCCTTTGTATAAGCTTCGGATCGGCAATTCGGGAAGTTCGTATGCTTTTGAAATAGCTGAAAAGATAGGATACCCGAAGGATGTTGTTGAAAAGGCAATTACGCTGTCGGGGGTTGAAAAAATCTCGTTCGAAAAGCAGATCCAACAATTTGAAATTGAAAAAGAAGAACTGGCAGGCGAACAACAAAAGGTGAAAATGGCTGACGATTTTTTGTCGGATATGATCGACAAGTATCAGATGTTGTTGACGGATCTGGAGTCGAGACGGAAAGAGTTTTTGAACGATGCAAAGGCAGAAGCAGAAAGTATGTTGCAAAAAGCCAACATCGCCATCGAAAAAACCATCAAGCAAATTAAAGAAGCAAATGCAGAAAAGCAGATGGTGCAAACGGTTCGGACCGAATTGAAAGAAATTGTGGAAAATTTGGTTGCACCTGAGAAAGTTGTTTTACAACCTGCAAAGAAATTACCGATCAAAAAACATCAGGAACAATTGGCGAAGATCCCGCAAAAGGAAGTTTATTTGGTTGATCCGAAAAAAGGAGATTTTGTGAAAATACCCGGTCAGAACCAAATTGGTGAAATTATAGAATTGAAAAAAGACCAGGCAATTGTGATGTATAATAATTTAAAGATGAGTTTGCCTGTCGACCGGCTGATCGTGGCAACAAAAAAAGAATATCAGGATAGTTATAAAAAAATAACGAAAGGCGATTATTCGGAATTTTCGAGACAATTACAAAGCAAAGTTGCCGGTTTTCAGACTACTTTGGATGTGAGAGGGAAGAAAGCGGAAGAAATATACGGCATTATCGAAAAATATATAGATGATGCTTTACTGCTGAAAAATTTTAATATAAGAATTTTGCATGGAAAAGGCGGAGGTGTTTTGCGGAAGATCATCAGAGAGATTCTTTCGGCTCATAAAAATGTTGAATATTTTGGGAATGAACACATCGAAAACGGGGGAGACGGAATTACGGTGGTGACACTAAAATAAATTGGATTAAAAATTGATGATGATTAAAAAAAGAATATTATGAAAATGTTTGTTGTTTTGTTCATGTTATTGAGCACTTTTGTTGTTCGGCATGATAGTTTGAGGAAAGTTCCTGTTTCAGATCAAAATATTCAAAACGGCGTATTGATCCTGACCGATAAGAATTTTGATAACACCATTAAAAATGGGATAGTTATGGTTGATTTTTATGCCACCTGGTGCGGGCCTTGCAAGATTTTAGCTCCTATCATAGAGGAAATTGCTGAAGAAGCAAACGGAAAAGTAAAAATTTGCAAGCTGGACACTGACAGATGTCCGGTAGCTTCGTATAAATATAATATCAAATATCTGCCTACCGTAATTATATTTAAGAACGGAAACCCCGAATATAGAGTGATGGGGTTGCAGGATAAAGAAACTTTAGTAAAAGCATTAAACAATATTCAAGAATAAATTTATGGAAAACACTGAAACAACACAATCTGAAACACCCCAACCTGAAAAACCAAAAAAAACTTTCCAGGAACGACTGAAAGATGCCTTCAAATTAAGACACATTATAGGTTTAGCCATCGGAGGGATCGGAGGCTTTTTGTATTATTTTTATGTGGGTTGTGCAACGGGCAGTTGCGGATTAAAAGCAAACCCGTTTTATGATATAGGTTTAGGTTTGTTACTGGGTTACTTGGTTTCCGACATGATCAAAAAGAAAAAGGAAAAATAATTTGTTTTTTCTCAATTTTTGATAGTACTTTGATACATTAAAATGTTTTATGGGGATCAAAATATTCAATAAATTATCAAAGTACGCTTCGCTGGTGAAGATCGCTCATACCGTCTTTGCGCTTCCATTTGCTATTATCGGGTTCTATCTGGGTTTGATTAATCAAAACTCAGTTTTTGATTACCGAAAGTTCTTACTGATCCTATTATGTGTGTTTTTTGCCCGAAATGCAGCCATGAGCTTTAACCGGATCATCGACAGAAATATCGATAAGCTAAATCCCCGTACCCAATCGCGCGATATTCCCAGCGGGAAAATGCTTTTAAGGAATGCTGTTATATTTTTAGTGCTTAATGTTTTGGGATTTATTTTATCAACGTATTTTATCAATTCGTTATGTTTTTTTCTGTCGCCCGTTGCGCTTGCAGTAATTTTAGGGTATAGTTTTACGAAACGATTTACTTTTTTAGCTCATTTTATCTTGGGGTTGGGATTGTCGCTTGCGCCGATAGGAGCCTATCTGGCAGTTACCGCTCACTTTGATTTGTTGCCCATACTTTATTCGTTGACGGTTTTATTCTGGGTGGGAGGTTTTGATATTATTTATGCGTTGGGCGATATTAATTTCGACAGAAAACAAAAGTTACATTCTATCCCTCAGCGATTCGGTATCACAAAATCACTGATAATTTCGGCCACGATACATTTGTTTGCCTTTATGTTCATTATTACTGCAGGTATTTTTGGCAATGACGGTTTGCTTTTTTGGATAGGTGTTGTAGTTTTCGGGATATTACTTTTTTATCAACACATCATTGTAAAACCAAATGACCTGAAGCGTATCAATGTAGCGTTCTTCACATTTAACGGTATTTCCAGCATTATTTTATTAATTTTTTTCCTTTTAGATTATTATATTTCACTTTAATACGAAAAATTTATTTTATTTTTGCAATATAAAGACTACACCCACATCTATAAACAATTAATTAATTGATTATGAAAAAGCTTATCTCAGCTGCAATAATTTTTATTCTGAGTTTTTCATTATATGCTCAGACTGACAAACCCGATTCACTTTTTAAGGCCGACGATCAACAGGCTGAAAAACTTTATAATGAAGGTGTGAAACTTTTTGAGAGTAAAAGTTATACTGAGGCCTTACAAAAATTCAGTTCGGCGATCGATCTGAAAGCAAACTTTGAAAAAGCAATTTATAATAGAGGCTCGGTTAAACTGGAAATGAATGATTTTGCAGGAGCAATTACAGATTTTGCCAAATCAATCGAGCTGAATCCTTCAGCAAAAGGATATTTTAATAAAGGAAAAGCAGAATTTGAATTGAGCAAGCACGATGAAGCAATTGATGATTTTACAAAAGCTATCGGACTTGATTCTACTCATGCTCAGGCATACTATTACAGAGGTGTTGAAAGTTTTGAAAAAGGAGCTTATGATAATGCTATTGATGATTTTAACCATGCAATAAAGAACAAAGCTGATTATGCCTATGCTTATAACGATAGGGGAAGTGCTTACCTTATGAAGGAAAAATTTGAAGAGGCTAAGACCAATTATCAAACAGCAGTTAAACAGAATTATAATATGCCTTTCTTTCACGAGAATCTTGGCAGTGCCATGAAAAAACTAAACGATTTTAAAGGTGCCGTTGAAGAATATAATATTGCCATCAGCATAAAATCCGATTATTATCTGGCATACAATAACAGAGGTTCAGCCTATTTCGAACTAAAAGAATATGATAAAGCCGTTGCCGATTATACTAAAGCGATCTCTATAAAACCGGATTATGCATTTGCATACAATAACAGGGCTAATGCCAAATATAAGCTCAAAGATAACGATGGTGCTCTTGCCGATTATGCCAAAGCGATGGAACTGAACCCGAATTACGGCTATGCATACCTCAACAGAGGAATCGTAAATGAAATGTTGAGAAAACCTCAAAATTCATGCGAAGACTGGAAAAAGGCCAAAGAACTGGGAATAGCCACAGCCGAAGGTTACATTAAATTACAATGCAAATAATTTTAATTACATTAAAATCATACTGAAATGAAGAAATCAATTTTTTTTCTGACAATAATTTTAGTTTTCACCGGAATTTATTCTGCATCATCTCAAAATATTGAGTTTACAAAAAGCAATTTTCCGGGAAAAGAAAAAGAATTTAAAGAAGCCAGAGCTCAACTGAATCAAGGAAAAAAATATTTCGAGATCGGTAAAGGAATGTATTTGATTGCCCTTGAAAATTTCACCAAAGCCAATGCTTTTAATCCGAATAATGCTGAATTAAATTATCTGATAGGCACGTGTTATCTTAATACCATTCAAAAAACAAAATCCATTGAGTATTTCGAAAAATCGTTAGCTCTTAATGCTAACCAGTTTCCCGATACTAAATTCATGCTTGCAAAGGCCTATCAATTGAATTCAGAATTTGATAAGGCCATCTCCTTATATCAGGAATACAAACAATCCTTATCGCCTTCCGATCTGAATTTGCATGCTGCCGAGATCGAAAAAAAGATCAAAGAATGTAATAACGGAAAAGAACTGGAAAAAAACCCAGTACGTGTTTTTATCGACAATTTGGGCTCTATTGTTAACTCTGCTTATCCGGAATATTCTCCGCTTATCAATGCCGATGAAACACAGTTGTTCTTTACCTCGCGCCGCGATAATACCACTGGCGGAAAAAAAGATGAGAATGATCTTGGGTTTTACGAAGATATTTATGTCACTGATAAAGCTGGAAGCGAATGGACAACACCGAAAAATCCTCCTAAACCATTGAATAGCAAAAAACATGATGCCACAGTGGGATTATCTCCCGATGGTCAAACCTTGCTGATCTATAAAGGAACCAATGGTGGCGATATTTACGAATGCAAATTAAAAGGAAAGAACTGGTCGAAGCCACAAAAACTGAATAATAATGTAAATACAAAAAACCATGAATCATCGGGCTCAATTTCCTTTGATGGTAAAACTCTTTATTTTGTAAGTAACAAACCCGGTGGATATGGTGGCGGCGACATTTATTATTGCAACCGTGATAAAAAAGGTAATTGGGGCGAAGCTAAAAATATCGGACCTGTGATCAATACCCAATACGATGAAGAAGGCGTTTTTATCCATCCGGATGGAAAGACCTTATATTTCAGTTCGCAGGGACATAATTCAATGGGCGGTTATGATATTTTCAAGTCGACCTGCGAAAATGGTGTTTGGTCAGAACCTATCAATCTCGGATATCCGATAAACACAACCGACGATGATGTATTCTTCTCGATCTCGGCAAGCGGAGTTCACGGATATTATTCTTCAGTGAAAGCTGATGGTTATGGTGGTCAGGATATTTATATTGTAACCTTTTTGGGAGCCGAAAAACCTTTGGTTAATAATACCGAAGACAATCTGCTGGCAAGTTTAACCCAACCCGTGAGCGAAACCGTGATCGAAAAACCTGTTGAAATTAAAGCAAATCAGATAACAATTCTGAAAGGAAAAGTGCTCGACGAAATTAATCTCGACCCCATTGGTGCTGTGATCGAAATTACCGATAACGAAAAAAATGAAATCGTTACCAGCATCGAATCAAACAGTTCAACCGGAAAATATCTAATATCATTACCTTCAGGAAAAAATTATGGTATTGCTGTTAAAGCACCGGGATATTTGTTCCATTCCGAAAACCTGAACATTCCGCCTACAACCATTTATCAAGAAATTGAACGCGATATCAAACTTAAGAAGCTCGAAATTGGCAGCACCATAGTGTTGAACAATATCTTTTTCGATTTCAATAAATCGGTGTTACGTCCCGAATCTATTCCCGAATTGGAACGCCTGATAAAACTGATGACCGATTTCCCAACACTGAAAATAGAGATCTCAGGACATACCGATAACATTGGTACGGCTGCTTACAACAAAACCTTATCTGAAAACAGAGCCAAATCGGTTGTTGATTATTTAATCAGCAAAGGCATCACGAAAGACAGAATGACCTTTGTTGGTTACGGATTCGATAAACCTATTGCAACCAATGAAACCGAAGAAGGCAGACAACAAAACAGAAGAACCGAATTTAAAATTGTCAGCAAATAACCGGATTTAGATAAAAAATAAAACCTACGCTTTTATATTGGTTCGGAACAGACGGGGAAACCCGTCTGTTTTTGTTTAATGATGTGAAGAAGCGCTCCCCATTTAACTATTTAACCAATTAACTAATCACTTTTTCGAAATGAGTTTATATAGTTTGTCGCCTCTTCTCACTTCCGAAACTACAGGTATCGAGCAGGTATCGCCTTTCACAGCTTTTTGAACATTGCTCATATCAACACGCACTTCATCCACTATGGCTTCGTAAACTCATCGGCTCAGGCGGGCTTTGAGTTCTTTCGTTCACTTTAGGCTCTTCAAACTTCTCTATTTCCAACGAATTATTTACCTTTGCACGTTTTTTATCATCACAATAGCTGAGGAATGAAAAAGAAATACACAGAATATAAGCATCTCGACCTGACACGAAGCGCCGAAGAAATTCAAAACTACTGGCGCGAACACGATATATTTAACCAAAGCATCGAAAACCGCCGGGGCCAGACACCCTTTGTTTTTTACGAAGGTCCGCCTTCGGCCAACGGGCAGCCGGGCATACATCATATAATGGCCCGCGCCATCAAAGATCTGTTTTGCCGCTACAAAACCCTTAAGGGATATTTTGTTGAACGCAAAGCCGGATGGGATACCCACGGCCTGCCGATAGAGATAGCCGTTGAAAAAACCCTCGGCATCACCAAAGAAGATATTGGCAAAAGCATCAGCGTTGAAGACTACAACAAACAATGCCGCAAAGAGGTGATGAAATATAAGGACCAATGGGACGAGCTAACCGTGAAAATGGGCTATTGGGTCGACCTGAACAACCCGTATATCACCTTCGACAATAAATA
>Ga0114951_10006455_pt1 | contig 10363 bp, 10 predicted proteins | sample AM7aDNAmetaG_FD_88677 | JGI IMG/M metagenome (GOLD analysis project Ga0114951, IMG submission 88677) | Freshwater microbial communities from Finland to study Microbial Dark Matter (Phase II) - AM7a DNA metaG | ecosystem: Environmental > Aquatic > Freshwater > Lake | place: Finland: Lake Alinen...
AGTAGTTCCATAGAGGAAATGGGAACTCGTTACAAAAAAACATTAACACGCTACGACGCTGAATAACATTACGCTTGCTTAAATCTTTTTCCAATAAAGCCATAGTGGCTTTATTAAAACTCCTCTCAATTCTTCCTTATGCATTATTGGTTGCCATTGGCTCTGGCCTGGGCTTTATTGCCGCCAGAATTCCGAGTGAGCGCAATCATGTGGTCACAACAAATTTAAAATTATGCTTTCCTGAGTTATCTGATGCGGCCATTGACCAACTCAGAAAAAAGCACTGGCGCCTGCTCGGTAGAAGCTTGGTAGAAAAAAGTATCATCTGGCACGGTAGCGAAGAGCAATTAAGTAGCATGATCGAAGTGCGATCAGAGGTAGACCTCTCCGATAGAAAGCCTCGCATCTTGGTGAATATGCACTTCGTTGGCATCGAAGGCAGCATTATTTTGAGCGCCCTAGCGAAGCGAAATCACTGGCCCCGTACTTCAGGATTTTTTCAAAGGATGAAGAGTCCTTTTTTCAATCAAAAAATTATTGACTGGCGCAACCGTTTTGGCGGTAACTCCATAGATCGTCAAGGTAATTCCATCGCATTAATTCGAGAGATTCGCAAAGGCAGCTTTATCATCATCGCGCCTGATATTGACCTAGGTCTAAAGGACTCGGTATTTGCACCATTCTTTGACATCCAAACCAATACCATCACAGCAGTTTCTAGACTTGCTAGCATTACTGGTGCTGAAGTTTGTATGATGGTTACCGCACTCAAGTCTGACGAAAGTGGCTACTTGTGCTCCATCAGCAAGCCCCTCGGCGATTTTCCTAGCGAAAACCCTGAAGAAGATACTGCGCGCCTGAACCAAATCTTCGAAAAAGAAATTCGCCTAAGGCCAGCTGAATATTATTGGGTTCATAAGCGCTTCAAAAATCGCCCCAATAATGAGGCAAGTCCTTACTAAGCCTTCATTAAAAACATCTTTTGTCCTATCATTAAGAGATGAGCGAACGTATTGGGCTATTTGCCGACCTTCACAGTAATTTAGAGGCTTATGAAGCCTGCATGGAAAGAGCCCAAGAACTCGGCGTTACACGCATGGCTTTCTTGGGCGACCTGGTGGGATATAACGCCGATCCAATTGCTTTGGTTGATCGCATTGCTGAACTGGTTCAGTCTGGTAAAGCCATTGCAGTGGTTGGCAATCATGATGAGGCAGTCTTTAAAGATTACAGCCAAAGAATGAATGCCAGCGCCAATGCGGCCATTGAGTGGACCAAGTCGCAACTGAACCCAGCGCATGTGCAATTTTTAAAAGAGCTACCGCTAATCATTAACGAAGAAGAGATTTGCTTTGTACATGCATCAGCTCATAAGCCTTCGGAGTGGAATTACATTACCGACAGCATGAGCGCCTGGCAATGCGTCCAAAGCTCAGGTAAGTCATACACTTTTGTAGGGCATGCACACGAGCAGGCTCTTTTTTATCAAAGTGCTGTTGGCAAACTCATTCGTTTTGCTCCACATCCTGGAGATGAAGTGCCCGTTATGAGCCATCGCCAGTGGGTTGGTGTCGTTGGATCGCTTGGCCAACCAAGAGATGGCAATCCCGAGGCTTGCTTTGCAGTATTTGAACCTGAAATTTCTGCATTAACTTTTCACCGCGTTCCATATGATCACTTTAAAGCTGCAGATAAAGTGCGGCGCGCCGGCCTGCCAGAAGACTTAGCAAATCGCTTGATTACTGGTAAGTAATTTATCTATGTCCATCAAACCTGATATTGAAGCGGTAGATGACATATTTCAGGAGGGTAAAGTCGTTGATGGTTTTGTTCTTGGAAAAGAACTGCATCGCGGCGGAATGGCCAGTCTATTTTCGGCCACCAAAGAGGGTATTGATCTTCCCATCCTCTTAAAAATTCCACGGGTTGGCAAAGATCAACCTGTCGAGAGTTTAATTGGCTTTGAAACTGAGCTCACGATCCTGCGCTCCCTTAAAAGTCCATATGTACCGAAGTATCTAGGCTCGGGAAATATGGCAACACGCCCCTATATTGCAATGGAACAAGTGGCAGGACGTCCGCTAGAAGAGCTCATTAAAGAAGGCAAACAATTTAGCATCGATGAAGTCATTCGCATTGGCGCCGATCTTGCACAAGCGGTTCAGTCTTTGCACTCACAGGATGCAATACATCTCGACATCAAACCAGACAATGTGCTGATTGATGATGAAGGCAAACTAACGCTCATAGACTTTGGCCTATCACACCACTCGCGCTTTCCGGATTTACTTGCCGAAGAAATGCGCAAAGGTATTGGCTCTGCTCCATACATTTCACCAGAACAAGTAGCTGGCGTTCGATCAGATTCACGCAGTGACATCTTTTCTATCGGCGTGATCATGTATGAGTTGTTGACGGGTGAACTTCCATTTGGCAACCCACAGTCAATGAATGGCTTACGAAAAAGAATGTGGGCCAAACCATTTCCCCTCAGGGCTATCAGGAAAGAAATTCCGCACTGGCTTCAAGAGGTGGTGTTGCGCTGCTTAGAAGCAAGGGCAGATGATCGCTATCAAAGCGCCACCCGTTTACGCCAAGTTCTACGTGATCCAGAAAGCGTTAAGCTAACAGAGCGATCTGAGCGCTTGGAGCCCCCTAGTTTTTGGGAAAGCCTTAAGCGTTGGTTAAAAGCTGCAGGCTACGAACCATCCCCAAGCCCACTACCGAGTAGGGGAAATCAAGATGCTCCACTAATGATCGCCGCAATTGATACACGCCAATCAGATGAAGAGCTGCGTGAGCGCATGCAAACAACTGCAAAAAATCTACTGCAGGCTTACCCAGAAAGTCGTTTGATTTGCCTTAGCACCATTGCCAGCACGCCCACATTTGAAGGCAATCAAGAAAGCGAAACCGCTAGCGGTATTGTGCGCGGTCATTTAGTTCAGCTGATGGAGTGGGCAAAACCACTCAAGCTGCCGCCAGAACGCATCTCATATCACGTACTAGAAGCGCTTGATCCCGCAACCCGAATTGTTGAGTTTGCAAAAGACAATGATGCGTCGCTCATTTTGATTGGCGCATCTCATAAATTACCAAACAAAGTAACGCCCTGGAGAACTTCAATGACCAAGATCGTTGAAGAAGCTCCTTGCAGCGTTCACATTGTTAGAACCTAAACTTTCAGTCCCAGTAATCTTGCGGCATTGCCCCCCAAGATAGCTATGCGCTGAGAATTCGTCAGCCCAGGCGTACTCATGACATGCTCTACTGGATACTCTTCCCAAGGAATGGGGTGGTCTGTACCAATTACCACCTGACTTGCACCAACCTGTGCAACCAAATGACGTAATGCCTCGGGCGTAAAAACCAAAGAATCGAAATAAAGCTGATTTAAATACTCTGTTGGTTTTTTCTTGAGCACAATATCTGGATTGCAGTTTTGTGGCGAAACAAAACAGCTGTGATCCATTCTTGGAGCGTATGAACCCAAGAAGCCACCGCCGTGAGCCGCCAAGACTTTTAATTGCGGATACTTATCTAAGACGCCTTCGTAAATTAAATGCTGAAGCGCAATGGTGGTATCCAAAGGATTGCCAATGACATTCGACATCCACCCATTCCCTTTAAAGCGCTGAGCCAATTGCGGAGTGCTTTGCGGATGAATGAAGAGGGTCACGTTAAGCTCTTGAGCTTTAGCAAGTACTGGATGGAATTTAGGATTCGCAAAATCTTCCCCCAATACACTTCCACCGATTGCCGCCCCGCATAAGCCTTGCTTTTTCACTGCATCCTCAAGCTGCTGAACCGCTAAATCAGGGTATTGCATGCTGAGAGAAGCAAAGGCCGCAAATTTATCAGGGCGTTGGGCGCAAAGCTCAGCTAAATTTAAGTTATTGATACGGCAAATTTCTGCTGAAGTGTCCCTATCTTGGCGATACCAAAAAGGATTAACACTCAACACTTGCATATCAATGCCTTGGGCATCCATTGCTTTAATGCGTTCATTAATTTTGATGAAATGCTCAGGCACACCCTTAGTTGGAGGAGGCACAGACTTCGCTTCATCCCCCATCAAATTAATGGAATCCTGAAACATGCAGTGCGCATGAACATCGATCGTCTTTACCCTTTTACCGTTAATAAACACTGGGGTGACACGCTTAGGCCCACCATTCTGAACTTCTGCTGCGTGTAATAAACCACAGCCGCAAAATGTCAGACCTCCCAATGTTTTGGCGGAAGTTTTTAAGAAAGATCTACGGCTATTCATATAAAAGTCCCTTCTTTAGGATTTTCTTAAACCAAGCATTTCACGTGTTTCATTTGATGAAGCCAATTCACCACCCATATCATTAATGATTCGCTTGGCTCTGGACACCAGTTGGGCATTGGATTCACATAACACCCCTTTTTCCAAGTAAATATTGTCTTCCATGCCAACGCGCACATGTCCGCCATACAACCAAGATTGGGCGACGATAGGGAACTCTGCGCGACTAATGCCAAATGCAGCCCACTTGGCGCCTAGCGGCAACTGATCACGCATATACAAGAGCGTTGCTGGATCCGTATTCAGTCCATACTTAACGCCCATCACAAAGGTGTAAAGACCAGGACCCTCTAATGTGCCATCCTTAATTAAGTCTTTTGCTAGATTTAAATCACCCGTATCAAAGATTTCAAGCTCTGGCATGACGCCTGCGTCACGAATCACCTTAGCCATCTTGCGCACGTTAGTTGGTGTGTTCATGACAACATCAGCACCAGAATTCATTGTATTTAAATCTAATGAGCAAATATCAGGCCGAAGTTGTGCAATATGCTCAACGCGCTTCATTGGATTACATAGAGTGGTACCAGGTGCGAATACCTTAGGGTCGCCCTCCGTTGGGACATACCTACCGCCAGGACCAGTGGTAAGGTTAATGATTAATTCTTTATTCTGCGCCTTGATTAGACTGATGACTTCTGCATAATGATCAATCTCCATCGAAGGTTTGCCTGTTTCAGGATGGCGGACGTGGATATGCACTACTGCAGCGCCTGCTTCGGCAGCACCAAGACAGGCATCTGCAATTTGCTTTGGCGTAATAGGAAGATAAGGCGTCATCTCTGGTTTTGTTAAATTACCAGTTACGGCACAGGTTAGGATTGTCTTACTCATGGCTTTTCCTTTGAAGTTATTTTGATTGGTTTTTTAATAATGGTTACTAAAACGCTTACGGCCCCAGACAACAAAACAGCCACTCGCTTGCTGAATGTTGCAGAGATATTGTTTTCTGAACATGGCTACGCCATGACAACAGTGCGCGATATATCGGCTAAGTCCAAAGTGAATCAAGCGCTGATCAACTATCACTTTAAAAATAAGCGCGGCCTGTTTAATGCTGTCTTTGAGCGCCGCGCTTCCGTATTGCTTCAAGAGCGCGTCGATCTTTTGAATGCGGCAAAAATCAAAGCAAAAAAGAAGCCTATTCCGCTCAAAGAATTGATTTATGCATTTGTCTACCCGCCACTGAGAATGGCGAGCGAAGATAAGGGTGGTCAAAGTTTTGTCAAACTCCAAGCTAGACTTCACAATGAACCTAAGGAAATTGAAAGCGCTCTAAGAGCGAAGTTATATGACAAGGTCAGCCTATTATTTGTGGATGAATTAAAACGCACCCTTCCAAAACTCAGTGAATCCTCAATCTGTTGGCGTCTCATTTTTATCATGGGTCTTTACTTGTATGTTGCCTCAAACACTGGCCGACTAGAAGTAATCTCCAAAGGAAAGGCCAAGGGTGGCAACTTGAAGCAAGCCCTTCCAGAAATCCTCAATTTCTGTGAGCAAGGTTTTTTGTCCGCTCCTACTCAACCTTAGCACCCGTATCTTTGACAATTTGAGCCCAGCGCTTCAACTCTTCACCAATATACTCGCTAGTTTGTTTGGTCGAACCTCCTACAACTAGCAAGCCTGTTTGATCGAACTTTTCCTTCATTTCTGGATTAGATAAAACCTGATTAATCGCTAGGTTCATCTGTTGAACAATTGCGGCTGGTGTTTTTGCTGGAGCAAATACTGCTGACCAGGTGTAATCCTTAATTTGTGGGTAGCCCTGCTCTGCTAATGTAGGCACATCAGGCAAACTCGCTAAGCGCTTCTCACTTGAAACACCGAGAATCCGCACCTTGCCTTGTTTAGCAAATTGATAAACGCCAGCAACTGCAGTGCAGCCAATGGGCACCTCTCCACTCACTACCGCTAGAGACGCTGGACCAGCACCCTTGTATGGAATATGCGTTACATTGCTCTTCCAAATGGCGCGGAATAAATTTTCACAGGTCAGATGGGGGGTTGTTCCAGTACCCGGGCTTGAATAGGAAAGATTTTCTTTGAAGGCCAATTCTTTTAATTCGGCAATAGATTTTACGGGCACCTTTTCACCTACAGAGATGACGTTTGCCTGTGTGGTTGCTACTACTACTGGGATGAAACTCTTCTCAGGACTGTATCCTGCTGCCGGGCCATATAAAGAGGGGTTCACAGCAAAGGCCGCAGACGTCACTAAAAATGTATAGCCATCAGGTGCAGCATTAGCAACATATTGCGCGCCGATATTGCCACCGGCACCCGCTTTGTTCTCAACAATCACTGACTGCTTGAAAATTTCTCCGAGCTGAACCGATAAGATGCGCGCCGTAATATCAACCGGCCCGCCTGGAGGAAAGGCGACCACCAAACGAATCGGCTTATCTGGATACTGCTGGGCAGCGGCAGGCTGCACCATTACTGCTAATACCGCCAAACCCAATCCAATCTTGATACTTTTTTTAAATACTTTTTTTATATTTTTATTCAACTTCAACATATTGTCTCCCCCACGATTGTTGGGAATAAATCTTTTTATTTAATTGCTAACGGATTGGTTGGCGAACCAACGGCACCGGTAATTGGAATTGCTGGAGCTACAAACATAAATTCATAAATGCCATCTTTAGCGCAGTCATCGGCAAGATCTTTAACGTAAAAAATCTCACCCATGGTCATCCCCATAATTGGGATGGTAATCCAATGCCAGGGTTGATTAATCCCGGCCTCAGATTCATTTGGGCGAACTTCACACCCCCATGTATCACTGGCTAGGGCTGCTAACTCAGTCCGCTGTATCCACTCAAGAGTTTCAAATGCAAAACCAGGCGCGTCTCCTCCCGGGTAACCATCCCAACTACCGGCTTTAATTTTTTCTTCCATTTGACCGGTGCGAACAATGATGTAATCACCGCGTTTAATTTCAATGCCTTGTTTTTTGGCAGTGTCATCTAAATCTTTGCAAGTAATGCCATAGCCCTCTGGCAAAGTTTCGAGACCTTTGGCTCTTGCTACGTCTAGCAAAATGCCGCGGCCAACCATCTTAGCCTTGGTCTTCTCGATGCCACACTTAGCTGCACCAGCAGAAGATACTTCACGACAGTCATAGCCGTTATACATATAGTTCTCATAGAAGACATGTCCCAAGCCGTCCCATTGTGTGCCGCATTGCAAGGGCATCACCACCATATCGTCTGCAGCCCTAATGCCACGCTTATCTAAGACGCCAGCATAGGCATCGGTTCCAGTACGCAGCATTGTATGAACAGGATTAATACGGCCCATCGAGGGATATTTTGTTTTTGCTCCCTGAGGACCACTGCTGTCAAAGTTCAGCGCCAAGGAAATGACTTTGCCTTTTTTAACCAACTGAGCTGCGGCGATGATGTCTTCTGGCTGCGTAAAGTTCAAGGTGCCAATCTCATCTTCCGCACCCCATTTGCCCCAATTTTTATATTTTTCTGCTGCTGCACTCAAATCTGCTCGGGTAATTTTTTTCATCATTGGCTCAATTTTTGATTTTTAAGGAAAAGCTTATTTTTAAACAGTTGTTTAAATTATCAGTTAAAAAAATTCCTGTCAAGGAATCCTTATTGTGCATAGCAAAAGATTTAGTCTGGGAAGCGTGGCAAATGGATGCCACCCTCAACTGGGGCGGGATGCCGAGCAGTATTCATCTCCATCGCCAAAAAGGTGTAGTAACCCGCTATTCCAGCAAGATCAACTGCGCCTTTCTTGCCAAAGCGTTTCTCCACCTTGGCAAATGTGACATCTGAGACGCGCTTATTGCGCTGAAGCTCTATTGTGAAATCATAAATAAGCGTTTCGTCCTCGCTCATGCCTTCGGGACGACGACCATCCTGCAACGCAGTACCTACCTCTGTTTTTAGGCCGGCCTTGATGGCAATCGGATAATGAATACTCCACTCATAGTCTTGGCTCCACTCGCGCGCAGTAATCAGAATCGCAAACTCACTGAGCATGTTCGGAATGGAAGATTTGTATCTCAAATAATCACCCATTGCCCTAGCGTTATTCATGAGTTCGGGGCTATACATCAGCATTGCAAAAGGGCCCCATGGTGCACGCTTACGAGCAAGCTCAAATTCTTGAGCGGCTTTTACCTGGTCTGGCGTGTATTGCTCAATCGGTATTGTCGGTAGTCGCGTTTGAGCAGAGACCGCTTGGCTGCCAGTCAATATCAAAACAAAAATGGTAGTCAGCCAAGCTTTTTTCATCATGCCCAATTCTCTTTAGGAAATTAACGCATCTTTTCAGTTTTTTGATCAAGAATGATTTCTGGCTCTTGAGCCTCAATCCAACTATCACGATTCAGAACTGCTGTCATTTGGGCTTGATTAAGCTCGCCCGTCCACTTGCCCACCACAATCGTAGCAACGCCATTGCCAACTAAGTTGGTTAAAGCCCGCGCTTCAGACATGAAACGATCAATGCCCAAAATAATTGCAAGGCCAGCTACAGGCACGTTACCTACGGCAGAGAGGGTGGCGGCAAGAACAATAAAGCCGCTACCAGTAACGCCAGCAGCCCCTTTAGAAGTCAAGAGCAAGACCAGCAAGAGAGTGACTTGCTGAAGGAGTGTCATAGGGGTATCTGTCGCCTGAGCAATGAATACCGCTGCCATGGTGAGGTAAATTGAGGTGCCATCTAAATTAAATGAATAGCCCGTTGGAATCACCAAACCTACGCAAGTTTTTTTAACACCAAGAACCTCCATCTTCTCCATCATGCGAGGAAGAACAGATTCGGAAGAAGATGTTCCCAAAACAATTAAGAGCTCTTCTTTGATATAACGAACGAATTTGAAAATATTAAAGCCAGTCACCCACGCAATGATGCCTAAGACAACAAAAACGAATAACAGGCATGTTAGATAAAAACTGCCCATCAATTTTCCAAGTGAAAAGAGTGAGCCTATGCCATATTTACCGATGGTGAAAGACATTGCTCCAAATGCGCCAATAGGTGCAAATTTCATTACAACGCCGATGATGTCAAAGAGAACGTGTGAGGTCTTCTCAATTAAATCAAACACCATGGTTCCGCGACCACCAAATTTATGCAAAGCAAAGCCGAACAACACAGCAATAAAGAGCACCTGCAATATCTCGCCTTTTGCAAATGCATCAACCATCGTGTTGGGAATAATATTTAGAAGAAAGTCGGTAGTGGTACCCATTTTTCCTGGGCCCGTATAAGCAGCGATACCTTTGGTATCCAAGCTAGAAGGGTCGATATTCATGCCTACCCCAGGCTGCAAAACGTTCACCACCACCAAGCCAACAATGAGCGCAATTGTGCTCACAACCTCAAAATACAAGAGGGCCAAGCCGCCTGTTTTGCCAACCTTTTTCATGTCCTCCATGCCTGCAATGCCCAGAACAACGGTACAAAAAATAATGGGGGCAATCATCATCTTGATGCCCTTAATAAAGGCATCCCCAAAGGGCTTCATATTTACACCTAGGTCAGGGTAAAAATTTCCGAGCAAAACACCTAGCACAACAGCCACAAGTACTTGAAAATAAAGGATTTTATAGATTGGTGGTTTTTTTAGATTCGTTGTCAATTTCAATTCCTTTATGAATATGGCCTTAAAGTGCCTACCGGTGAAGTTCGCCCATTATCTCTCCACTTCCCAATGCCGTCACTGATCGATAATAGACACATGGAAAAAGTGCGCGTTTCAAAATTACTCTCCGAGCTTGGGCTTTGCTCGCGTCGTGAAGCTGACGCCTATATTGAACAGGGTTTGGTCACAGTTGATGGGGAGGTTGTCAATGAACTTGGTGTGCGCGCCCTACGCAGCCAGAAAATCGAGCTGCAATCCGGCGCTAAAGTTCAGCAAGCGTCACGCGTAACCGTCATTCTAAATAAACCAGTAGGATTTATTTCTCATTTTGACGATGAAAAGGAGTATCAACCGGCCGCTTCTTTAATTACCCCAGAAAACTATTTCGCAAGTCCGCTTGATCGGGGGCGCAATCC
>Ga0114951_10006456_pt1 | contig 10362 bp, 8 predicted proteins | sample AM7aDNAmetaG_FD_88677 | JGI IMG/M metagenome (GOLD analysis project Ga0114951, IMG submission 88677) | Freshwater microbial communities from Finland to study Microbial Dark Matter (Phase II) - AM7a DNA metaG | ecosystem: Environmental > Aquatic > Freshwater > Lake | place: Finland: Lake Alinen...
GAGCCGGTCAGCGACACGCTCGTCGTCAGCGCCGAGCCGTCGACATTCTGGAAGTCGATGACATTGGTGTGGTCGCCGATCGTCTGATCCGCGGCGTCGGCGAGATTGACGGCGACCGCCGCCTTGAGGTCGAGCGGATCGGGCGGGGTGGACGGCGGCGGTTCGGCGCGAAGCGTCGCGGTCACCAAGGCAAGGCCGAGCAGGCGGAAAAACAGGGGAAACGGTTTCATGGAATTATTTGGCAATGGGCTGAAGTTCGTCGGCCGGAAGGATGGCCTCGGCCGGCTGGGCGCGTTCCGCAGCATGATTCTTGGCAATGAGCATATAAATGGAAGGCAGGACGAAAAGGGTGAAACAGGTGCCGATGCTCATGCCGCCGACCAGCACCAGACCGATGGAGTTGCGCGCGGCGGCGCCGGCGCCGGTGACCAGCGTCAGCGGGAAATGGCCGGCCACCGTCGCCACGCTGGTCATGAGCACCGGCCGGAACCGCACCAGGGTGGCCTCGCGGATCGCCTTTACCTTGCTCAGGCCGCTGCGCTGCAGTTCGTTGGCAAACTCGACGATCAGAATCCCGTTCTTCGACACCAGCCCCACCAGGGTCACCAAGCCCACCTGGGAATAGATGTTGAGCGTGGTGGTCCAGCCGTTGGTCCAGAAAGCCAGGTTCGGGTTGGGCATCTTGAGGAAGCTGAACATCAGCGCGCCAAACATGGCCAGCGGCACCGATCCCAGCAGGATGATGAGCGGATCGCGGAAGCTGTTGAACTGGGCGGCCAGCACCAGGAAGATCAGCACCAGCGCCAGCGTGAAGGCCGGCAGGAACTTGTTGCCCTCGGTTCGCAACTGCCGCGACTCGCCGGTGTAATCCAGCTTGTAGCCCTTGGGCAAAATGCGGCCGGCTTCGTCTTCGAGGAACCGAAGCGCTTCATCCAGCGGGCGGATGGCCACCCCGCTGATCTTCACCGCGTTGAACTGCTGGAAGCGGTTCAGGGAGCGAGGTCCGTTTTTCTTCTTGAGGGTGGCAAAGGTGCTCAACGGAACCAACTGCCCGTTCGGCCCCTTGACGTAGGTGTTCTCAAGCTGGCTGGCGTTCATGCGCTCGACGCGCTTGAGCTGCGGGATCACCTTGTAGCTGCGCCCGTCCAGGTTGAAGCGGTTCACAAAATTGCCGCCCACCAGTGTCCCCAGGTCCGCCCCCACCTGCGCCATGTTCAACCCCAGCGCCGCCACTTTGTCCCGCTCCAGCTCTAGCTCGACTTCGGGCTGGTCTATTTTCGTATCGAGAATCGGCGGAAAGGCGAAGAACCCATTGGTGGCCGCCTTTTGTTGAACCTGCCGGGCAAACTCCAGGATCACCTCCGGCTCGGCGGTCGAAGCAATGATGAACTCGACCGGAAACTGACCGCCACCGGGCAGCGCCGACGGGGTCGCCGCCATGGCCCGAATGCCGGGGACCCGGCTGATCTTTTGCTGCACCTCGGGCGTGAGTTGGAACACCGTGCGCTTGCGCTCGCCCCACGGCTTGAGCACCAATCCGCCAAAGGCGTTGTCCGGGAACGTGATCTGGAAGGACTTCTCCGCCTCGGGCACGCTCATCCACTCGCGGTTGAGCGCTTCCGTGTAGAAGCTGGTCTGGTCAATGGTTGCGTCGGCCGGCGCTTCGACGATCCCCAAAATGATCCCTTGATCTTCCATCGGCGCCAGCTCTTTCGGAGCCAGCATGAAGAGCGGAATGGCCAGCAAGCTCAGCACGATCCAGACGATATAGACGGCTGGGCGCGCCCTCAAGGTGGTGTCCAGCACCCGCGCGTAGAGGCGGCGGACACGGTCGAAGTCGCGGTTGATCCGCCCGGTCAACCCGTGCTCTTCGCGCCCCGCATCGAGCAGGCGCGAGGACATCACCGGCGAGAGGGTCAGGGCGACGATGCCCGAGATGAACACCGCGCCCGCCAGCGTGAAGGCGAACTCGCGGAACAGCGCGCCGGTCAGCCCGCCTTGCAGCCCGATGGGCGCATAGACCGCCGCCAGGGTCACCGTCATGGCGATGACCGGCCCGATCAGCTCGCGGGCGCCCAGCAGCGCGGCGTTGATCGGCGTCTGGCCCTCGCGCACATGGCGCTCGACGTTCTCCACGATCACAATCGCGTCGTCCACCACCAACCCGACCGAGAGCACAATGGCCAGCAACGTGAGCAGGTTGAGCGTAAACCCAAATACCTGCATCAGGAAGATGGCCCCAATCAGCGACACCGGGATCGCCACCAGCGGCACCAGCACCGACCGCAGCGAACCCAGGAACAGGAAGATGACGATGGCCACGATCAGCAGCGTCTCGGTCAAGGTCTTCAACACCTCATGAATGGCATCCTCGATGTACTTGGTGGCGTCGTAGGCGATCCGGCCCGTGAGCCCGGACGGCAGCTCCTTTTGGATCAAGGCTATTTCGCCGCGGGCCCGCTTGATCACGTCGAGCGCATTGGCATTGGGCAGCACCCAGATGCCCATGAACACCGCTTTCTCGCCCGTGAACCGCACTTCCGACTCGTAGTCCTCGGCCCCCAGCACCACGTCGGCGATGTCGCGCAGCCGGACCAGCTTGTCGCCCGTTTGGCGGACCACCAGGTTGCGAAACTCTTCGACCGACCGCAGGTCGGTGTTGGCGGTGAGGTTGACCTGCACCAGCGCGCCTTTGGTGCGGCCGACGGCCGCCAGGAAGTTGTTGGCCGCCAGCGCGTCCCGCACCTGCGAGGGATTCAGCTTGAACGCCGCCATCCGATCCGGCTTGAGCCAGATGCGCATGGCAAAGGTGCGGCCGCCCAGGATGTCGGCCCGCTGCACTCCTTCCAGCGCCGAGAGGCGGGGTTGCACCGACCGCACCAGGTAATCGGTGATCTGGTTGGCCTCTAGGATGTCCGAGGAAAAACTCAGGTAGGCCGAGGCGAACTGGGTATCGGCCGTTTCGATGTTGATGATCGGCACCTCCGCCTCCGGCGGCAGGTTGTTGCGGACCTGGTCCACCTTCGAGCTGATCTCGGCCAGGGCTTTGGTGGCCTCGTAGTTGAGCTTGAGCCGGACCGTGATGGTGGACAGGCCCAGCTTGCTGCTCGATTCGATGTATTCGATGCCATCGGCCGCCGCGATGGCCCGCTCCAGCGGCGTGGTGATGAACCCGCGCACCAGGTCGGCGCTCGCCCCCACATACACCGTCGTGACCGTCACCGCCGCGTTTTCGCTGCGCGGATACTGCCGGACGTTGAGAGATTTGATGGACTGAAACCCGGCGATCAAAATCACCAGGTTCACCACCACCGCCAGCACCGGCCGGCGGATGAACAGATCGGTAAAGGATTTCATGGCCGGGGCGTGCGCTCAGCTATCGGCCGGGGTGGGCGCCGACTCAGATTTGGGCGTCAGCGTGTTGTTCTCGACCACCGGCATGCCGGGGCGCAGCTTGAACAGGCCCGTGCTCACAATCCGCTCGCCGGGTTTGAGACCGGACACCACGCTGCGAAAATCGCCACGCCCGCCCCCGATCCGGATAATTTGCTGCCGCACCGTCAGCGCCGCCGCGCCGCCCTCCCCCGCGGGTTTGGATTCTACGACATACACCGAGTCGCCCGAGGGCGCGCTCAGCACGGCCGTAGCCGGGATCAGCAGCACCGGGTGAGCCTCCGGCAGCACCACCTCAACCCGCGCGAACATCCCCGGTCGCAAGGCCTGGTCCGCGTTCGCCACCGTCGCCTGCAAGCTCACCGTGCGCGTCGCCTGGTCCAAATCCGGATCGCTGGCCGTCAGCGTGCCCTCAAAGGTGCGGTCGGGATACGCATCGGTGAAGAGCCGCACCGGCAGCCCGGTCTTGAGCCGGGACAAATTCTGCTGCGGGAGCGAAAAGATCACATACACCGGCGCCAGCGATTGCAGCGACACGATCGGCTTGCCCGCGTCCAGGTATTGGCCCAGGTTGACCTGCCGCAGTCCCAGCCGGCCCGCAAACGGAGCGCGGATGGTCTTCTTCTGGATGGTCGCCCGCACCACGTCGGCGTTGCTGTCGGTTTGCTTCAGCCCGGCCTCGGCCGTATCCAGCTCGGACTGCGATACCGCGTTTTCGGCGCGCAGCTTGCGGCTGCGCCCCAGGTTGAGCCGGGCCAGCTCGGCTTGCGCCTGCAACGCCGCCAGTTGGGCTTCCTCGGACGACGTATCCAGCTTCACCAGCAGGTCGCCTTTGGCCACGACCGCGCCGGACTCAAACGCAATCGCGCGCACCGTGCCCGGCATGTCGGGCGTGACCATCACCCCCTGCACCGCCGTGACGGTCCCGATGGCGCTGAGCAGATCCTGCCATTTGTCCTCGCGCGTCACGACGGTGGCGACCGTCTCGGGTGGCGGCGCAAAGGTCTTCCCCATGGCCATCAGCTTCTGAATCTGGAGGGCTTTCACCCCCGCCAGACCGCCGATCGCCATCGCCACGATCAAAAGAGCCAGAGCGATATATCGTTTCATAATCTGCAAACCATAAATTAGCGCAGCACCCCGCGCAAAAAGCACTCTCCCAGCAAGGCGGCCGTGCGCTCCGCCGTGCGCCACTCCACCCACCCTTCGTCACACTTGGTCAGGTGCAGCGCCACCACCCCATGCACCGCCCCCCACACGGCCTGCGCGATCAATTGCGCGTCCTTGAGCTCGGGACGAAACCGTTTCGCCGCAATCGCCTCTTCGACGGCATTCAGGAGAAAGGCATACGCATCCTGGTCGGGGTTGCCCTGCTCGATCCGCACCGATTCCGGCGGCGGCTGCGGCCGCGGCGTCATGAACATGAACCGGTAGTGCTGCGGATACTCGAGTCCGAAATTCACATACGCCCGGCTGGTCTGCCGGATCCGCTCCACCGGGTCGGCGATCCCCCCGAGGCTCTTGAAATAGTCCGACAACGCGCGAAAATCGGTCTCGCACAGCTCCAGCAGCAGCGCCGCCTTGTCCGGAAAGTGATAATACAGCGCGGTGGCGGTGTAGCCGATCTTGCGGCCGATCTCGCGCATCGTGACCGCCTCGTAGCCCCGCCGGGCAAAAAGCACCCGCGCGGCGCTGAGGATCTTCTCCCGCAGTTCCGCTTTGGCGTGCGCCCGGCGTTCGCTCGGCTGTCTAACCATGATACAAATCTTAACGGCGTTAGAAAATAGAGAAAAACCGCCCGCCGTCAAGCCCTGACAGCGCTGACCAGAGCGCTGAATTCCCGGGGTGCGCGGGTCCTCTCCCTCTCCCCATGCGAAGCAGGGGGCCGGGGAGGAGGGAGCACCACCATACTGGAGCGCCTATCACCTATATGCCGGCAGGCGGCGGCCCGCGGGACTCCAGCCCGCTTTGCACTTCCGCGCATCAGAGAGCTTCCGTTTCCAGTCTAGCCGCTCTCCACTCCGCACGTCCAAAGCGGGCCAGAGTTCCGCGGGCCGCCAACATGCATTGACGCCCCTCCGTGGCTCACCTGCTTGGATGCAGACTCCGACGAATTTTGGCAGGCAAACGAACGCGGCGAGAATTGTTCTGGTCGCATCGCAGCATAGTCCCCAGACTTTGATCGCCGCCAACACCATCTTTTCTATTTTAACATGGGCTATGACCTGCTATGTTAACCCATGAAGCCCAACCGAAAACTCATTTCGATGGTCGTGGTCTTCGCCGGACTTTTGGCGTTCTGGCTCATGGCCAATCCTCCCGGGCGCTTCGGGTGGTGTTGCTACGGCTACAGCACCTACGGCGCGTGGCCTCGGCCCCTCTCGGATTTCCAGGTGCGTGCCGACCGCAGCGTCCGCGCCATCGCCAAGACCCACTCCTTGGCCTTCGAGCAAATCCAGTGGCTCCTGGACCCAAAGCCGGACGTTTTGATTATCGCGCTGGGCTGGGACGGAGTTACGACGCCGGATGGCCGGATTCTGGATTACAAAGGGTGCGAGGTCCACCGTCTCAGGAACAAGGAGGCGATCGAACTCTTCAACCGCCTGCAACGCTCCGGAAAACGCGTGGCAATCCATTACCATTCCACCTGTTGACCGCCGCCTCGGCCATCCTCACGATCGCCCTGTGAACTGCGCCGGGTGAGGGCACACGGCAGACCGACCTGCCTTCCAACGTTTGATGAGGCATCCATAAACCGGATGAGCAGGACCACCGCACTCGCGTTATTCTCTGGAGGCGCTTCGCTCCCGCGGGCTCAATGACTTTTCAAAGAACCCGCCGTGATCCATGTCCCAGCCGGATCCGTGGAGATGAGCCGCGATCAACCGGTCGCCTTGCACACGCATCACCCAGCAGACATTGCCGCAGGAGACGACGTCGTATTGCCGCAAGACCGCGGGCCTACCCTCCGGGAACATGCGCGCCAGGTCCTCTCCGTGCCGCTTCGGCTCCGGCCACTGGTAATGGTCTGCGTGATGGTCATGGCCGTGGAAGATGGCCGCGACGTTGTAGTCCTGGAGCAGGTCGTAGAGCGCCCGGCGCTGCCTGGGGGTCCACCAATTCCAATCATTCATCGAGAAGCCATCAAACCCGTAGTGATGCATGAGGACGACCGGTTCACCCGAGCGTCCGACCTTGCGGGCCAGGTAATCCTTCAGGAACGAGAGGGCGCCTTGCGGATCATTCCAGCTCTTCGGCCCCGGCTTGCCATACTTGAACGGCGTCTGCGCATCGGTGGCGTCCGCCGGGCAGAGGTTCAGGCAGATCAAATGAACTCCATCCCAGTTCAGAGCAAAGTGGACCCCGTTGCTGGAGATCGCCGCGAACTGCCCCGCGTGGCTCAGCCCGCGATTACGCGCCACCAGACCCTGCCGCTGTGGTCCGGCGGGATCGCCATCGTGATTGCCCGCGCAGGCAAAGACCGGAACCGGGTGTGCTCCGAACAAGACGCCTCTGGCCGGGAAAAGGCCGTCGAAGGTCTTCCACTGTTCTTGCTGACGGGCGGGTTCCTTGTGGCCGTCGGTCAGGTCGCCCAGGATGATCAGCCCTCGTGGCCGGGCCATCGCGCCAAGCTCCAGTCCCTGGAACTCGGGCCGTTCGGGATAAGGACGCCCGACCCGCGCGCGCATGGAGTTCAGATTCGTCTTCACCTGGGCCAGCGTCTCCTCGCGGGTGAAGGCCGGCTTGGCCTTCAAGTTCTCCGCCCCGAGATGAAGATCGGAGAACAGGAAGAAGGTGAAATCACGGGCGGCGATGTCTGGGGTGGAAGCCTTGTGGCCGCGGGAAATACAGGATGTGCCCGCTGTGAGCAGGACCAGCAGCAGCCAGATCGGACGGGACCACCAAAGCCGACGGCAAGGTTGCAGCCCTGACGGGTTAGATTTCGATGGGGTTAGGCTGTCTCCTCCTGCGGATGCACCGCGGAGGCAGGAGAACGCGGAGATAAGATGATATTGCCTCGCCATGATTCTGTCATTGGACCGTAACCACGCGCACGTCATAGACCGGGCCGGCGGCCTTGCCGGGCTTGGCTTGGAAACGAACCGTGACCTTATCCTTCCCAGCCAGCAGCGCCGCGGGGATGGGGGATTCGTCGCCGTCGTAATCGTCCTTGCCGCCGCGCAGTTTCACGGTGGCGGTGGAGCCGATCTTGCGGGCGATCTCGCGCATCGTGACCGCCTCGTAGCCCCGCCGGGCAAAAAGCAGGCGCGCGGCGCTGAGGATCTTCTCCCGCAGTTCCGCTTCGGCGCGTGTCCGGCGTTCGCTCGGCTGTCTGACCATGATGCAATTCTTAACGGCGTTAGAAAATAGAAAAAAACGCCCGCCGTCAAGCCCTGACAACGCTGCTCCGAGCGCTGCTCTGGCTGATTTATGGCTTGCGTACAGCGTTGGCATGGCGGGCGGTTGCGAGCGAGAAGGCTTCTTTTGTAAGGCGCGCCATACAGGCCATCACAGAAACCGCTCATGGCAGCCTACGTTTTCCAGAAGTGGGACCCGAATAAGCTGCTCATCGGTCAGAACGGCCTCGCGGCGCTGACATTCTGCGAGGTGCCGATCGTAAAACAGGACGAGTTGGTCGCTCCGATCCCTCTGGCCGTAAAACTGGCCAAGCCGTGATCAGGATTGGAGCCGACACCCCGGCCGCCCTCGCACGCCAGGAACTCCCCGATGCCAGGGTCGCCCGTCTTGAAGGTGTCATCCGTGACGCGGGCCTTCTCCACCCCATTAATCTGCACCGTGATCACATTGCCCACCATGGACGCTTCGCCCCAGGCTTCCTGGTCCGGCGGAAATCCCGAGAGATGAGCGTAGGAATCATCGAACTTGAATTTGCCCGTATTCGTCCCGGTTTGCGTGCCGCTGGCCCGGCCATTGGTCTTCTGAATGGTGGTCCAATCAACCCCGCCGTTCGTCCACCGGCCCCCTTCGGTGAGCGGATTTTCAACCTCCTGAAAACGCGTTGTGTAGGTCTGGGAGAAGCCAGTTGAAGCACACAGCAGCACCAAAAGAGAAAGCCCGGTTTTCAGCGCCCTGCGAGCGATGAAAGATGGCTGTGCCAGTATGTTCATTTCGGCACTTTATGCCTCTGCTGGCCGCAGGCAAGCATGATCTTCCGGGTTCATTCCGCGCTGCGTAGGCATGAAAGAGAGCGCTTGGGACTGCCTTACAGGCCGGCACAGAAACCACTCTTAACCCCAACCCCCCTTCAAGGCGGGGCGGGCGAGGGAGGTGGGCCACCCCAGTTCCAGGCTGCGCAGTCTTTGACCGATTCCTCCGCTGAAGGCCAACCCTTGGTCTCGAAATTCTGGTATTGCATTCCTTTCTCCTGCCGAGAATGCAGCACCGCTTGGCGGCGGTCTATGAATACTGTCCTTTTCCAGAGTTCCGGGAGAAACCCCTTCACAGTAAGGTTCGGGCGCACCACCCGCACCGCCGCCTCGAAGCGGTTCACAATCGTCAGGTTCGTTTGCCGCCCGTTCTTGGTCTCCATTTGGTATTCGGTGAATCTCAGGCGCGTGGGCAGAGAACAGGAGCCCGCGTTTGTGAAATCTGACGTCTCAAAGATCGCGTTCGTGAACCCGTCGCGAAAGGGTGGTTTCATCCGATAGGCCACCAGCTTGTTTTGGCGGTCCCTCACATGCCAGTAACCTTCGTTCAAATAGACGATTCGCTCCGGCAAACGGGGAGGACGTTCATGCCGGTCCAGGAGCACAGGCTGGGTCAAATCATCGTTGCCAAAATAGGTCGAGTAGCCATGAGCATACAACGGCGGCAGGCGATTCGTCGTCAACCGGTCCAAGAAATAGCCTGAGGCCAACATCAACCAAAGGTGCCCACCGCCAGGGTCATCGAGTCCGGACGGGACAGAGTTTGACTCCACCAAAGCCAAAGTGGTGCCGTGGCTTCGGTACCACGCCTCAAAAAGTTCGCCCCGATCCAGCGACGCCACCGTCCGTCGGTTCTGCGTCCAATTGGGGTTGTTGGTGTCGAAGGTGGTCAGGCGCCAGCAACAGTTGCTCACCGAAAGGACAAACTCTTTCCGGGTCGCCCGCGTCTGTGTGCCATGCTCGAAATGCGACAGGACGTAACTACCTTCCGCTTCATAGATGGTGGCGGCCGGCGCAGGACCCACTTTGGAAGAACGGCAGCCAAGCAGGGTTGCCACCAAGCCACAACAAAGCCAACTGGCCACGAAGATGGTCAAGCCTTTCGGTGCCTTTTCGTTCGCGAACATAAGATCTGTCACAGTGTCCCGGAACTCCAGGCGCAGTTTACTCCGATAGGCACGTGTGGCAACAGGCAAATTGACACCGGCAGTTCGCCACCCACAAGAGCGCGCGGCCATCGGCCAGATGTGCTGAGGCCAGACCGTCGGCCACCGGGGTGGTGAACGCTCTTTTCTTCCAATAGGGCGGAAACGGGCTTGCTGGACAGGAGTGCAATTTCCCGTAGGGTATGCCTCCATTGTTCGACACAACAACAGTCACATGAATAGGGCCGAAGCCGAGCCTGCGATGTCCCGCCAACGCCCTGCCGCTCTGGCGCCCCTGGCGCCGTGTTCAGGCGCGACGTGCGCGCGCGCGCGCAGCCGGGGGCTGGAGCCTCATTGGTGGCAGGCTTATCGGAGCGTGCTGCTGTCCACGGAAACGGTGGCGACGCTCGTCAGTTTTGCACTCCTCGCCGCCGGTTGGGGCCTGGCATGGGCGGGCGCGAGCCTGAGCCGTTGGAGCTACCCTGCAGCGGCGATGGTGGCCGGGGCGCCCATCCTCAAGACTTGCGTCGCCAGTTTGCTGGAGCGGCGCATCAGCGTGGAAGTGCTGGTGGCGCTGGCCATCGGCACGTCGCTGTTGGTCGGCGAGTATCAGGCCGGGGCGGTGGTGGCCGTGATGCTGCTGGGTGGGGGCGTGC
>Ga0114951_10006457_pt1 | contig 10361 bp, 7 predicted proteins | sample AM7aDNAmetaG_FD_88677 | JGI IMG/M metagenome (GOLD analysis project Ga0114951, IMG submission 88677) | Freshwater microbial communities from Finland to study Microbial Dark Matter (Phase II) - AM7a DNA metaG | ecosystem: Environmental > Aquatic > Freshwater > Lake | place: Finland: Lake Alinen...
ATCATTATAATACTTTTGCGGCAAGATCCCTGCTTTCACATAACAATCAGCCAAAGACTCAGCCTCATCATCAACTTCCAGCACCGTGCAACCGTCAACCAGCCTTAACAAGCGTTCCTTCAATCCATGGTCTGAAACCTGAGCAATCTCATCCAGGACAAGCGTGGAAACATAAAGGTCATAATCACCGATCTTGCGCCAGAAATCCTTTGTCAGTTGCATGCGCTCGGGCGTACGCACATCAAAATACGCACTTGGCACTGACGTATCAAAATATATCTTCTCTTTATTCATGGTCCGTATCCTTTAAGTCAAGTTTACATTAAGACCCTGGAAAAGTCGAACTATAAACAAACGACGATCCCTCATCTTGGGAATGAAGGATCTGCGCCTTGAAATCAGGGCAACCTGGGACTTTACCCTTGCCCTGTTACTGCTCGATCAACTGCCCCTTGACCGTCAGGCTTTTCTTCTTGCTGCGCATCTGGACGGGCAGGGCGGGGTCTTCTACAAATTCCAGAGCCTTCATGGTCCCGTCCTTGCCGACACTGAACTTGCCTTTTTCGTGGTTGTACATGGACAGGATCTCGGCTGCGGTTAAAACACGGTTGAATATTTTCACTTCATCGATTGAGCCATTTAGAAATCTGCCACCCGTAGCATATCCTCGAGCAATGCTAAAATTGATAGATGTGGCTGGGCTTATGTTTGAAGAACAACCAAACCTCGCTGAAGCCAACTCAATGCCATCTATATAGTGATAACAAGAACTTGAATCCTTCATAATAAGGCAGTGTCAATAAATACAATTCCTTTAAATGTCTTCCGTTTTTCCACTTCGGGGATTAAAATAATCCATTATTTAACCCGGAGACGGCTATGCCTTCATTGCTCAGGAATGTCAAAAATATCTTTATCGGACAGGCCAAGAGTCCTTTCGATCGGGATGTTTTTCATAAAATATCGCTCATCGCGTTTTTAGCCTGGATCGGGCTGGGGGCGGACGGGTTGTCGTCGTCCTGTTATGGTCCCGAGGCGGCGTTTGTGGCCTTGCAGGGGCATACGTATCTCAGTGTTTTTGTGGGCCTGGCCACGGTGGGCACGGTTTTTCTCATCAGCGCGAGCTATTCCCAGATCATCGAGCTTTTCCCTTCGGGGGGCGGCGGGTATCTGGTCGCCAGTAAACTCCTCAATCCTACCCTGGGGATGTTCTCGGGGTGTGCGCTCATCATCGATTATGTCCTGACAATCTCCCTGTCTGTGGCCAGCGGCACTGACGCGATCTTCAGTTTTCTGCCTCCCGAATTCCAGATTATCAAACTCCATATGGCGGTCGTGGGCGTAATTCTGTTGACGGTCCTGAACATGCGGGGCGTCAAGGAAACCATTGAGCCGCTCATTCCGGTTTTTATGGTGTTTCTCATCACGCATGCGTTCATCATCCTTTATGCCTTTGTGACCCATGCCGGGCAGTTTCCCGAGGTTGTTTCGCAGGCGGCATCCGAGGCCAAGACCGCATCGGCCCAGATCGGGGTGTTCGGGGTGATCTTGCTGTTACTGCGGTCCTACAGCCTGGGCGCGGGAACGTATACGGGGATCGAGGCGGTTAGTAACGGTCTTTCCGTTTTGCGCGACCCCAAGGTCGAGACAGGCAAGCGCACCATGAGTTATATGGCCTGGTCCCTGGCGTTCACGGTTTTTGGCTTGATGGTCGCTTATTTGCTCTTCCATGTGGTGCCCCAGAACGGCAAGACGTTGAATGCGGTGTTATTTGAGTCCATGACGCATGACTGGGGGAAATGGGGCGTGGTTTTCCTGGTCACGACCCTTCTTTCCGAAGCATTCATTCTTTTTGTCGCGGCCCAGACAGGTTTCCTGGGCGGTCCCAGGGTGTTGGCGAGCATGGCCATCGACCGCTGGTTCCCCAGTAAATTCGCCAACTTGAGCGACCGACTGGTTACCCAAAACGGCATCCTCATCATGGGGATTGCGGCCTTGATCACCATGGTCCTGGCGCACGGCAAGGTTCAACTGCTTGTTATTTTTTACAGTATCAACGTGTTTATCACGTTCTTTTTGTCCCAGCTGGGCATGGTCATTCACTGGTGGAATCAGCGCAAGGAGCCGGGGCACTGGCGGCGGCGGATATGTATCAGCGGTTCGGGCCTGGTGCTCACCACGTTCATTTTGTGCTCGGTGGTCCTGATCAAGTTCCATGAAGGCGGGTGGATCACCCTGTTTGTGACAGGGTCTCTGGCCATCCTGGCGATCATGATCAAGCGCCATTATTTCAAGGTTGCCAAGATGCTGCACCGGCTGAACACTTTGGTGCATGCCGCGATGATAGCACCCGTTGTGACGGAAAAACCTGTTCCTTTCGATCCCCAGGGCCGCACCGCGGTCATTCTGGTGGGCGGGTTCAACGGGCTTGGCCTGCACACGCTCTTTAATATCCGGCGCTTTTTCGGCAAGGAGTTCAGGAATTTTGTGTTCGTGCAGGTGGGGATCATCGATGCCGGGAATTTCAAGGGTGCTTCCGAGGTCGTTAATCTCAAGGAGAAGGTCGACAAGGACCTTGTCCGTTATATCAGTTTCATGAGCCAGCAGGGGTTCTATGCCGAGGGTATGGCCTATATGGGGGTCGATATCCTCGAGGAAGCCGGGAAGGTCATCGATGTGGTCTCCAAGCGGTTTCCCCAGGCAGTGATCTTCGGCGGACAGCTCGTATTTCCCAAAGAGACATTATGGACCCGCTGGCTGCACAACGAAACGGTTTTCGCCCTGCAGCGCAAGTTTTATCAGAGCGGGATCCCGTTCGTCATTCTGCCCATCCGCGTTTGATCTAAGGGGCGTTTTGATGCCGACATGGACGCTATGGCTGGGGACAGGCCTTCTGTTCCTGACGGGCTTTAATGTGCTGGCCTTAAGCTGGGGGAAATGGCCGGATCTTCTGGTGGATTTTGGCCGTGAACTTTATATCCCCTGGCAGTTGAGCCAGGGCAACGTCCTTTACCAGGACATTCATTTTTATTACGGCCCGTTCTCCAAATATTTTTATGCCCTTCTGTTCAGGGTGTTTTCTCCCAGCCTTCTTCTTGTTTTCATCACCAACGCCCTCATCCTTGCCCTGCTTGCCGTCCTTCTTTACCGGACGCTGAGGGCATTTGCAACACGCGGGGCATCCTGGGCCGCACTGGGGATTTTCTTCTCCCTCTTTGCGTTTGGCCAGTACACAGGCATTGCGAATTACAATTACATGGCCCCGTATTCCCATGAACTGGTGCACGGGCTTTTTTTATCATGCCTCGCGCTTTATCTTTTTTCCCGCGCGCTCAAGCGCCCGTCGTGGGGCTATACTTTCCTGATCGGCGTGACAACAGGCATGGCGCTTTTGACCAAGGTCGAAGCCGCGATGGCTCTTGCCGGAACGTTGGCGGCGGGATGTTTGCTGACGGCGCGCGTCGGTGGAAAAGCGTATTGGCCGCGTCATGGGGGCATGTTCTTCATCGGGCTATTGATCCCGGTGCTTTTGTTTTGGATATTTTTTTCTGTAAAGATGGGCCCTGTTCAAGCCTGGGGTGTTCTTCTGGGGCCTTATGCGGAGGTTTTCAACCCCGGGTCGGTTAAAAATCCTCTTTTTCAGGAACTTTCAGGCTGGGCCCTTCCCGGAAAGAATGTATGGCTGATGGGCAAGGCCGCGGGCGGATATGGGATTGTTGCGGTATGTGTTGTTTTTTTGGCATGGCTGGCGGGCCGAAGCCGCAAGCGGTGGATCGGCTGGGGGACAGGGATCGGGATTGTGCTGGCCTGGGCGTGGGCATGCTGGATGTTTTTTGAGAATTATCTGCCGCCCTTCGAGGTTTTTCGGCCGCTTTTTCCCGTCAGTCTGCTGGCCCTTGCGTTTGTCGGGAGGCAGGCATTCAGGTCAACGGCGGCCCCGAAAGAGGCGAAAAATATTCCAAGGTTCATGTTTGCGCTCTTTGGCGTGCTGATGCTCCTCAAGATCCCGGTGTACGGCCATATTTTTCATTACGGGTTTGCCCTGGCCATGCCGGCGGTGCTTTTCCTGGTTGTTGCGATCCTTGACGGCGGGGCTGTATTGTGCGGGCGGATCAGGGCACGGCCTGTGATTTTTTATGCATTGGTCATGATGGTTTTTATGGCGGTTGTCTTAAATTACCGGAACATGAGCGCGTATTATTTTGCGTTGAAACATTATCCTGTTGCCGGCGGGGCCGATCGTTTTCTGTCCTACGATCCGCGCTTTTCTCCCCGCGAGCCGGGCATGGCGCAGGCGCTGGCTTTTATGCAGGGATTGCCCGAGGGGACATCCGTGGCGGTTTTGCCGGAAGGGGTGATGCTCAACTACCTTGCCCGCCGTACCAATCCCACCCCTTATTTTGAATTTACGCCCAACTTTTTCGACATGGTCACGGAAGCCAGGGTCTTAAGTGCGTTCCAGTCAACACCGCCGGAAGTGATCGTTTTGCTCGACCGTGACATGAGCGAATATGGGGCGCGTTATTTCGGGAAAGATTATGCGCGGTCTTTGTTCGGATGGATCGTGCAAAACTATGACGTCGTCTTCCGTACAGGGGCTGCGCCATTTTCAGGGCAGGGGTTCTGGGCTGTGGGGATGCGCCGCAAGGGGAGAGGAGATCTTTGACACAGGTTGTGGAGGCCATGCTGATCGGCGGGGTCGTCATGGCCCTTCCGGTGTTTTTCATGATGAAGAAAGAGTTAATGAATGATAACAAAGTGTAGAATATGGAGCGAGAAACCGTTTAAATTGGGTGCGCGTTGTTTAAATAAATTATATAATATATACTTATCTCTATGGTGGACGATTTAACAACATTCCATAGAGATAGTTGACATGGTTCTTCTTCGTAAAAATACCATTCTGAGGCGTTGTACAGCCTTGGTCATTGCCGCGAGTTTGCTGTGCCCGCCGGCATATGCCCAGGGGATCCAGCTCCCTCCGGCGGGTGACAAGGTGGCTTTGAGTTCTTGGGCTGTTCCCCCGCTCCTTAAAGGCCTAAAGGTTTATCCAGACAATCCCTTCCGTTTTGATTTTCTTTTAGATAAGGGTCATTCTAAAAGTTCCCAAGGCCGTTTGGAGATTGATGCCGGACGCTTGATTAGATATTTTATGACTACGTTGACGATCCCTGAGAAAGATCTTTGGGTGAATCTTTCGCCTTATGAAAAAGATCGAATTATTCCAGAAGCTCTTGGAGTAACAGAAATGGGAAGGGATATGTTGGCGCAGGATTATATTCTCAAGCAGGTTACTGCGTCGCTTATGGATCCCGAAGGGAAGACTGGTAAAGCATTTTGGGATAAAGTGTATGCCCAGGCGCAACGACGTTACGGGACAATAGATATTCCTGTAGATACATTTAATAAAGTTTGGGTTATGCCCGATAAGGCGGTGGTGGATGAGTATAACAATATGGCATTTGTAGTTGATAGTAAACTTAAAGTCATGGTCGAGGAGGATTACTTGGCGCTTGAGAAAAATGCAACATCATCCATGACGAATAAAATTGGGTCTGATATTGTCAGGGAGGTCATTATCCCTGTCTTGACCCAAGAGGTTAACGAAGGGGAAAATTTTGTGCTCTTGCGGCAGGTATATCACTCATTGATCTTGGCGGCGTGGTACAAACGGAAGATTAAAGAGAGTATGCTTGATAAGGTTTATGTCGAACGCAATAAGATCGCTGGCGTTGATCTTGTTGATAAGGCTCAGAAAGAGAAGATTTACGCTCAATATCTTGAGGCGTTCAGGAAAGGTGTTTATAACTATATCAAAGAAGAGTATGACGCGGTGAAACGGGAAATAATCCCCAGGAAGTATTTTTCAGGTGGAGAATCGTTCACAGACGATGCCATGGATCCGATACTAGTAATCAAGAAGGTTGGCGCGTCACAAGTTGGTGCGGATTTGCCAGGAGATTTCAGTGCGATTGCGGTTGTTGTTGACCCTGTTTCAGGAGCAGGCGATCATAGCACAAAGGTATTATTGGCGAACGAATTATCTGAAGAAGTATTTGAGAAAAAATGGGCTGAATATATTCAGAAAGAGGGATTAGGGCAGTATGAAAAATTATTGCCTTTATTCACGCGTGAAGTGAAAGAGTCGTTGTTGGATGATCCTGCGTTAAGACCAGTTTTTCTTCAGATTCTTCCAACGCACAGTATGGGAGAAATAGTGGTTCTTGAAGAAAACAATAATTTGATTCATCAAAAAATCGGACAAAAAACGTTGATGGATTATATGGAGCAATATAGTAGTTTTCTTGTTAGTGGTGATGTGGCGAAGACGAATAATCTGGCGTCTAAAGATGGGATTCAATTATTAGTGGGAGTCACTGACCGGCCGTCTGATAATACGATGTATCCGCTTTTTCAAGTCGCTAATGGAAGACAAGTATTTTTTCCGCTTCCTGATGGGACATGGTTAGGTGTTAAGGGCGCCGGACAATTCATTGACCCCAAGAAATTACCGCACTACCCTGAGGAGGACAAAGAACACCCTGTTAATTCACGGCACACGGGGGTTGCCTCAGAGAAATATGCCCAACGTGCCATGCGAGGGGCGCCTTTTTTTACAGAAAGTCCCCGTGAATTTGTTCAGTTTTTGGGATATCGGCGCATCAATGATTTACCTGATGGGAATGGGAACCTTGTTTCTGTGACAGAATTGAAAAATCCTTCGGGTGGGGGTGATCTTAACCCTGTTCTTGTATTTAATCGGACACTTACGCCTCAGCGATTAGTAAAGCTACCTCAGTTGGTTCAAACAGATCCAGGTTTGCAACATTTATCACGCAAATTATCAAGGGTTTTGAGTGGTCTTGGATTGTTACCTATTGGCACTGGATTGAATGCAGCTGATCTTATATTAATGGTAATGAAAAACAGAGGGAAAGCCGAGGCGTTAAAACAAAATAAAGGATGGTTTAAAGTCACACTACATAGTCAAGATATGACATTGGCAGGTGAAGAGGCCGATAACATCGAATGGGTTCCGTATCAAGATTACATTCAATTGGTTTTAAAAGGTTTGGCCACGCAGGATGATGACAAAGAGCTTTTGATTAGAAGTAAGTTGAGTACCGCTGGAATGTTTAGCACTGTTTATGCATTATCAAATATGATACGAAGATTGCCTTATGATCAAAAAAGCATCTTGTTCCCGTCACCTTCCATAGCATTGAAGGTTTTATTTGAATCATATTTCTCATCATTAGATGAAAATTATCTAGCAATTTGGGCAAAACGATATGGTAATTCTGTTCGATCTCTTCCCACTAGATTATGGGATGAAAGAATGGATTTCTTTCATCCTTCAAGTGATTCCGTTATCTTTGAGAATATGAAATTCACTGGAGAAGTTTATTCTAGTATTCTTTCATTGGCACAAGAGGAAATGTCCCGCAGAAAAAAGAATATAGACCGATTTGGTAAGACAGGAAATTCAGACAACAAGGTAGATAATGGCGGTATTGACTTTAATACTGGGAAACTCAATCTTTTGCTTGAGCATATTGGCGGCGAAATTAAATTCAATATTAATCCGGTGATGTTGGAGCAGTTGCAAGGTGCTGTGGGGTTTAATCCGGTTATATTGGATATTCAGACAATCCCAGGGCTTTCACAATTTATTGGGATCGGAACGGAACAGATAGGTAAGTAAGGGTAACACTATATTGGCTGTGACATTGTGGAATAAAAAAGGGAGCCTTTTGGCTCCCTTTTTTGATGGGGCGTGTGATCGTGTTATTCGATGGGGATAATGATGACCGTGCCCTTTTTAAGCTTGTTGGGATTCTTGATGCGGTCCTGGTTCATTTCGTAAAGGTATTTCCAGCGGTTGCCGTTGCCCATTTCCTGCTGGGCGATCTTCCAGAGGGAATCGTTGGTCTTGATGGTGTATTCGCGGGTTGAAACCTTGGGCTCGGATTCAAGGCTTTCCTTTTGTTCCACAACGTATTTGCCCTGGTCCGCGTTCTCGACGGTCGCATCCGCGGGGATCTGGTCGGCCGGGACATTGAACTCGTCGATCTCGGCGATCATGAACTGGGCATTTCGGTCCTTCTGCATGCCGGCCAGGTCCTTGACAGGGGCCACCGCGTCGAGCTTGCCGCGCGACACGATCTTGATGCGGTCTTCGCTGATGCCGTGTTCCAGCATGTACGACTTGACCGCGTCACTGCGTTTCTTGCCCAGCTTCTGGTTGTATTCATCCGATCCGCGCACATCGCAGTTGCCGGTAATAAGGATGGCAGCCTCGGGATTCTTGCCCATGGTCTTGACCGCTTTTTCAAGGATGGGGATGTGGTCGTCGCGCAGGTCCGCCTTGTTGTAATCGAAGTAGATCTTGACGTTGCGGATGATCTTCTTGATGAGCAAGGACGGCTTGGGTTCTTCCTTGGGTTTGACTTCCTGGTTGTTCTGTTCGTCGTTGGCCTTGTAATCGTAGATGACCTTAAGCACATAGACGTAGCCGCGGTTGCCCCAGTTCTGTTTCACGGAACCGGGCTGTTTGGGCCACCACCAGTAGCCGCCGCGTTCATCCTTGACCGGAGCGGGCATGGCGTCCGTGGGCCACCAGCTGAAACGTTCCTGAAGCCCCTTGAGGCTGTCCTGACGCTTGGCTTCGCGCGTGGCTTTGTCAATGAACTGGGCGTGCGCGGGCGCGGGCAGTGTCAGCGCGGTGAAGACAGCCGCGAGAGAGACCAGGAAGATGTTACGGGTAAAATTTGATCTGTTATTCATACCAACCCCTTTGATGTATATGTGGAAGATGAATCCTATAATAACACAATTGAAAAAAAGCGAAATAAAAGTTTGAGGTTTTGTGGTATAAGAGGGACATGGATTTTCAACAAGCCTGGGAAGATGCCCTTAAAAATACACAGATCGTGCGCCGGCGGGTCGCGTTACTGCAGACCTTCGAGGATACCCGTGTGCCGTATGTGTTCCTCTCGCCATCGCTCATCAACGACGGGGATACCGTGGTGCGCAAAGGCGAGGTTGTGGTACAGAAGCCCTCCCTGATCCTTCCTCCCAATATACCCCAGTTTGACGGCTTCGAGTTCGGGCAGGACGAGGGAGCGGATCAGAGTTCTGTGATCAATTTTCTTTTGATGCGCGGCATCGCGTTTCCTTCCTTGAAATATAATAACAAGACTTCCTCGCTGGACGTGTTCGAGGGCGGTATGGACCGCGCGGTGCCCTTCATGGCCAACCAGCTTGAACGCGAGGAAGATGTGACCCGCGGCCTTGTTACGGGGCATGAAGAGACATGGCCGTTCTCGATCCTGATTTTTATCTGCACGCAGATCGGGCGCAATAGTGAAATGGACCTCAAGCGGTTGATGGATGATTATCGCCGCCGCCAACAAGACTGATTCTAACCGGGAGAAGATATGCGGCGTATTGCCCTTGGGGTTGTGACGGCCTGTTTAACGCTTCTGGCGGCTTCGACGGCCCTGGCGTCTGTTGAGAAATTCACGCTGGACAACGGGTTGACGGTGCTGGTCAGCGAGATGCCATCGTCTCCCGTGGCCGCGGTTTACGCCTGGGTCAAGACCGGGTCTGCCAACGAGGGGAAGTTTGCGGCCAGCGGGATCACGCATTTTGTGGAGCACATGGTGTTCAAGGGGACGGCGCGGCGCGCAGCGGGCGTGATCCCCGAGGAGGCCAGGGCCATGGGCGGGTACATCAATGCCTCGACAGGGTACGATCATACCGCCTATATCCTCAGCGTCCCCCGCGAGAAACTGGATCATGCCCTTGACCTGGTGGCAGACATGGTCATGAACCCTGCCTTTGACGCGGCCGAGCTGGAACGCGAACGTGCGGTGATCCTTAAGGAAATGCGCATGATCCGCGACAAGCCCGAACGCAAACTCGACGATCTTGTTTACAACACCGTCTACCATGTTCACCCGTATCAATTCCAGATCATCGGCAGGGAGGATGTCTTTAGCGCGCTCAAGCGCGATGATCTCCTGGAATATCACCGCCTGCTTTATGTGCCCAACAACATGATCGTGGCGGTGGCCGGCGGCATTACGTCCAAAGACGCACTGGAGCTTGTTAAAAAATATTTTGGCGGTTATCCGGCGAGGTCTTTTCCTCTGCGCAATGTGCCCCAGGAGCCGGAACAGATCGCTCCCAGGCGACTGGATATAGCCTATCCCACGGCGCTTACCCGTGTCAGTATGGCGTACCAGGGGGTGCCGCTTTTGGACCCTGATCTTTACGCGCTCGATGTCCTGGCCATGGCCAGGACATCGAGCGCGTAAAGATCAGGGTCCAAAAGCGGCACCCCCTGGTACGCCATA
>Ga0114951_10006458_pt1 | contig 10361 bp, 7 predicted proteins | sample AM7aDNAmetaG_FD_88677 | JGI IMG/M metagenome (GOLD analysis project Ga0114951, IMG submission 88677) | Freshwater microbial communities from Finland to study Microbial Dark Matter (Phase II) - AM7a DNA metaG | ecosystem: Environmental > Aquatic > Freshwater > Lake | place: Finland: Lake Alinen...
GAATCCGATGGTAACCATATCATCGTGTGCGAGGACGATGGGATTGGTATTCCGACGGACGAGAAAGAAAAAATCTTTGACCGGGGATATGGGAAGAACACCGGCCTCGGGCTGGCCCTTTCCCGTGAAATCCTCTCCATTACCGGCATTTCTATCCGGGAGACCGGGGAGCCGGGGAACGGTGCGCGGTTTGAGATGACCGTGCCGAATACTATATGGCGTATGACAGGGAATGGTACGTGAATGACAGAATCTCTGCGTACCATTATCGTTTTTACGATTGACGGACAGAGATATGGCGTAGATCTGTGGATGGTAAAGCGGGTGGTCCGCGTGGTAGAGATTACATGGGTCCCTGGCATGCCTGATAAAGTCCTGGGGATCATCAACTTTGAGGGAGCCCTCATCCCGGTCATCGACACCCGGAAAGTCCTCAACGCACCAGCGCGGGAGATCGAGCTCTCCGACCAGCTGGTCATTCTCCAGTCACCGGAACGGGTAATCACCCTGCTTGTCGATGGTGTTGTGGGGGCCACCGGGTATACAGGTGCAGAAGAGGTGACGATGGAATCGGTGATTCCCGGTACGAAGATCATCCGGGGAATCCTCAAAGAGGGGGAAGATTTAATTTTCATCCAGGATTTCGACAGATTCCTCTCGGTCGAGGAAAAACTAGTGCTTGATTCCGTTATTGGGGACCAGGGGGGTACGGTTGAACATGGATGATTTATCAGACAGGCAGCTCCGGATCATCAGCACGCGCATCAGTAGTGAGATAGGACTCTTTTTTCCGGAAGACCGCTGGCGAGACTTAAAGCGGGGAATCCTGGGGGCGGCAGTTGAACTTGGCTGCGTGGACGCGGATCATTTCGTTGAGCGACTGACCGCATCACCTGCGGACAGGAAGATGATCGAGGTACTGGCCCGCCACCTCACCACGGGAGAAACATATTTTTTCCGGGAAAAACAGGTTTTTCTAATCCTGAAAGAGAAGATCCTCCCGGGACTGATCCGTTCGCGTTCAGCCTCCGGAAAAATTATCAGGATCTGGTGTGCCGGGTGTTCAAGCGGGGAGGAACCCTATTCCATTGCGATCCTCCTGAAGCAGATGCTACCGGATATCCATGACTGGAATATCACGATCCGGGCCACTGACATCAACATTGATGCCCTTCTACGTGCCCGTGAAGGGATCTTTGGGGAGTGGTCTTTCCGGGATACAGACCCGGAATTGAGGAATTCGTTTTTTACCACCGGGGAGAAAGGACGGTTCGTCATCAATCCGGAAATAAAAAAGATGGTCTCATTTGCGTACCTCAATCTGGTGAGTGACCCGTATCCCGAGCTGGCGAACAACACCAATGCAATGGACATCATCTTCTGCAGAAACGTCCTCATGTATTTCTCCCCGGAACAGGTCGAGTCTGTCACCCGCAGATTTCATCACGCACTTCTTGACGGGGGCTGGTTTGTGACGAGTGTCACGGAAACTTCGTTGAACCTTACGAGGGAATTTTCCGGGATTAACCTTCCCGAGGCCATTGTATACCGGAAGGTATCACGGGATCCGGATGAGGTTCCGCACACAGGTCCTGCATCCCGGTCTGTGAAAGTCATTCCAAAAATTCCGCGAATCATTTCGGCAAGGGCCGGGACCCGCAGCGTCTCCCCTGCTGTAACAGTCCCTGTTGCTGCCAGGTCTGTTCCAGCGCCAAAAAAGCCGGAGCCGGTGTCTACCATTACAGCTGCCCTGGAACACTATAAGGCAGGGAGGTATGCAGAGGTCGCCAGCGCCTGTGAGGTGTTGCCAGACCGGGAAAAAAACACGGGCACCATGATCCTGCTCACCCGGGCCTATGCAAACCAGGGCCAACTCGATCTGGCCGAGAACTGGTGTCGTAAGGCCATTGCTTCTGACCGGATAAACCCTGAGACCCATTACCTGCTGGCAAGTATCCTGCAGGAGCTCGGCCGGGAAGAAGAGGCAGCTGAATCCCTCCAGCGTGTCCTCTACCTTGACCATACTTGTATCCTCGCCCACTACGACCTTGGCAACATCTCACTCCGCCAAGGAGATAAAAAAAAGGCCTGCCTTCATTTCCGTACTACGGAGAAGATACTGGCGAAAATGCCGGATAACGCAGTTGTTCCGTATTCCGAGGGTCTGAATGCAGCTAAACTTCTCCGGATCATTAAGACGACTGTTACACGGGTAGGTACAATGGCATGAGCGCGGCGGAGAATGAACCCGATCCCCGGCAACCCGGATCTGATAAGCGGGAACTGATATTGAAAGAGCGGGCAAAACATCTTGCGAAGGAGAGAAAATCAAAACAGAAGGCCGGCACATATATCGAGATCCTTACGTTTGAGCTGGGATCTGAACGGTATGGCATTGAAGTGGGGGAGATCCAGGAGGTCCATCCACTGCTGCAGTATACCCAGATACCCTGTACACCGGCATTTGTCTTTGGTATCATCAACGTGCGGGGTCGGATTATCTCGATAATCGACCCAAAAAAATTCTTCGGACTCCCGGAGCAGGGAATAACAAACCTCAACAAAGTAATTATCCTGAAAAATGAAACAATGGAGTTTGGGATCCTGGTCGATGCCGTGGCCGGGTTTTGCCAGTTGACCCGGGATGGGATCTATGCAGCTCCGGCAGGTCTCTCAGGTATCGGTGCAGAATATGTCAGAGGGATCACATCTGATGGGATCATCATCCTTGACAGCGGGAAGATCCTCTCTGATAAAAAAATTGTAGTGAATGAAACCGTGGTGGTGTAACATGATTGGTGGAACAAATTTCCGTATCAGGCTGGAAAGGGTATCAGGGACGAATGTGGTGAGTGAGAATTTTAAAAAACCCGGTGGTTTGAATGAAATTTCTGGATAACCGTAATATCAGGACCAAGTTGACGATCGCATTTCTGATTGTCATGCTGATGATTGGAGGGGTCTGTGTCGTCAGCTACGTGAATATGAAGAACATCAACAACGGCATGATGGTCCTCTACGAGGACAACACGCTCGTCATCGAGCATCTCGGGGCGGCTGAGTCGGCCATATACCGGCTACGGGGCGACGTCTTCAAATATATCCTTGTCCCGGAAGACCGGGTGCAGATGGAAATCGACACCAGTAACGATATCGCTACCGTCAACAGCGAGATGCAGATCGTCAGATCGTCAAATCTTGATGCAAAACAGCGTGCTTCCCTTTCAGATTTCGATAAGTACTGGGGGGTATACCAGCAGGGAATCACCCAGGCCATCACGGACACCCGGCAGAACCGGACCGCAGACGCCATCGCGAGTATCAGGGAAGGCGGAACACTTGTAAAGAACCGTAACCTTGTCGACCAGTCGATCACTTCCATGGTGACGGAAGGGACAAACCAGGCTGACCTTATTAACAGGCAGGGGGATGTCACGTTCACGAATGCCATCGTGATGCTCGCACTTTCCAGCATATTTGCCCTGATCGTGTCCATTCTCCTGATCATTGTCCTCACCAACAGCGTTGCCCGACCTATTGAGCAGCTTGTCCGGGTGACAGAGAAAGTTGCCGCCGGAGACCTGAAGGTCGAGTTATCCAGCGAAGAGCGGTTAGACGAGGTCGGAAGGCTGACCAGTTCCACCCGCATCATGATTGAGAATATGCGGAACCTGAACAAAGAAATCCAGGAGGGGATCTCTATTCTTGCCTCATCGGTCAGTGAACTGATGACTACGATGGCCCAGACCGCCTCAGGTGCCCAGGAGACCGCCACCTCCATCGCAGAGACCACCACCACGGTCGAGGAGATCAAGCAGACCGCTGATATTACGAGTCAGAAGGCAAAATCGATGTCCGATTTAGCTGCAAATGCTTCAATGATGGTAGAGACCGGGCGGGAATCAGTCGACGAGACGATTACCGGGATGAACCGGATCCAGCAACAGATGGACTCGATCGGAGAGACGATTGGCCAGTTGAACGAGCAGAGCCAGGCAATTAGTGAAATTATCGGCGTGGTAAACGACGTGGCTGAGCAGGTGAATATCCTCTCAGTGAACGCAGCGATCGAGGCTGCGAAAGCTGGAGATCAGGGGGCCGGGTTTGCGGTGGTTGCACAGGAGATCCGGGTCCTTGCCGAGGAGTCAAAAAGGGCCACCACGCAGGTCCAGAAAATCCTTAAAGATACCCAGAAGGCTGTGAGCACGGCAGTCATGTCCGTTGAACAGGGGACCCGCGTTGTGGAAACAGGGGTAAAACAGTCGACCGAGACTGGTCATTCGATAAAGGCCCTCGAAGACATCAATGCAGAGACGGCCCAGTCTGCCACCCAGATCCAGGTATCGAGCAAGGAGCAGCTCGTTGGTATGGAACAGGTCGCCATCGCCATGGAGAATATCAAAACTGCAAGTCTCCAGAACCTCCAGGCAACAAAAGAAGCCGAACGGGTTGCCCGGAACCTCCAGGACTTCGGGCAGAAACTTAAAGCACTGGTAGACCATTACAAAACTTAAAAAATCACATCCCTGTGCCATTATGGATGCAAACGATGCAGAGTTCCAGAAAAGGCTCGTCGCCATGTACCGCGTAGAGGCACAGGAACATGTCACCACGATGGTAACAAGCCTGACGGAACTTGAGACCTGTACAGACCCTGCACGGAGCAGGGAACTGATGGAGGTTGCGTTCCGGGAGGCTCATAGCCTGAAAGGAGCGTCCCGTGCAGTAAGTTTCAGCACCGTTGAGGAACTCTGCCAGGCGATGGAGCGTGTCTTTTCCGCCTTAAAACGTGACCAGTTCTCCCTGTCAAAAGAAGTGTTCGACCTCCTTTATGCTGCGCTTGATACGGTAAAATCGTTAATCGGTTCAATGGACTTAACGACCGCTCCGCGGGAAAACGCCCGGGTTAAAAGGATTATTACCAGTTTCGAGCGCCTTGCCACCAGGAGTGAACCGGGTGTCCCTGTATCCCCTGTGTCTCCGGTATCTCCAGTATCTCCAGTATCTTCAGGGAATGCGGGTGATGCTGCCGCAGAATTTGAGGTCGGGCCAACCACTTCCACCACTGATGAAAAGCCGGAGACCCGGGCTTTCGAAGAGACGGTCCTACCGGAGAAGACCATCCGTATCTCCGTCAATAAACTGGACCGGATCCTTGCCCAGATTGAAGAATTCATCTCTCTTAAGCTCTCGATAGCTGATAAGGTCGTCGAGCTCCAGAATATCCAGGCGATGGTCACCTCCTGGGAGTACGAATGGGACAAGGTCTCGCCGAATAATCAAAAGATCCGCCAGATATCCGAGAAGAACAGCCGGGATGAATCGATGGACCGCCTAAAACCGCTTCTCGATCGCCAGCATGCGTTCTCACAATGGAATTACCATTTCATTAAGTCGCTTGAAAGCACGGTGAACCGGTCGGGCCGGGCGATGGAACAGGATTACAGGTCGCTTAACGCTCTGGTTGGTGGTCTTCTCGAAGATATGCGGGATGTCCTCATGATGCCGGCGTCCTCGCTCCTCAATACATTTCCACCGGTTGTCAGAAACATCGCTCAAGCAGAAAAAAAGGATGTCAGGCTTATTATCGAGGGGGGCGGTATTGCCATCGACCGCCGGATTCTTGACGAACTCCGGGACCCACTGCTCCATCTCATCCGGAATGCATTGGACCACGGGATCGAAGATGCAGAGGTCCGGGCTGTGCGGAACAAGCAGAAGACAGGGGAGATCCGGATAATGCTCCAGCTGAAGAGCGGGAGCAGGGTAGAAGTGACCGTCTCTGATAACGGGCAGGGACTCGATATTTCGAAAGTGAAGGCTTCGGCCAAGAAAGCAGGTATTCTGTCTGAAGATGAGATCGATCGCATGAGTGACCAGGAGGCATCTCTCCTGATCTTCCGGTCCGGACTATCAACAAGTCCGATCATCACCGATCTATCGGGGCATGGGCTCGGACTTGCGATTGTGCTTGAAAAGGTCGAGAAACTGGGGGGTAACGTCTCGGTGTCCAGCACGCCGGGTGTGGGGACGACGTTTCATCTGGTCATACCATTGACACTTGTCAAGTTCCGGGGCGTGCTTGTCACCGAAGGGGCCCGGTCGTTCATTTTCCCCATGACTTATGTGGAACGGGTGCTCCATGTACCAAAGGACGCGGTTACCACGGTTGAGGGGCACGAGACGATCTTGTATGGAAATGAATATATTCCTGCGGTCCGCCTCCGCCATGTCCTGGATCTCGCCACCACGTCACGCAATGAAGAAGAGTTTACAAAAATTGATATCGTCGTTGCCGCATCATCCGGCAGGAGAGTAGGATTTATCGTGGAAGGTGTAGAGAATGAGCAGGACGTGCTGGTAAAAAATCTCGGTCTCCAGCTTGCCCGGGTCAGGAACATATCCGGCACAACAGTCATTGGCAACGGAACACTCGTGCCCATCCTTCATATCCCGGACCTGATGAAATCTGCCCTGAAACCATCAGGCATCAGTTCATCAGCATCGGCCGCGGGAAAAACCGTGACCCAACGCAGGAACATTCTTGTCGCGGAAGACTCGATCACATCGAGGACGCTCTTAAAAAATATCCTCGAATCCGCAGGATACCGGGTCCGTGCCGTCGTGGATGGGTTCGATGCCTGGAACGCACTTAACATGGAAGACTTTGACCTCGTCGTCTCTGATGTAGACATGCCCCGCATGAACGGGTTCGATTTAACGATGAAGATCCGCAGGGACCCGGCCTTTGTCAACCTTCCGGTAGTCCTCGTTACGTCACTTGATTCGAATGAAGACCGGGGCCGTGGCATCGATGCCGGGGCAAATGCGTACATTGTAAAAAGCAGCTTTGACCAGTCGCACCTGCTGGAGATTGTCGAGCGACTGGCGGGGGTCTGAAGAATGCCCCCCATCAGGGTGTTGATCGTCGATGATTCTCTGACCTCCCGGCAGGTCCTTGGAAGGATCCTCGCTTCTGATCCCGATCTTGCCGTGATCGGCGAAGCGGCAAACGGGGAGACCGCGATACGCCTGGCAGCAACCAGGAAACCCGACATCATTGTCATGGACCTCATCATGCCGGTCATGAACGGGTTCGAAGCCACCCGGACGATCATGGAGAACACCCCGGTCCCGATCGTGATCGTCAGCTCGATCGAGGATCCTAAAGAAGTCAGTGTCATTTTTAATGCCATGAAGGCCGGCGCACTGGCCTGCATGAGAAAACCGTCCGGACCCGGAAGTCCCACCTTTGACCAGGAGGCACGTGACCTCGTACAGACGGTAAAAAACATGGCCGGGATTAAGGTAGTACGTCGCCGGCCGACGGTACCGGTCGGGTGCATATCAGAACCGGAACGGTTGCCCGGCCAGGTGACAGGCCTTGACGGGAGGAAGGTTGTCGCCATCGGGGTCTCGACGGGTGGCCCGGTCGTCCTGCAGGAGATCCTCTCCCTGATACCAAAGGATTTCCCGCTCCCCATTGTGATTGTCCAGCATATTGCCGCCGGATTTTACGAGGGGTTTGTTGAATGGCTCGCATCCACTTCAGGCTACCCGGTGCGTCTTGGTACTGACCGGAGCCCGCTCCTTCCTGGTATTGCCTACATCGCACCTGAAGGTTACCAGACCGGGATCGACCAGTCCATGCGCATCAGGTTCCTCGGCACGGAATCGGAAAACCAGTTGCGGCCTTCAGTGGCAACACTGTTCCGCTCGCTTGCCGAAAACTGGGGAAAAGCAACGGTAGCGATTCTGTTGACTGGTATGGGAAGGGACGGTGCGAAGGAGCTTCGGCTTTTACGGGACAAGGGTGCCCTGACTGTCGTCCAGGACAGAGAAAGTGCCGTGGTATACGGAATGCCCGGGGAAGCCCTTCGTCTTGATGCAGCCCAATACGTTCTCAACCCGAAGGAGATAGCCGACCTGCTGCGGCAGATTGGAGGGAGAGTAACGATCTCTCATGAGAAAATCCCAAACACGGAGGATTAATCAATGCAACAAACCAACCGAGAAAAAAAGTCAGCCGACATCGTGATTGCCGATGACAGTCCCGTGCAGTTGGAAGCCTTACGATACGAGCTTGAGAAGAATGGGCACAGGGTCCGCTCTGGAATCAACGGAATGGAGGCGCTGGAGCATGTCCGGTCATCGCCACCCGACCTGATCATATCTGACGTGATCATGCCGATCATGAACGGGTACGAATTCTGCCGGGAAATCCGGAAAAATCCTGCATACGAACGTATTCCGGTGATCCTCCTGACTGCTCTCACCGACACGCAGGATGTGGCCCTTGCCCTGGAGTCCGGGGCAGACAGTTTTATCACCAAGCCATTTAATTCGGAGTATCTCCAGGTCCGGATCCGCCAGATCCTTTCTATCGAGCATAAGTTGCGTGCACTGGATACCGGTAAGAATCCCTTCGCGGTCTCTTTCGATGGGACCATGTACCATATCGCGTCAGGCCGGGAGCAGATGTTCGAGTTCCTCCTGACTGCGTACGAAGTCGCGATAATGAAACAGCGCGAAGTTATCCATACCGAGGAGAAACTCCGGAAGACCAACGAGAACCTCTCGGATCTAAACCGGATAATCAGCATCTGCAACTCCGCCCTTCCGGCAAAGGAAATGTTTGAACTCCTGGTACAGACCATTGTTGAAGTCCTTGACTTCGAATTCGGAGCGATCTATCTCTTTGACGATGACCGGACTAGTGTTCGTCTGCAGTGCTATTACGAGCTGATCCCCGCCTATAACGCGTTCATGGACCTGCTTGGCAGCCTGGACCCAAAAGTCTCCCCGAATGCCGAGGCGCTTGTTAATGGTGAGTGCGGGTTCTTCGACTTGACATTAGATCCTCCACACCTGGAGCGGGAAAAGATCATTTTCGAGGCGATGGGTGCAAAGGCGTATGTCCTGCTCCCGGTCAAAGCCGCAGACCAGATTCTTGGGACAATTGTGCTTGTTAGTACGACTGAACACAGTTTTGCCGATAAGGAGACCGGCCTCCTTGAATCCGTTGGCAGAGAGGTGGGCAGTGCAGTAAAAAGGCTCCTGCTGCAGCACCGCATTGAAGCTGCCAACGAGGAGATGAACCAGTACCTGCAGATCCTCAGGCAGGCGAATAAAAAGCTCAACCTGCTTTCCGGTATCACCCGGCATGATATCAATAACCAGCTGACGGTACTCATGGGGTTCCTTTTATTAATGGAAAACAAGCGACCGGACCCTGTAATGGATGAATATTACCCGAAAGTCACCAATGCTGCGAGAAGGATATCCGCGATGATCCAGTTCACAAAGGAATATGAAGAGATCGGTGTACATGCTCCTCTCTGGCAGGACTGCTCAACACTGGTTGATACGGCAATAAAGCAGATCACGCTTGGTAAGATTTCGGTCAACAATGAGATTCCAGCCGGGACAGAACTGCTCGCCGACCCGCTGGTCATCAAGGTCTTTTACAATTTAATGGACAATGCCGTGAGGTATGGAGGAAAAATCACGACAATCCGGTTTTTAGTAAAAGACTGCAATGGGGCTCACCTCCTCGTGTGCGAGGACGATGGCGATGGGATCCCGACGGACGAGAAAGAAAAAATCTTTGAACGGGGATACGGGAAGAACACCGGCCTCGGGTTGGCCCTTTCACGGGAGATCCTGGACATTACCGGCACTATGATTACCGAGACCGGGGAGCCGGGGAGTGGTGCACGGTTTGAGATGACCGTGCCTGAAAAGATGTGGCGTATCGTTGGAAAGGATAAATAATTTCGAAACCGGGATTCAGACAGGGGTTGTGCCGGCCAGGACCAGATCCAAGTAATCACCCTGCAAAAAGCCCTGATAACAGCATGATGTGGAACTTTTCCCTGTTCGGACCGGTCCCGTGATGGGATTAGTCCCATACCCTGTGAGGTGTCCCGGTCTTTTTAGGAATGTTCTGCCGGCCGCCATTACCGGTGATGAATTTAAAAGGCAGGTTTTCCCCGGAATTCCATGTACAACACGTTGCTGACCGAAAATAGCACGACCATGATACCGATGATTGTGCCGGTGGTATCGACGAGTGGACTTGCACTTCCCACGACCGGGACCGTGGTCTTATCAAGTGCTACCAGGGCAGAATTGGGTGGAAGCCAGCAGGTCCTCTTCTCGAGGAGGATTCGTTCATACATATTTTCGAGTGGTTTCCCGTTTTTACTATCGATAATGGTTACAATCTCCCTGAAATGTGCGATCCCGTCCACCTGACCAGTCCACTTTAACAGGGAGACGGCGCGGTCATTGAGATACGTGATCACCCCGAAGTTGTCCGTTGCGATCATTGCACCAATAAACTGGTTGAGCAACATCTC
>Ga0114951_10006459_pt1 | contig 10360 bp, 2 predicted proteins | sample AM7aDNAmetaG_FD_88677 | JGI IMG/M metagenome (GOLD analysis project Ga0114951, IMG submission 88677) | Freshwater microbial communities from Finland to study Microbial Dark Matter (Phase II) - AM7a DNA metaG | ecosystem: Environmental > Aquatic > Freshwater > Lake | place: Finland: Lake Alinen...
ATCATCATCAAATACACCAGTAATTGAACAAATAAAAAATATTGAAGGTATGAGATTAAGCAATCCACATATATTTCAAGAAAGAATTGAAAATCGTGATCCAGTTCTTATACTTAAAGAAAATCAAGGAAAATTCAATTCATATTCTCGTGTTTGTCAACCAAATACAAAACAACCTGTTATTTTATCACAAGTAGAATTGGATAGAATCAAAAAAGAAAATAAGGGTGCTTTTGATGAATCAAAAGGTGACGTTATTAAGTACGGGTCTGATCCAAGTAAACAATTTTATTATGTTTGCCCAAAATATTGGGATTTACAAAAGGATACAATTATTACACAAGAAGAAATAGATGCAAAAGGATTACGAGACAAAATAATACCCAAAAAATCAGCAATAACTGGAAAAAAAACGACGACGGTTCCAAAAGGGAAATATATATATCAATTTTATGAATCAAAAGAAAAAAGATATCCTGGTTTTCAAGAAGACAGTCATCCAGAAGGTTATTGTTTACCTTGTTGTTTTAAAAAATGGAATACAAAAGATATAATTGATAGAAGAAAAAGATGTACTTCAAAAATGGATGAAAAAGGTGAAAAAGGTGAAAAAGGTGAACTAGGTGAAAAGGGTGAAACAAGTGAACAAAGAGGACAAGAAAAAGAATTTACAAGAGATAAAATTAAAGATGATTATATAAAAGGTCCAGAAAAATTTCCATTAGCAAATGGACGTTGGGGTTATTTACCAATTGGTATTCAACAAATATTAAAAGAAGAAAATTCTACAATAAAAATAAATAAACCAATTATATTACGTCACGGTGTGGAAACAAGTAGATATCAATCTTTTATTGCTTGTATTGAAGATGCACTTTTTTATACAAAAACAGATCAAGAAGGTAATTCATTAGAAATTAATATAAAAGAAATGAAAAAAATAATTATTTCAACATTGACATTGGACAATTTTTCATTATTTCAAAATGGTAGTTTAATAACTGACTTTTCAGAACCTAAACATAATTTTGATATGACAAAATTACCACCATTATATAAAAATTCCAAACTTTATTCAAAAATGAAAAATCAAAATCCACAATTATTTAAAAATATTTGTTCATCATTTGAAAATTTCATAAGTTTTTTGAAAGATGATAATATTACAATTGATTATACTTATTTATGGGATATTGTTTGTACTCCAAATCCTCTATTATTTAAAACAGGTATTAATTTAGTTATTCTTGAAATACCCAACAAAGATACAACTAATGATATTAATATCATTTGTCCCACAAATCATTATTCAACACAACAATTTGATGATAATAAACCAACATTAGTTTTACTTTATCAAGACAATTATTATGAACCTATTTATACATATCGTGAGGATAAATCCAAAACTTCTGCAAAATCTGAAGTATTTATTAGTAAACTATTTAAAGAAACTGGTGTAAAAATGTCTCAAGGTGCACGTTCTCTCTTTGATAATATTGTGAAACCATTTTATCAGAAAAAATGTATTCCTTTTGCAAGTATGCCGAATAAATACAAAATGAAAACACCTTTACTTTTATCAGTTTTGATTGATCGTTTAAAAGACACACAAAACGGAATACAATATAAAAATGTTTTACAAGTAATCAATTATCAAGACAAGGTAATAGGTTTGATTATTAAACATAATATTAATAAAAATACTATTGGACAAAGTGGTCAAACTATTACTGGTTTTATACCTTGTTATCCATCATCTCCTGATCCAACTATGGATTATGAATATATGTCAGAACCTTCTTTATGGACAAGTTATCCAAAAACAATTACTTTTTTATTGTCTATTTACAATAAATCCAAAGGTTCAATACCTTGTAAACCAGTATTTAAAATTATTGAAGATGAAGTTGTTGTAGGTATATTAACAGAAACAAATCAATTTATACAAATAAATCCACCATTACCAGTTTCTGAAGTAAATGATGATATTCCAGAAATGAGAGATACAAACTATATGATTGCTGATGATGCAATTGGAACTTCTAATGGTGAACAAGATATTGAACGTATAGAATATATTAAAAAGATCAAATTAGAAACTAGATTTTTTAATGTATTCCGTAATACAATAAGAATGTTGTTGAATGATTATAAATATTTGAAATTGAGAGAAGAAATTGAACAAATTGTAAATGCACCATATATAATGTATCAAGGTAAATTAGAAAATGCAAGTAAATTATTATCTGATCTTGTTAACAGTCAAGTTGTTTTTGTTGATGATTTTGATTATAAATTGATTAAAGAAGTTACAACTTGTATGAATAAAAATAAAGAGAAATGTTCTGTTGAAAGTCCATTATGTGTTGTAAATGATGACGGTAGTGGTAAAACATTGTGTCAATTAGTTCTTCCTAAAAAAAATTTAATTACTGGTGCAAATAATGGGAGAAATTATTTTTTGAAAATGGCAGATGAACTGATTCGTTATAGTAGAATCAAGTCATTTATATTTGAACCACAAGTTTATTTATCCTTTAGTCCTTTGGAATATAATTTGAGAGAAGATGAAATTATTATGTTGCAATCTTTAATAACACAGGATTATTTTAGGGATTTGATTCCTGCTGTAGAAAATCCATATGTGCGCTTTTAGAAAAACACTTTTACAAAAAGTGTTCAAAACCAATACAATAATAACAATAATAACAATAACAATAATAACAATAACAATAATAACAATAACAATAATAATAATAACAATAATAATAACAATAATAACAATAATAATATAAATGAGATTTATCTAGATTCTAATTAAATCTCATTATGAGTATTGATCACGAGGGTTTTGCGCGCTTTTTTTAAAAGCGCATTAGTCAGAGTCAATACCATCATCTTGTATTGTTGGTTCATAATGGTATACTATAGTATTATTATCATCCTGACTATCATCACTATCTATATCAACACTTAAATGTGATGTAAAAAATGTTTTTTGTATTTTTGTATGTTTTGTTTCATTAGCATTAGTAATATATTGAACTGATTTTTGTGAAAAAGATAAATGTCTTTCATTAAAAATAATAATATCATCATTATTAAATATATTTTTTAATAATTTTCTACCAAATTTTGGATTATATAATATAAATTTTTTCATTTTGGTATACAACATTAGAGAACATTTATTTTTTGTAATACTACTTACAGAATATTTGCTTTTAAAATAAAGTAATAAATAAGGACGCATAATTTCTAATAATTTTTCTTTTGGAAATAAAGTATGTATTTTCAATTTTCTTTTATAATTATTTTCATAAATCATTTCTATTAGACTAGGATATAATTCAACAAGAGGAGTATTTTTTACATAATCTTGAATTGCATATTCACGAATAATATGTTCATTATCTTTTTTAAATTTTTTCAAATGAAAATTTGATAAAAAATATTTTTGAAACAAATCTGGAACAACACTATTATTATGTTTTACGAAAAAATATATATTGTATAAATTGGATTTATTAAATGCAATATTATTCCAAGGATTTTTACAAGCAATTGGTTCTGAAAAAAAATAAGGTGAATTAAAAAGTGAATGATTTATTATATTAACCAAATCTGAAATAGCAAATAAAAATTTACTATTATTTTGATAAATACAAACAACATTTTTTTGTTCTAACATTATTGGATTCATAAATAAATCGTGATTAATTTGTATTTGTGCTTGTTTGTATTTATATAAATAAGCCAATTTACAAAAACCTCTGTATACTTTTTGTATTTTACAAAATAAATCTAAAAAATCATTCTTTTTTTCTTTGGGTAAAAACATATTATTTATTGTGTCGTGTAAGAGGATAAATTTAGAGAATTTTGTTGTATATGGATTATATAGGTCGTGTTTTGAAATATATTGATAAAAAAAGAATGTAATTGGATCAAATGTAATTGTTGAACGAAATGAAGTTGTATTAAATGATTTTGAATCAAATGTAATTGGATCAAATGTAATTGTATCAATTGTATTTGTTGGGTTAAATGAATTTGTTGGGTTAAATGAATTTGTTGGGTTAAATGAATTTGAGTTAACCGAATTTGAGTTAACTGAATTTAATATTTGTTCTTTTTGTATTGGTTTATTTGTAACATTATTATCAATATTATTATCAACAATATTATCAATAATATTATCAACAATATCATTAATAATATAATCATTAAGAATATCATCATTATCAATATCATCATCATCAATAATCATTTTAACATCTTCTTCTTCTTCTTTTTTACAAAATTCAAACCAATTTTGAAATGATTGTTTTTCATTTATATTATCTATTAATTTTTTTATAATAATTATAAAACTATTCATTTAATAAATTATAATTTGTATATACTTATTAAATTGTATTTAAACTCTTTTGAGGTTAAAAAAAACAATTAGATGTATGAATTACACCGTCGGAAAAGTATTTTTATATTCTAATAAACAATCTTTTATAGCATCTGTAATATTTCGTACTTTAGGATATAATGTTTCTAATCGTGTAGTATCCAAATAATTATTAGATCTATCTGCTGATAATATTTTACGTTGTTCTTCTTGTGAAAAATTTTTCCAAGTAAAATTAGAATCAACAATTTCTTTATACATTTCTAATATAGTATTATGACTAATAAGTCCAGGATTGGTTAAATTTATTGTTCCTGTTGTTTTTTTCTCCATCATATCCAATACCATAGGTAATAATTCAGGTAAAACTGTCATAGAATTCGGTACAGAACATATTTGTTCATAATTAGTTATTTTAGTAATAAAATTACGTCCATTATATTGACCTGTAATAGGCATACGAATACGTAAATTTAATACAGAATCTTTATATAAATGCATCAAACGATCTGTATAACCTTTTACAACAGAATATGATGATCCAAAAAAATTTGGAAGAGAATTTTCATCAAAACCTGCTTCTTCTTTACCAAATGGATGTTCTTCATCAAATTTAAAAATACAACCTGTTCCTAAATAAGTATAATGAATCCCTTTTTGTTTGCATATATCTGCTAATACAATTGGTGAATATAGATTATCTCTAATATTCTCTACTAACTTACCTTCTTCTTCTAAATAATCAATGGTTGTATATATTTTTTCACCTATTTTTCCGTGTGTTCTTCCAATAAAAGAAACTATATGAGTTGGATTTATTTGATTTATTTCATTAAATATATCTAATTCATTATCTACTCTTGATTTACCACAAAAAAAAGAAATATTATTATTTTTTAATATATCTATAAATTGTCCTCCAATCCATCCATTTGAACCATAAATTAAAATAATCATATATATATACATTTTAAAAAGTTACACAAAAAACAACGTTAAATTTATTACGTGTTTTATATTCAAAAATAAATACTATAATTTTGAATATAAAGAATGTTTTTCAATAAATACTATAATTTTGAATATAAAGAATGTTTTTCAATAAATAATAAATATTACACATTGGTTTTTTTATTAAAAGCCAGGTTCATAATTATTATCACCACCACTATCTTTTGATTTAATACTAACTACATTATTTTGTATTATTAATTTATTTGTACTACAAGGTACATCTGATGGTTCAATATTACCAAACATTTTTTCTATATCATCTTCTGTTTCTTCATCTTGTGGTATAAGTGTATCTGTCAATTTGGTCATTTCTTCAATATCTAATACTACCTGAAATGCACTTGTTCCAAAATAACCTTCTTGACCACACATTACATTTGCTGATACACCACGAAATGTATCCAATTCTGCGTGTCTTGCTGCTTTTAAAAACATTTCTGGTGTCTCTTCAAATGATGCTTTTGCAATTGGACCAATATTATCATTATTAATACCGTGTCTGAATATAGAAATCATTTTATTTGTATACGTCATTCTATCACATAAAACACTAAAATGATGATAGTTGATATATGTGCCATCAAATTCAATCACTTCAACCAATTCATTATAAATTGTCTGTCTTGCTGCTTCAATACCCAACGTTTCATATATTTCTACAATATCATTACTAAATGTTCGTGATGCATCTACATACTCAAGTGCTAATACATCCATCATATTTGTTCCAATTGTATCCAAAACCCAAATATCTTGTTTTTTATATATACCTGCATTTTCTACAACATTATCTTTTATCTTACGTAATATGACTTTATTAATTCCTTTGACACCTCTCAATATTGTATTATTTAATAATTGGTCTTGGAAATTCTTTAAAATATACATTTGATCTGTTTGATCCAAAGGGTTTACTTTATTTTTTGCACCTTTACCACCTCCAGATTTTATGATATTATTCATTCTTATACGAAATACTAATTTGTCTGAATTATAATCCGAAAATACACAATGAATCTCATCTCCATAACTATTTCGTAATGTGAAATTAACATCATCCATCGTAATATTTTTTTCTAACATAATTGTCGGATCTAATACCATACGAATAATCCATTTTGATTTCTCATTTGTTTCATCACCTGCTGGCTTTTCCATACATTCATCCACCAATTGTTCAAATGCTTTATATTGTTCCATCGTAACTTGATCTTCTGTTATAAGTGTATTCAAATCATCTGGATCAAAACATACAGCTATTGATTTCACAATTTCTTGCAATTTAGTATGTTCCAACATATACATTATTGACTGTGCTTTTTCCCTCTCGGTTTCATCTTCCTTTTTCAAATAAACTGTGAGTGATGGATTTTTCGGTTCAGATGATAATGATAAAATTTCTTCAATTCTTGGCACTCCTCTCGTCACATTTGATTTAGAAGAGACACCAGCAAAATGGAACGTATCTCTACAAGCGAGACCATTATAGATGTTAAAATTTCGTGTATCTTTTACAGTCAAATCAAATGCATATTTTGTTGTATTTTGAACTTCATCAATCTTTTTGATTTTATCAAATAACACTCCTTTACAAATATTTTTAGTTCTTTCTTGAAATACTATTTTGCCATTAATTTCATTTGGTACAGTCAAATAATTTTTATTGACTTCATATTTATATTCGTGGTTCAACACAACAGATAAACGCTCTTGTTTATACTTGAGTTTTATATTGAGCATACCTGCCAATTTTTGAGCTTGTTTATTTCTTACAAAAAGGTTATACGGTTGATGTACTACTTTAAAACGAGTTTTATTTTCACCCATTTCATACATAGTAATTTTACTGTAAATTCCCAAAACATTCAATATTTGTTGCACATCTATTAATAATTGTTTGGATACGGATGACATAGATATAGAATTCTCTTTTTTATTTATATATCCATCACCTCCAATATATGCATCCAAGAATCCTTTTAAACAATCATCATTAGAGAATATTATTTTGTCTGAAATGAATTTATTGTGAGTTAACTTTCCACAAAGATTATCTAAAATACGACATAATACTGTATTATAAATACGAATATCTTGACTAGTTCCATTTATTCTTCTATCATCTGTAATTTCTTTCTTATATAATTTGGTCGTAATATTCCACTTTTTACATAATTCCAAAATAGGAGCAAAATATTCTACGTCATTATTTGAAATAGATATTTGAAATTTTGTCATACAACCTTCTGCTGTATATGCACCAATCAAATATCCAAAATTATAATCCAATGGAATTTTTTCAGGAATAGTATAATCACACATATTTGATTGTTTCATATACACACAATCGGAAACAAATATTGTTTTACTATTACAACCATTTCGTAATTTTTCACTCATTTTGGCAGTAAAACTATCACTACGTGTATATGGTAAAGTAAATGTTATACCTTGATGTTTTGACCACCAATGAAATTCATGCATTACTTTTTTTGCTTTTTCAACTTCACTAGAATATATATATTCAGTTGGAGGAAGAATATCACGTACACACATTTCAAAATTTTCAGTAAAATCAATTTGTTTTGTGCTTACTGGTAAATAATCACCTACTTTTAAACTATCACCATTTACTGGGATAATTTTACCATTTACCAATTTTAAAAATGATTTTGCTTTTGTAGCAATTACTTCACGTTCTTCATTCGTCGTTATTTTTAACATTGTGTTTGTTCCATCTGTATTGATTACAGGATGTTTTGTAACTGCTTCAATTTCTTTCCATACAACATCACCTTCTTCTGTACAAGAAGGTATTTCGTAATAGTCGTTCATTTCTGCATAAGTCGTATCTTTATCCGCATAATATTCCAATTTTTTTGGTGCAGCAATATGTTTTTCAATAAAATCACCAATTTGTATTTTTTGAATAATACCTTCACGATTTCTTACAATAATCAAGGTTTCATATGTTACAGAATTTAGTGTATTATGTACTATGACACCATAATCAGTCATAAATGTTTGATTTCCTGGAACAGTAAAATCATAGACATAATTATTTTGTTCAGGTGTATATAATTCAATATCTATAATCTCATCCCATACGACATTTGCATTTATAGCTTGTTTTAATATTTGTATTTCATTAACTATGATTGAAGCGTTGGGATGATTTTCAAATATATTGATATATTTTTCCAATGTTCTTCTTCCAATACTATCTTTTTTCAACCAAACACCATATGTACGACTTTGTCCAGGAAGTTTCAAATCTTTTCCACATTTTGCAATAATACGACCAAGTCCATTTACTTTTTCAATTTGATCACTCAAATAACCAACATTATCTCTTTGGATATAATCTATAATATTATCCAGCTTATCCTTATGTAAAACACTTCCAATTGTTTCTTTGTAAATTTCTGCATATTTTACATTAATATTCAAGTTGTACACGTAAGAACCGCGAATAAACTCTTTTGTAAAAGTTGCAAATATATCAAAATAGTTCAAGATAAGTGACAAGTCTTTCACAAGTTGTTTGCTTCTACTACAACAGCGGATTTGATGATGTTTTTCATCACATTGAATATTTCCATCTCCGTCAAAATATCCTTGAAACAGTCCTGCTTTAAATTCCATACTTGCAGTAAATGCAAAATCAGGAACCATTTTTTGGAAAGAATCCGTGCAACAAGTTTTTACTAGGAAATCTGCCAAATGTTTACAATTAAATATTGAAGAACTAGATTGACCATATTGACCATATTCATCTTGCTTTGTAACAACACGACATTTTTGTCCAAATAATTGTGCTGTTTTTGTTGTCATTTCAATATAATGATTAGAAACATTTGTGATTGAAATGCCGTCATTAGATACACAACCTTCTGATAAATATGCTCCAATAAACCAACCAAATTGATGATCCAGATTGATTGGTTTATCTCCAATAATAACTGTATTGTTAACAAAATCATTTTTTATATTTTTTGCAACTGGAATACGCATACCTTTCTTCATATCTGCTCCAATTATAGGAACGACCGCATTATCTTTTCTAATTAAATGTGAATGACTTGTGGTAGTTTCAACAATTCTTCCACTTTTAGTTTTTACGCGCATTAAATTTCCATTTACAGGATGTTTGCTAACGTGTGAAATTTTATTCCACGATGTTTTTTCATCAGATGAAACACCAACAATATAGTATTCACATTCTTCATTGTCCAAAAGCGTCTCAACACTATCAACGTGTCCTGTATTAAATGTCAAATCTTCATTTTGTTTAATCAAATTTTCACAAAGATTACCTATAGTTGTAGAAACCATTTCAAATGTTTGGGTATTTTTATTCTTCTTGATAACTTTCACTTTTTCAGAACAAGGCAACGACATTTGTGTGCTTGTTTCACCAATAGATTGTCCTGACGTCATTCCAACCATTTCACCTGGTGCTACAATTGCTTTTTTATATGTTAGAGTAATTGTTTCCAACAATACTTGTAATGCAATACGATTAAATCGTTTCACAAATAATAAATCTTTTGGTGACAAATAATAATAATACAAAGTTTTGAATAATATTGTAGGTGGTGCAAAATGATTCTTTTCTAGATTTTCATACGTTTGTTCAATCATATCAAATGCTTCCAAAGGTGTTATATCTACCAACGAATTTGCATTAATTCCTTGTTGACCTTGAATATTATTAATAATATAACCAAGTGCTACTGGACAATTCACTACACTATCACCTTTATTTTTAAATACATATTTAATAATATCATCACGAATATTAATCATAAAATCAGTATATTTTTTGCATTTTTCCATCGTTTCAGCTTTTTGTTTTTTAAATCGTGTCAAAACATTTTTCAAAAACAATTGTGATAATGTTTTATTTTTACCAGTTTCTTCTGGTAATGTATAATGTGC
>Ga0114951_10006462_pt1 | contig 10356 bp, 10 predicted proteins | sample AM7aDNAmetaG_FD_88677 | JGI IMG/M metagenome (GOLD analysis project Ga0114951, IMG submission 88677) | Freshwater microbial communities from Finland to study Microbial Dark Matter (Phase II) - AM7a DNA metaG | ecosystem: Environmental > Aquatic > Freshwater > Lake | place: Finland: Lake Alinen...
GCGGACTTCGAATTTGCCTTTACTCTACTCCCATTTTCTTAAGATTATCCAGGCTCTTCTTTATGCATGCAAAAGGGTCTTCGCCGTTACATCTGTCCTGCTCGACATAATAGAATTCTGTGCCGACTTCCTTGAGCGCTTTGAGAATAGACTTCCAGTTCATGTTGCCCTCGCCGACAGGAAGCATAATACGTTCTTTGCCCTTTACCCCCATCTCTTTCAGATGCACTATCGGAGCGCGGCCGTTCATCTTCAGAATCCAGTCTGCCGGGTCCCCACCGCCTGACTGTACCCAGTAAACATCAAGCTCCGACTGCAAAAATTTTGGATTTGTTTCGCCGTAAATAATATCAATTCCGCGGATTCCGCCAAGATTTTCAAACTCGAAATCGTGGTTATGATAGGTCAGGATAATTCCGGCCTTGAAAAGTTTCTCTCCTGCCGCATTGGCTTCGCGCGCAACATTTCTATAGCCCTCAACAGTCCTCATTTCTTCCGGCAGATGCGGGATGGCTGCGGTGGTATAACCCATCATCCTGCAATCCTCTATGAAGGCGTCTGTTTCCTTCGTTATTCTGTCATACTTCTCGTGCACGGAATTAGATATTAGACCGGCATCTTTGACCAGCCTGCTGAGTATTTTCGCGTCCGTCACTCCGCAACCTGAAATCTGAACAATATCGTAGCCGATATTCTTTACTTTTTTCAGCGTTTCCGCGGTATCGGCCTCTGTCTTCAGAAACTCCCTCAAAGTGTAGAGCTGCAAACCGACCTTCTTATTCATACTATTAGTCCTCCTCGCGGCCAAAAACTCGACCGTTTAGTTTTACGCTTTTTCTCTTTTTTCGCCGGAAAGAACATTTGATAACGCTACCAGACCGGGTATATCTATCTCTTCAGGCCTAGCTTCGGGTTTTATGCCACATACGGCCAGGGCTTTCTCGATTGACTCTCTGGCAAGCCCGATATCCTGCAGGCTGCCGCGCAGCATCTTCCGCCTGTGCTGAAATCCAGCGCGCACCATCTCCCTAAAAAAAACTTCATTGTTGCACCGGAATGTCGGTTTCGTCGGGATATCCAGGCGCAGCACGGCTGAATCAACGTCCGGTTTCGGATGGAACGCCGCAGCCGGTATCAACCGCATAAACCTCGCGGCAGCCGCAAACTGCACCATCACCGTCAGGACTCCGTATATTTTGCTGCCGTGATCGGCAGTTATCCTGTCCGCAAGTTCTTTCTGCACCGTCAGCACCGCGGTGGTAAAATACTCGCGATTCTCAAGTATTTTGAAAATAATCGGCGTGCTGATATAGTAGGGAATGTTGGCTATAAGCTTGCTTTTCTTGGGTAAAAGCTTTGGGATATCCATTTCAAGGATATCCCCTTCTATTATGGTCACATTGGGGTTATCTTTGAATTTTTCCCTGAGAAACGCGACCAGTCCTTTGTCAATTTCTACGGCAATTACCTTGCAAAAGGAGGCAATGATTCCCGTCAGGGTTCCTTTGCCCGGACCTATCTCCAAGACCGTATCATCCGGCTTAACTGCCGCCGCATTGACAATGCTCCTGAGTATTCCGGTATCGGACAGGAAGTTCTGCCCGAACATTTTCTTTGGATGAAAGCGCTTTAATTCGCTGATACGGGGCTCCTTTGAACAAATCAATTATATTACATAACAAAATCTAATACAACAATACCCGCTATTGATTACGCGGATTAGACAAACAGATTCCGCAGATTAAAGCGTTTCCTAATCTGTGTAATCAAACGATTTTAGAACTTTAGAAGAAGCGTCAGCAGGGCCGCTCCTGCCGGAAGAATTAACAACCATAGATACATTCCCTGTATTCCCCCGGCAAGCCCTGCAAGAAAACCCGCGAACTGCGCTAGGATACCGGCGACTCCCCAGGTAAGCCCGATTACAGCCCCTCCGGCAACTCCCGCCTTTCCCGGCAGGTGCTTAAAAGAATGGCTCACCAACGCAGGAAAAGAAGAGAGGCTAAAGGCCCCGGTCAGAGGTATAAATACCAGATACCAGGGAGCGGGCAGGTAAATAAAGCATAACATTGAGCCTATGCTCAGTATTTGAGAGGTTACCACGAGAGTTTTCAACCCTCGCTCCTTAGCAAACTTGCCGGCTATTATCCCGGCAAGCGAGCCCGGGACAACGAAGAAAAAAGTATAGAAGCCTTTTGCCATCTCTCCGAAACCTCTCTGCGAAAGAAAAGAAGGCAGAAAGGTATTTACCAGAGACTGAAAGGAAACGACAAGCGTAACGAGAACCAGGATTGAAAAGAATTCCGGGACTTTATTCAAACTCTTTAACTCTACTGCAGCTGTTTTCTTTTCAGGGATACCGGTCATGATTTTTTCATTCACAAGAAGCAATAATGAAGTTGCAACTCCGACGAAGACCCAGACAAAAAGTCCGGGTTTGCCGAAAAAATGAAGCAGCGCGCCGCAGACCAGCGCTCCGATGGCAAATCCTGTTGTCCCGCCGGCCAGAAATATTGAGGCGGCGAACTCTTTCCTGTCCCCGCCGGAAGCTCTCGCTATCTGGGTGGCTTCCGGATGAAAGGCCCCGATTGAGAACCCTCCAAGAATGAGGAAAAGAACCTTAAGGGCGTAACTATCAAAATATATAAAAGTTCCGACAAATAACGCGGCGCCCAGCGGAGCAATCCAGAGAAAGTATTTTTTTGTCCTGTCGTAGTAGTGCCCTATGAAGGGCTGCGGAAAATTACCAAAAATACCTATCAGTGCCGGAAAGGATGCCGCAAGTTGAATGCCGTACTCGCGCGTCAACAGCGGCAGCAAAATAGGGATGAAACCGCCGTACGAATCGGTCACGATATGCGCAAGTGTTATAAGGGTGAGGCGCTTCTTATCCAAGCTCAGCTCTTACTTTTGGACTTGCGGAGGGCGTCGATTTCCCTCTGGAGGTGCGCTACCTTTTCAAGCAAAGGGTCCGGCATGCCGGCATGATCAAAACTCATCTCGAGCGCAATTTTTTTGCCTTTGTGCTTAACAACACGCCCCGGAACGCCTACAACTGTGGAGTGCGCCGGGACTTCCCTAAGTACCACTGCATTAGCGCCTATGTAGCTGTGATCCCCTATCTTTATGTCGCCCAGCACCTTGGCTCCCGAGCCAACTACAATATTATTACCAAGCGTCGGGTGGCGCTTCCCGGTCTCTTTTCCAGTGCCGCCGAGCGTCACGCCCTGAAAGAGCGTAACATTATTGCCTATTCTTGTCGTCTCTCCTATCACCACACCCATGCCGTGGTCAATAAAGAAACCTTTGCCAATAACGGCGCCGGGATGTATCTCTATGCCGGTCAAAAACCGTCCGGCTTGAGAGATAAACCTTGGGAAAAAAGGCAGGCGGAGCTGCCAGAGAAAATGAGCAATCCTATGAAGAAAAATGGCATAGAGGCAGGGATACAGGACTAACTCAATATACCTGGCCGCCGGATCATTGCGCATTATGGCCTTAATATGGGATATCATGGGCAGTATTATACCAAAAAAACCAGGTTCGAAGCACAAAATTCGAAATTCGAAACAAAATCAGATGAAAACACGAGGCTATTTCTCGATTTTCACTTCTATTGGGTCTGTGGATTCGCCTTCCTGTTTTCCTTTGCCGATTGTTGTTATCTTGTAGTAGTAAGTCTGGCCTGCTTTCGGCTCAAAGTCTGTGACGCTGCTCTCTTCCGTGTATTTTACCTTTTTGTAATTGCCTTTCTTCCTGACATGCCTGTAGACCTGGTAACCGGAAACGCCTGCCGATTTCACCGGCTCCCAGGATATCTTAAGCGCGTTGAGTTTGAACTCCGTTTTTACGCCAGTCACAGCGGCAAGGTCGGTCGGCGCCGCAAAAACCTCGCAACTGGGAGACAGCTCGCCGTTCTTGTTCACCGCACGAATGTTATAGCAATAAGTAGTGCTATTGGCCAGACCGCGGTCCTGAAAAGAAACGGCGTCCTTCTTCAAATCCGCTATCTTCTCCGGTTCAGCCCCGCCTCCGATAACAGAACGAAAGAGCAGGTAGCCTGTAACATCTTCCGCCGCGCTTGCCGTCCACACAAGGTCTATTCCCCTGTCCAGTTTTTGCGCGGTGAAGCTCTTCACCTGCTCCGGGACGGGAGGCGTGGTTTTAAATGATGCTTCCTTTGAAGCCGTATTTCCGCTTGAATCCGTAACGGTGATTTTCACTTTGTATTCCGTGTCCGGGGTAAGGTCTGGCATATTGAGTTTTGCCTTTTTGAAAAAAGAATCCGTCTCCTTTTCTTTCGCGTCCGCGCCGGCGCCGGCATATTCCGCTTTAACCCTCACAAACTTGTCGGATTCAACAAGGACTCTCCAGAACGTATCGGGATTATCAGACCCCTTGACCAATTCTATTTTTTTTATCTCAGGCAACGCGGTATCCTTAAGCCCCGCGCTTTTTGAAGGCGTGTATAAAGGGTCGCCTATGAAGGTCATCATCCATTTGGCAGTAGGCGTCGCCATATAACAGGATTCGGCAAAATTATATCCCTGCATCAGGTATTTCATAAAGAGATTGGCGCGGGTATAAGTCTGCCCGTAGGGTTCGTTGACGCAACCTCCGGTCGCTGTAATGCCTTTTGCCAGGGCTCCCCCGCTCCAGCATTTTGTGCCGCGGATGCCGAGAGCCGAAGCCGAATCAAAATGAATGCCCACCGCGCCAACCTTCCAGTAGAACGCGTCGTTATAGTTGTTGTACTTGTACCAGCCGAAATACCAGAGCGCGTCCGCGCAGCACTTGTTGTCAAATTCCCCTTCAAAAATGTCAAGGGTCGTTTCGAAGCCGGCGGCTTTTACGTATTCCGCGGAGTCCACGATATCCTTGTCCAGTTCATAATAACCGCTGTTGCTTTTTGTCAGGCCGCGCGAATCAATATAGGCCCTTCCGTATTTTTTGGTGATATATTTTTCGCCGTAGAGAGCCCTTTCGACCAGCTCGTTTGCTATCTCGGCCGTCGGCCCGTCAAGCCTTGTGACCATAAAACTCCGGCCGTTCGCGGAAAAATGCCCCCCGGCCGTATAAAAAGGATTCCTCTCGCCGAGGTATCCGCTCTCGCTGTTTCCGGTAACTTTGAACGGTTCAAGCGCGCCAATCGGGTCAAAAGGAAAACAGAGAAAAGCGTCAAGCGAATAGGTTACGTTGTTTAGGTTAAGCGTTATCGGGGTTCCGTAGGACATTACTATATAGGCAATGCCGGAGAGGTGGTTTTTTACTTCCGGCAACAGCAGTTCATTATATTCTTTAAGACTGAGGCTGGAGTCATTGCAGTTGATGTGGCATATATTTGCTTCCGGGACTTCGCGAAGTTTCGCATAATGCAATCCAATAGCCGCGGAATATTTGTTCGCGTCATTTATTACAACAAGCACATTGCCGGCCGGCGCCGCAAAGATCAAAGTGGCGCCAAGCAGCAATAATCCCAGCAGTCCGAACCTCTTCTTCATTTTTCGGAGTCCAGCCTTACCTTGCTGATCCAGACAGTCGCGGGAACGGCTTGCTTCGATTCCCATTTAAGCTCGGGGAAGAACCTGTAGTAAAATCCCCAGTGATAGATTCTTGAAAGGTCAACATCCTTGCCTTCCTGAGTCTTTAATCCCTCCAGGCTGATGCTAAGTTCGTTCATTCCGGGCTTTATCTCAAACGGAACCATATACCAGGTCTTTCTTACTTCCCAGCCTTCCATGCCGCGTCCCGAGACTCCGCCCTTGTGATTCTGGTCTTTGATAACGAAAGACATCGTAAACTTCTCTTTGGCCGCGCTATAGACAAAACAATTGAGGCTTTTGAATCCGGCCCAGGCGCTCTTTTTCGGCATCCAGAAACCCGCCCAGCCGCCTTCGGCCGGATAGGCCGCCAGCAAACTCAGGGCAGCGCCCCCGCCGGTATTCTCTTCCGCGAGAGACACTTCCACCTTCTCCGTGTTGTCGTCAAACATCTCTCCTTTATCAATATTCACAGGAATCATTATTTTTGCCGGCAAGGAAAGCGCGAAAAAAGCGAGAAGCGAGACCAGCAGGGCAAATTTCTTCATATTACCTCCGCACAAATAGTTGAATTGCCTGTTGACGATTCCACGGATAAACCCTAAGATATGTCCGGGTAATCATTCTGTAATATAGCCCTTTAATATGCCAAAATCAAATTGAATATTCCCTTCCCCTTCTATATAATTGAACAAATTGCTTACCGGAGGATTCATATGGCAGAGCTCAACAAAGTGATACTTTCCGAAAAAGAAATGCCGACAGAATGGTACAACATCGCGGCAGACCTCCCGGAACCGCTTCCCCCGATTATCAGGGCTGACGGAGTCCCCGCGGGACCGGCGGATTTCGCTCCGGTCTTTCCGATGGAAATAATCAAACAAGAAGTCTCCACCCAAAAATGGATACCCATACCGGATGAAGTAAAATCCGCTTATAAAGTCTGGCGCCCGTCTCCTCTCTGCAGAGCCTTTAACCTTGAAAAAAGACTGAAGACCCCTGCAAGAATATATTATAAGAACGAGAGCGTCTCCGCGGCGGGAAGCCACAAGCTGAACACCGCCATCCCCCAGGCCTACTACAACAAGGCCGAGGGCGTAAAGAGAATGGCAACCGAGACCGGAGCCGGACAGTGGGGAAGCGCTATGTCCTTCGCGACCCAGTTCTTCGGCCTAAAGTGCACCGTATATATGGTAAGGGTCTCGTACGACCAGAAACCCTACAGGCGTTTCCTGATGCAGACCTACGGCGCTGAAGTTTTCGCGTCCCCGTCAAAATTGACGCACGCGGGACAGGAAGTCCTGAAGAAGGATTCCAACTCCCTCGGCTCGCTTGGCATCGCTATTTCTGAAGCGGTTGAAGACGCGGCTACCCACGACGACACAAAATACTGCCTGGGAAGCGTATTGAACCACGTCTGCATGCACCAGACCATCATCGGCCTTGAGATAAAGAAACAGATGGAGATGATCGGCGATTACCCGGATATCATTTCGGCCTGTGTCGGCGGCGGTTCAAATTTTGCCGGCGCGGTCTTCCCGTTCGTCGCGGAAAAAATGAAAGGCAAAGATATAAGATTCCTCGCCGTTGAACCCGCGGCCTGCCCGACGCTCACAAAGGGCCCGTACAGATACGATTTCGGCGATGAAGCGAAACTTATGCCTCTTGCAAAAATGTACACGCTTGGGCATAATTTTATGCCGTCCGGGATTCACGCCGGCGGGCTCCGCTACCACGGAGATTCTCCTATCGTCAGCTACCTCGTAAATAAGAAACTCGTAGAAGCCAGGTCTTACAAGCAGATACCCTGCTTTGAAGCGGCGGTCCTCTTCGCGAAGAGCGAAGGCCTGCTTCCGGCGCCGGAAAGTTCGCATGCAATAAGGGCGGCTATTGACGAGGCCATAATCTGCAGGGAAACAAAGAAAGAGAAAGCCATCGTTATCAATCTAAGCGGGCACGGCCATTTCGACCTCTCCGCATACGAGAGCTACCTTTCGGGCAAGATGGTGGATGTGGAGTTTGATCAAAAAGATATGGATAGGTGTATAAAAGAGCTTCCTGATATAAAATAAACAGACATGGGTGTTCGTAACGTTCGTAACGTTCTTAACGTTTTTAACGTAAACAAAGAGGGTGGCGGATATCGCCTCCCTCTTTTTCTTTTAGGGCTTTTTTGCGGAATGTCTCATTGAAGCAACCTCCGCCATTACCATTGCAGAGATCATCAGCGCACCGCCGGCAGCCTTCAGCGGAATGAACGGTTCCCCGCCCAGGGTCCACGCGAATGCAGCCGCAAAGACTGATTCTGAAAGGAATAACAGTGATACCTTGAAAGGCGCCACTGTTTTCTGCGCGGCAAACTGCAGAAAGAATGCGGCGCAGTTGGGAAGAAGCGCGAGATATAGGATTACCAGTCCGGTTTTCGGCGCAAAATGCTCCGGGAGGCGCCCGAAAAGACACGACATAATAATGGCGCAAACCGCCACGGTGGCGTATTGCTGGAAAGAAATAATCACCGGGTCGATTCCCTCCTTGATGAACCTGTCCGCGTACAACACGTGGAACGCGCAGGCAACAGCCGTTATCATTGTAAGCAAATCCCCTGTATTTATCCCTCCGATGCCTCCTGTCAGGAACCATAGGCCAAGCAAAGCGACCGGAACCGAGAAAAATACTTCCTTTGCAGGCTTCCTTTTAAATATAAAATAATTCACAAGCGGCACAAAAAGTATAAAGAGGCCTGTGATGAACGCCGAGTTGGAGGCCGTGGTAAATTGCATCCCGAATCCCTGCGGCAGGAGAATAAATGCCAGAATGATCCCCAGGGCTAGACCTGAACCGAAATTGCTGAAAGGGTTCTTGCCTGAAGCTTTCGCTATCAGGAACATCACAAGCGCTGAAAGACTTGTCGCGCAGGAAGTCAGTAACCAGGGATGAAGGCGGTAGGTTACAACATCCTTGACCATAAAGAAAGACGAACCCCAGATGGCGCAGGCAAGAAGTATCCCGAGGGTTCCGGTAAACTCGCGTTTTTTCGGGGAAGCTATCAGTTCCATTATCCCTGCCGCTCTGATTCCAGGACTGCCTTCCTCAACTCTTCCATGAAATACTTATAATTCTCAAAGGAAATATCGCCAAGCGGGAAATAATCCTGGCCCGGCATAAATCTCCCGCGTCTTTTCAGAAGCCGGCGGGCCTTTTCTATCTCGGCGTCCACAGCTTTCCTGCCTTTCGCCATCGCGTTCTTATCCAACCCGCCTATGATACCGAGCTGAGGGTACTTATCCATAACCCTTCCCACATCATTGCCTGCCTGGGCCTCAAAAGGATACATTGCGGTAAAACCGCTTTCCAGAAAAAGAGCCGCCAGGTCTTCAATAAACCCATGGCTGTCTCCGAGCAGTATCTCGATATTGCGGTCCTTCGCAAACCCCGCGAGTTTCAGGTAATTAGGTTTTATGAATTGCCTGAAGGTATCCGGGGAGACCATGCTCCCGCCGTTAAAAGCCATCGCCTCCCAGCTTTCAATAAGGTCAAACTGTTTGACACCCAAACACATCTTTTGGAATATTTTCAAGACCCTATCGGTAACCGTGCCCATAATCTCGCTCACAAGCTCAGGGTCGTCATAGAACGCGTAGGAAAGCCCCTCGTCCCCCATAAGCATCCGCGCGGTATTGTAAACCCCCTGGAGGTTCAGGCCAAGCGCATAATCCCTTTTATTGTACTCCGCGCATTTTTCCTTCCAGTTTCCCGGGAATCTTCTTTCGTCATTTGGATCTAAAAACCTGTCTCTGATGTTCTCCCAGTCCTTCCTGCTTTTGACAGGGGCTTCCAGCACAGCGGAATGAAAATCACCGTGTTTTGAAACAAGTTTCAGGCCGCCGCAGCCGGTCCTGATAATCTTCCGTTCTTCGTTCTCCTCAACCACCACAGGATCCGGCTCCCCGACAAGGAAGGTGTTAACCCAGGTATCCTGCCAGCCCCTGTAGGGCCCTTCAAATTTTAGAATTCCGTCAATTTTTTTTGAAAGTCCGGGTTCTTTCGCCTCCCATTCCGGAGCCACCGCTCCTTCCCCGCCGAAGACAACCATAAACGGGACACGGTCAATTTTAGCCCCTGTCAAAGCCCCTACAAAACGCTCTCTTGAATTCATAAGTCCTCCAGTACGCAGGAACGCAGAAAATAAGCACCAAATCTCAAACTCCAAATCACAAATAAATAACAAAATACAAAATTCAAACGGGCTTCAAAATTACCCTTCCCTTTTTCATCTTGGTGCTTATTTGGTGCTTGGTGTCCGCCTCAATTTACAATTGCGGCGAGATCTCGTCCGCATGCGGACGGACTTGTGATTTGTGATTTAGCTTTACGTGATTTGGTGCTTGAGATTTGTTATTTAAGCCGTGTTATCTATATGTTCCTGGAGTCGTATGCCCAATGCAAAACCGCCTGCCTCTGTCTCATCCTGCAATCCAAATCTCCGGGGAGGCAGTTCTTTTCTATTTGAGCTATATGCCTGCGTATAGCTTTCCACCGCTTTATCTGGCGCTCGTCATCCGCGTGCCTCCTGCCCATATAATACCTGCAGTACCACTGGAACCAGCCCCGCGGGTCATCAGGGTGTATCCAGCCTTTCGCGCGCCAGACCGAGAGCGGATTTGAAGCGTTAATGCCGAAGAGGTTGAGCTTAGGATCGTGCTTTTCGTGACAGAGTTTCGCCTTTCTAAACCAATCAGCGGGAAATTCGGCAATACAATCCGTCAAATACTTCCCACCAAAAACCCCGAGCATTAACATTTCTTTCGGCGTGAGC
>Ga0114951_10006463_pt1 | contig 10354 bp, 9 predicted proteins | sample AM7aDNAmetaG_FD_88677 | JGI IMG/M metagenome (GOLD analysis project Ga0114951, IMG submission 88677) | Freshwater microbial communities from Finland to study Microbial Dark Matter (Phase II) - AM7a DNA metaG | ecosystem: Environmental > Aquatic > Freshwater > Lake | place: Finland: Lake Alinen...
AAAATATTTTAATTATTAAACTTTTACTTCTTTGCTTTCTCTTATTTTATCTAAGACTCTGACAAACTTTGTTGTTGAGCTTGATAATGAACCAACTAATCTGCTCAATAATTCATTTCTTGTCGGCAAATTAGCTAATACTAATACTTTTTCTCTATCAATAAATCTGCTCTCAAAAATACCTCCTAAAATCTTCAAATTTTCTTGTGTTTTAGCAAATATATTCGAGATTCTTGCCGGAGCAATTTCATCTTCTATTCCGAAAGCTAATGCCAGCTGTCCGGGAATAACCGATTTCATCTTATTCCAGTAAGAAATGTTAGACTGCCCGAAAGCAATTCTAACAAGTGTTTTTTTGGCAACTTTTAGGCTGCATCCGGCTTCTTTTAATGCTTTTCTAAGACCAAACATATCTTTAGATGGAACCTTAGAAAAATCAAGAAAAATAACCGATTTTTGCTGGGCAACCTTTTCCTTTATACTACCAATTTGCTTTGTCTTTTGCGCTTTTGTTAATGCCATATATTAATTTCTAATTTTCAATTTTAAATTTTTAATAAAAAAGTCCGCTCGACGCAGACAGAACAAAAAAGAGAAAACTCATTTTTGCCTCGATAGGATTTATTCCCCTTCGGGAACCTATTGTCTACGGCTTTTTAATTGTGTCTTTATATTAATCTATATACCCATATATGTCAAGAACCTAGGTATTTAACCTTAGCTGCGTTGTGTTGCTCTAGCGTTTCGCTAAAGTAGGTTTTGCCGTCGGACAAATAATACCAATAATTAGTCTTTTTTGGATAAATGGCGGCTGTTATTGAATCAATACCTGGATTAGAAATTGGCCCCTTTGGCAAGCCATAATATTTGTATGTATTATACGGCGAATCAATTCTGGTATCTTTTGTGGAAACGCTCGGGTCGTTCTTATTGGTTATATAATTTATGGTTGAATCCAACTGAAGAGGCATACCAATCGCAATCCTTTTCCATAAAACTCCGGAAACAACTCTTTTGTCATCCACCCCTCGCACCTCTTTCTCTATCATCGAAGCCATCGTAACAATATCAAAAATTGTTTTTTTCTGCTTTAAAATTTCGGCTCTAAGTTCCGGAGTCAATTTTTTATCAAAATTTGCCAAAGCTCCGCTTATTACATCTTCACAGGTCACACCCTTAGCAACTTCATATGTATCCGGGAAAATATAACCCTCTAAATCAGCTTTTTTAGGTTTGTCCTGTAAAAAAGTGAACTCGTTAGAATAGTCCTTTTTCGTTAAGGCAATAAAATAATCTTTCTTGCAGGTCCCTTTTGAATCTAAATATTTTGCTATATCCTTAATACCCCACCCCTCATAAATAACAACGTCGTCCCTTATTATATCTCCCTGGGCCATTTTATTTACTATTTGGTGTATCGACATTTTAGGAGACAGATTGTACTCGCCGGCCTGTAATGTTGAGTGCTTTAAAGATAAAATCGCGTAAAATTTGAAAAAATAACTGCTTCTGATTATTTTTAAATTTTTAAGGTTATCGGAAATTTCGTCATCTCCCCATCCTTTTTGAACCGTATAAACAATTGTCTCGTGAGACCCCGGATTTACCGGAATATAAATTTCAAAACAAACGTAAAAGAAAACCAGCAAGAAAATTGTTCCTATTATTGAAGTAATTTTTTTTAAAAACTCTACTGATATTTTAGAAAAATTTCTATTTTTCACTTGGTCGAATTTAAAATTCATCATAATATTTATAGTAACTTACCCTGCCTTAACGCCTTTGAAACTACCGCTGATTTTTCTTCTCCTAATTTCGTAAGAATAAAGTATGTTTTTGAATCTCCAATTATTAGCTTCTCACTACGTAACGCTCGTAGGGGCCTGTCCAGTTTTCTGGAATCCGGCCAAATTGGATATCTTGTAAACCTAAGTGTGTCCGGAAACAACGTGAAGCATTCTTTAATTAGTCGCTCAAAACTACACTGTTCGGAATTGGAAACAATGGAATGAATGCAAAACAGAATTAAATCATTAACCGAAAAACTGGAATTTGAATTACCCTTACTTTTAAACATTTTATGTGCAGTGGGCTTTGGACAATGTTAGAACCGCTATTCAAGCGAGTTTGTGTGCCGTTTAGCCCACTTAATTACTTATTTATATCCCAAATTCAACCAAAATGCCAGCATTCACTGGCGATTTAATTTAAATTTACCCACCCTGCGGTTTATTATGTTTTAGCGACATTTTTCAAACCTAAGGACACATTTCGATATCTTTTAATCTTGGGTAAAGAATGGCATCTCTGATATTATCTCGACAAAGGCTCCATGTGATAAATCTTTCTATTCCTAGTCCGAAGCCAGATGTTATTTGATAATTTGGTTGTTTTCTTAGGTTAATATACCATTCATATGGCTCAAGAGCGATATTTTGTCTAATCAAGGAATCAATCATCTCTTTGGCATTATCTTGTCGTTGGCCACAACCAACGACCTCTCCCCCAAAAGAACCTTTTATTATCGGCGGGAAAATAAGATCGGCATTAATTGTTTTATTTTGATCTTTGGGATTTGGTTTCTGATAGAAAGGCACCGTGTCTCGGTCATAATTTCTAACCCAAAACGGTGTTTTTAAATTTAAGATTGTGGCCAGTTTTATTTCCCCTTCCGAAGAAATACTCCTACCGAATTTACCGCAAGTAATGAACTTTTTGTTTTTACTTTTAGCCAGAGCTTCAATAGCTTCGTCAAAATAAATTTCTGGAAATTTTTTCAGATTTATAATCCTATTTAAACTTGTTACTGTCTCTTTATAATTAGCACTTAATCTCGCCAAAATATTAGGCATTGCTATCAAGGCTTCTGCTAAAATTTTAATGTATCCCTCAATTATCGGCGTTAGATCATTCAATTCGCCTTTAATTTCTGCCTCACAATGAAAAAATTGGTTTAAGTGTCTTTTATCTGGTTTCTCGCCACGCATTGAGGGAAGATAACAGTATACTTTATCAATTTCGTTTAACAATAACGGTTCGAATCCAAATTGAGAAGAATCCACTAAGTTCGAATTATATTTACCAAATTTTATAGGGATTGGCTCTGAATCTGATCCTGGTCCTGCTGGCGAAGATATACTCGTTGTTAACATAAACAAGTCAATATTTTTTGCCCCAATTTCAAAACAAAAATAATAATCAGACACCATTCTTATATAGCTTCTCAGTGTTATAAGTCCCCGGAAATAACAACTTTTCGTTAATTCCAAATAGTGGGTTTTGGGATTGTATTTCGGCAATAAAAAAGATTTAATATTAATATTCCTAAATTTTAAATCATCTTCTTCGATCTTATTCTTTAGATAATCTTGAATCATATATTAGTGCTCAATTATCCTTATTTTAACCTCTTCTTTTCCTGAAGACATCTCGACACTTCCTCCAATTGGCAGTGTGATATTTGGAGTTGTATGCCCAAAATTAAGATTAGCGATGACTGGTATATTTTTCAATTCTTTTTTTGTGCTAATAATTTTATTTAGTAAAGATCTGGTCATTTTGCTTCCTTTTTGAAATCGTCCGATCAAAATACCCTTAACACCGCTAAAGCCTGGCTGATGGATTAACGACTGAAGTTCTCTGTCAAAATGATGTGGTAATGATTCGTTATCATCCTCTAACAACAAAATTGAATCTTCCATGTTTGGCATAAAATCTGTTCCATGAAGCAGTTCAAATGTACTAAGATTTCCACCAATGACGCGACCAAATGCGTGACCTTGATTTAATATCCAATATCCGTCATTAGGGATGAACTCTCTTTTTTCTTGATCTATATACCAAGGGTCATCGCTCCATTTCTCGGAAGGTAATAAATCGAATGCGCCGTTTTCCATACAGCACTTTTCAAAAAAAGTTTGCGAGTAATCGAATCCGTGCTTCATTCCCCAGCTCGAAAAATGAGGCCCCATATAAGTAATCATACCCGTCTTAGTGGTAATTGCGTTCGCCAGCGCGGTGATATCTGAGAACCCACAAATAATTTTCGGATTTTTAGAAATTAATTCGTAATCGAGATATTGAAGCAATTGATTAGAATTATAACCTCCAATCACGGTCAAAATCGCATCAACTTTTTTATCTGAAAAAGCGTCATGCAAGTCTTCAACCCTCGATTCTATAGAGGATGATGTAAATTCATCAACCTCTTCGGCATGCTTGCTAAAAGATAATTTAAAACCAAATTCCTTAAGCCGATTAATTGCCCCGTTTTTGGTATCTTCAGATAGCAACTTCAGGCTTCTAGCGGGCGCTATCACCCTAATATGTGCACCCTTTTTTATTTTTTTTGGCTTAATAATATTTTTTATAGTATCCATAAATTTTTATTTGTATTTTATACTAATAATTTCAATGATTTTTTTATCTTTTTTTCATCTTCAGTAAGATCTTTTCTAGCAAACACATCATTTTCAAAGGCTCTTACAAATTCCGCTATAACCTCAGCATTTTGCTCTTGCGGATTTAGAAACTCTCTTTGCTCAAAAGCCGAAATAATTTGTGTCAAACCATCAATACTGATTCCAGATTTAGCCCTGAAATAACTTAATGATCTGACATATTGTTTTAAAATTCTGTTTCTATTGTGCTGTCCGAATGGCCGCAAACCATCTTGATACAATGCGGTGCTAGTTATAATAGCGTCTTCAAATTTCCTTCTGATTGCTTCATTTTTAATACCATCCAATCCAATTACAGGCGTGCAATCCTGTACGTGATCTAACCCGTATAGTTGTTTTAATATTGTCGTTGAACCTAGGGCTGTTTCTACCACTAGTTGCTTTTGGGCGTCTTCAAAAATGATGATATTACCTACATCAGAGAATCCCCTCCCATCGTGATCTCGTAAAGCAATATTAAAACTCCTGCCCTTTATTCCTTCTATACCTATCTTATGTTTATAATACTCGGGTTTCCGACTGTCTTTTTCTATAGCCAACCCACTTCTCTGTTCGCAAGCTTTAAGTAAATCTGCGTCTGACGAATTAATTCTAACCAAAATATTTTCTATCGATATACCTAATTGTTTTTCAAAAAAATCAAAAGCTTCGTTGCAAGACTCGCTTAGTCTCTCTGGAGGCGTTATTGCTCCGATGCTAGGAAAATAAGACCCCCAGTTAGGATGGTAATCATCGTCGAGCAACCTATCTGCATTTTGTGTCCTGATACAATCTTGACGCATAAACAATCCCGGGCTAGGCACCCTATTTTCAACTAAATAAGGTTTTAAGACACTAATATGAGATCCGATAAACCTAACGGTTGGATCAACTCCGGAGCTTATAGAAACGGGCGGTTCCTCTTTATACCCTAGCGAAGAATAATAATTTTTAAAATCAGCTATCAAGGCTTCGACGCGCTGTTTCGCCTCCTCGGGAATAAATTTTTCCCTACAATAAATATTCTGTTGGCTTTCTCTGCTTAATCCTTGCTCCTTTTCTTCAGAATTTGATCTAAGTGTTTCAGACATATTTTATTCGAATTTACACAAAATTAATATTAAAAATTTATTCTTTCTAAACAAGCGAGATATTAACCCCCCTAATGTTCTTAGTATAAACTTCGGCGTTTCCATAATCAATGGATTACCGAAATATTCGATTTCTACATAAGAAATTTTCCTTCCTGATTCCCTGCTAATTTCAAGAAATAAATTTTTTATTTCATTTGTTCTATAAAATTTTTCAGTATTAATTTTATAACCGGGGAAAAAATTCAGAAACCGTACCTTTAATATCGGCCCAGAATAAAAATTAGGCACACCGACTGCAACAGCTCCCGTTTTGCTGCACACCCTAACCATTTCTTTAATGATTAACTTAATATTATCAAGTTCATAATGTTCAATAACTCCTATGTTCCAAACAAAATCGAAACTATTATCTTTAAATGGCATAGAAAACATATCCCCTTCAATATATTTAATATCCTTGGCATCAAATTTACCAGCTAGATATTTTGCATATTCCAATGCGACAGGAGAAATATCTAAAAGTGTTTTGTTTAGACATTCATTTATTAATATAGTGGCTTTGCCGGAACCGCTTCCAGATTCTAAAACGGTATCAAAATTATTCCTAGATATAACTTGATTAATAAAATTGGTTATTTCATTATAATAATCTTCCCACCAAAAAGAAGAGAACTTTCGACTATTCTTTTCCTTTAATTCTTTTTTAAAAATGTTACTCCAATTAACATTCTCGTGCTCTACTAATTTTTCTAAATCAACGTTCATATTATATCTGATAATTCAAAACGCAAAGCTTTCAAAAAATCTTCCAATATTGCAATTCTTTTTTTAGCCATCGTCTTTGCCGTTTTAGTGTGTAGTCTATTTTTCACTATAAGTAATCTTGAAAAGAAAAGATCTAGTGCGTATTTTTCGTCATCGGGATTTCTTTTGTCGCAAAAAGGATCTAACGGATTATAGAATGATTTATTCATCACTCCTGCGGACGAAAAAGTTCTCATTATGGATATTGCCCCCATTGCCTCTAAACTATCTGCGTCTTGCAAAATTTTTGCTTCCAAAAAATCTGGCACTTGAGCTTTAGTGAATGAACAAAGATTTATTGAATCGTAGACTTTTTTTATTTTATCGATTGGAAAAGATCCAATTTTCCTCAATATATTCTTCGCAAATTCTGCACTTTCCGTCTGACTGTCTAGCCTTTTACGATGGTTTTTAGGATAACAGATAACATCGTGAAATATGGCAGCAGGTACTATTATATCGAGATCTGCTCCCTCCGCTTTTGCAATTTTTATCGACGCAGAAAGAACTCTCATAGTATGATTAATATCGTGAGATGAATCGCCACTAGATATTTTTTTTCCTGCTATCCTAATTAATTTGTCTTTAGAAAATTTATTTCCAAATTTGACCATATTTTTATTAAGCTACTTCCAATAACCCTTGTGAGCAACAGAGGTTCTAACCGTCCTAGCGCCGTGAGGCAAAATCGGAACGATTTTAGCAGGGAAAAAATGCGCTGGCAGGGGCGCTGGGAATCGAACCCAGGCCAGAGATTTTGGAGATCCCTATGATACCATTTCACCACGCCCCTATATTTCATTAATGTATCACAAAAAGCACAATTTTTCAACCAAAAACCCGGGCTCTACACCCGGGCTAATAGTTGTAATCACTCGCTTTTTAAGTCCCCTTCTTTTTGGCCGGCTATCTTTTCAAAACGCTTGAATAAAAGTCCGAATTGTTTTTCTGTAGAAAATTTTCTTTTAACTGTCTTTAATCCATTTTTGATAAATTCTTTTCTGTTGTTTTCGTCATAAAGCAATTTTTCTATTTTTTGCGTTAGAATGCTCGGATTATTTGGCTCTACCAAAAACCCGTCATAGTTATCCGTTATAACCTCCGGCACTCCGCCAACATTTGTTCCAATAACCGGGGTTGCACACGCCATAGATTCAATATAAGCCAAACCGAAAGTCTCATTTTCTGAAGCTAAAACAAATAAGTCTGCTGCATCGTAGACGCAAGGCATTTCTTCCAAATCAAATTCTTTATGAATAACTCTACCTGTTAAATTGTTTAACTGAATATATCCATCCAGTTTATTTAACGCTTGCTGAAACTGATCTTTAAATTTTTTAGGAGGACGAGCTACGGCTATCAACAAAACTAAATCGTCACTTTTCGCAGCCATAGGAGAGAATGCTTCCAACAATGCTGTTATTCCTTTCTCTTTTAGAATATCTTCGTGCTTCCTGTCGGTTATTCGGGATGCGTGTAATATTACTTTTGTACTTTCTTGTATTTTCAATCTGCTCTTTAATTTACACCCGTTTATTCTTGAAGCAAATTCGTTAATGTCAACTCCTGGGTAAAGTGTGTCTATTTTATTTATGCTAATTCCCTTCCCAAAAAAGTCTGATGAAACGCTTTTAGAAACACACATTATTTTGTCCCAGAGCAATCCACTAACCAAAGATTTTTCCATTCCGGTTGTCGCAAATGAATGAGCCCTTAAAACCAACGGAACTTTTTTTGCAAAACAGGCCATATTCAAAACCAAGCTGTATACCGGAGGTAAATCCACATGAAAATTTTCCGCGCAGACAATATCAATTTTTTGTTCGTCTAATAAATTATTTAAGAATAAGAAAAAATTATTCGCTTTTTCTTTCAAAACATTTTCAGGAGTTTCTTTTTGACCGGTAATTTTTTTATAATCTGATTCCAAAAAATTTCTTTTATAAAGTAAAACATTACCTCTCTTCTCTAAACTGTCTTCTTTGTTTGTAGGCAACAGAAAAATTGCCTCATTGTTTTTTTGGCAACAATAATTAATTAAATTATCTACGTAACGCTCAACTCCCCCTATGCTTATCTCCGAATAATCCGGACTAATAAAGAGTGTTTTCATGTAGTTATTTAAATAACCTTATTAGCACTGATTATAACACGAAAACAAGCAAAATAACAGAGTCAATGGCGCTACAAAATTTTATAAAAAAAGCCCTTGCAACGCGATGGTTGCAAGGGGTATAAGGGTCCCGTTTGGACCTACTGGATCAACGACAACAATGTCGGCGGAATGTTGTGTCCCGGACGATATGCCGGGAACTTGGAAGCATGCAGGTCCTGTACGCCGAAGACGTCCAATGCGTACAAGAGTCGCCGACGGTCCGTATTCCAGACGGCGTGCCAGTGGTTGGCTGGCGAAACGTGTTTGACCAACGGGAGCGGAAAGTTGTCGAATTCCACCCACGTATGCGGCCATCCGGGCGAAGACAAACTGGCGAGCTTTTTGGCGAGCGGGTCAGGAAGCTGACGAGATGTTGCGTCATCCCAGGTAAGTGCCCACTTGTCCTTGGGCTGTACATACCAGAGTCGGCCCGTCAACATCGGGATATCTCCCGGCGTCATGAACGTCACGCTGTTACCGCCACCAGGGAAATAGGCCTTGTCGGCCTGCGGCATCGACACGCCCTGCATGTATTCCTCAACAGGCATGCCGGGCCTTCCCGCCCAGGGGAAACCCGCCGAACCGGAATTGTCAAAGTCAACAATTCCTTTTCTGGCCCAGGACTCATCGGGGAGGGTCAGCTCCAATTTTCGTGCTTCCGCTTCCAAGTCAGCCGATTCCCACACCTTGCGGAAATCGGCAAAAAGCGGGGGCATGCCGCCGGAAATCCAGAAAAGGATCATCATAGTCAACAGCCCCTGGACATCCGCCTCGGTAGCGTAAGGCATGGGAGTTTTCGGACCGTTGTGGTCGTGACTGCCATTAAAAAGGCTCTCCATTGCGTCGGCAACCGGTCGCGGCAAAAGCCGTTTGTCCGATCCCCATGAAAGCTGAGACGTAAACCCGCCTCCGATCGCGTTCACTTCGGCCAGAAGGTCGCGCACGATGAGATACATCCCGAGCTCTTCACGGAACCTGTCTTCATCCTCGCGGGATTCGATGACGATGCGATTACTGAGCATGTCATCCATCCATTCGCGAAGACGAGCCAACTCGCCCACGTCGTATGATTTTTTGCGGAGACGGTCGGCGACCTCTGTCATATCGTTCGTGGAAACGTGCAACCCAAACTTTCTCCGGGTTGCAATGACGTGCGCGAGTGCGGTCTCCATTTCCATGGAAGCCGGCCCGTGAATGACAACTCGCTTTCCCTTGAAGCCAGCGTACGGCAACATGCCATAGCACCAGGCCTCAAGCTCGCTGGCTGTCGACTCGCTCATCTCCGGTTCTTGACCTTCATCCGGCCATGAACCAACAATCAGATAGGACTTTCGTTCCGCCTGGGCGAAGGCGCCCGTAACTGCGTTGGCGAAAACCATTCCGGGCTTCGGCGCCGAATTGCCGCAAATCACGAGCAACGGCATGTCGTCCGGAAAATGGTTAACCAAAGCAATTGCGGCCTTTCCGGGAAATGCCCACGTGTCCGAAACGCACACGAGAACTTGAACGCCAGAGCCCTTGAAACGTGAAGCGACCTCATCCGCGTGGCATTCGCCGTCAACGAGCACGCTCACCGACATCACAACTTCGACGGGACGTCCGTCCGGCATTTTGACGCGCCGATTGATAACGCCCGCTACATGAGACACGAGGGATTGCGATCTTTTCCGAGATTTCGGTCCGTTTTCGTCCAGTCGTGGGTCGAAGGTGCAAAACACCCCAAACACGACAGGTGGGTAAATCGTTTGACCACTCATAAATTCCCTTACCTTTCACTTTTATTTTTCTGTTTTTTTCTCAATACCAACCCTTACTTTCCCTGCGATTCTGCCCTTCCTTTCTTTGTTTGCTAAATCAAAGTA
>Ga0114951_10006465_pt1 | contig 10353 bp, 6 predicted proteins | sample AM7aDNAmetaG_FD_88677 | JGI IMG/M metagenome (GOLD analysis project Ga0114951, IMG submission 88677) | Freshwater microbial communities from Finland to study Microbial Dark Matter (Phase II) - AM7a DNA metaG | ecosystem: Environmental > Aquatic > Freshwater > Lake | place: Finland: Lake Alinen...
CTAGGGCTTCCGCCTCGGCCTTGTTGGTACGGTTTTTGCTTGCATCATAGATGCCAGAAGGCACTTCGTGCATGATTACACCGAGACCGTCAACTTTGTTCCCAGCCGAAGGAAATGTAAGAAGGTCATTGTAATAATAATGTTCATTGCTGAAGGAGATGAGACTTTCATGTCTGCTTCTGTAGTGCCATCTAAGTGAATGGACTGGCAGATGGCACGCCTGACATTCGTCAAGGATACTTTCGAGATCGTAGAACTTTGATTCAGCAGGGGCATCGTCTTCTGATACGGCTTTCTCGAAGAAAACAGTCGGAGGAAGCTGTTTTGAATCTCCTACAACTATCAGCTGGTCGCCTCGTGCGATAGCACCAATAGCATCCCATGGGGGCATCTGGGACGCCTCGTCAAATACAACTATGTCGAATCTTGGAAAATCGGGGCCGAGATATTGTGCGACGGAGAGGGGGCTCATAAGAACACACGGTTTCAATCTGGCAAGTGCATCGGGACATTCTCTGAACATCTGGCGGATTGAGATTCTTGCGCCTTTGACAAACCTTTTTATTATGCCTGTCTCGGAGCTTTTAAGGCGGTCGTTCTCAATCGTCTGTCTTGGAAGGCGCTTTGTAAGATGGGCAAATACTGTCAATCTCGTGAGATCCCTGATTGCATCATCAAGCTCTCTGAAAGACACTATCTTCCGATCATGTTCCACTCCAAAAAATCTGGCAAAAACCTGATCCTCGTTGAAAATCTCCTTCAGACACCAGCGGGCAAATGATTTTTCACAGAGCCTTGTGAACAACTCTGGCGAAGAATCTCCACGTTCTATCATATTTATCGAAGTTCCAAGTCCAAGAGACACGGCCTCACGGCGTGATATCTGATAAGAGCACCATGCACGCAGTTCCTTAAACCCTTCCTTCCAGCGGTTCACGGAACTTCTGATTGTCGTAAGATGATCGTCTTCGGATATGGAAATTATAAGGCTCTCGGGGCTTGGCTGTACGAGCGATACAACTTCATCGAAAATAGATTTAAAGGTCTTCATCTTCTCACAGAAAAGCGCAAAGGATCGACCTAAAGGTGCCTGGGCATCCAAAAGCTCTCGTTTTTCGCATGCAAAAGAAGACCAGAAGTTCTGTGTCCGAATTGTTTCATCGGGATTTGCCGTCACGGTACTGGCAAGTAACTCCTTGAAGCGTGATAACCATTCGACCTGGCGCTGAAGGCTGTTCCAGTCAGGACGGGAATTATTCCAATGGCTACCGAAGAGGGAACCCAGAACGGAAGATTTTTCTATTTTGCCTTTATGGGAAAGAAGCTCTATTGCCATCTGAATATGTTTAATCATAAGTTCAGTGGCAATCTTTTGTTTAATTTTCATATGTTTATTCAATATTAGCCTTGCCCTGAAAGAATGATACCATGACATAAAAAAATTGTTATTCCTACTTTCTGAAAGATCGTGAAGCATTTGTTCCAGGGGAAGGTTCAGAATGCTGGAAGAATATATTTTGAAAAGCTTTTCTTCAATCTCGTCTCGCTTTCTGCCATGCTCTATCAGTTCTATCAACGCCGGCCTTGTTCCACGCCAGTCTTTTGCCAAAACCAGCACCGGCTCTATCGCCGGACAATCAAGGAGGCATGCACACAAGTCGGAGCCGAACCCCAATATGTATCTGCTCCATTTTGAGGAGCCGAGATGAAGTTGGTCAAGTGCCACGGATGCCGCCTGTTCAAGCTCATCAGAAGCTGCGGTAAGGAGATCGAAGGTTTTAATCAGCGTTGATTCCAGCCCCAGTCTCCAGGTGCTTATCCTAAGTTCTCTTAGCGGATGTTCCGGTCCTACATCTGTCGTTTCAGCGGCGGCCTGTAATTTTCGCGATTGCGATATGACAATGTCAGCCTTTTCTGGAGTCATCTGAGAAATTTGCCCGAAATCACCTTCAGCTTCAGGAATCTCACGCATATCTATCATCCGCGACAGAGCCCAATAGGCACTGTGGCCGAAAGACCGAGTTGAATGTAGAGCGGTGACATATTCGTTCAAGTCTTTCCTGTCGTTTTCCATCTGTCCGGTTTTCCGTCCCCACTCGTCTGGCTCAATGCAACGCTCAAGTTGCAGAACCTCATCGAGCTGTCGGCGGAAATCATTTTTATTCGCTTTTTTGGAGTGAAGTTCCAAGCAGAACGGACCTATTCCAACATTCTCAAGTCTCTTTTTTACAACATTGAGTGCTGCCATTTTTTCAGAAACGAAAAGCACCCGTTTACCCTTTGTCATGCAATGGGCTATCAGATTAGCAATTGTCTGTGACTTGCCTGTGCCAGGGGGGCCCTGGAGCACAAAGCTGACACCATTTTCTGCTGTAAGTACTGCGGTAAGTTGTGAAGAATCTGCGTCAAGTGGACAGTAAACGTCCGAAGGTTTTGAAATCTGATCTAGTTCTTCGGAGGACGGTGTGCTCCCAGAAACTGGGAATGGGACTTCAGGTGTCTCAAGAAGGTGCTTGACTATCTTATTGTTCTGGAGCAGATCCACATGGTACTCAAGATCCTGCCACATTAAAAACTTGTTGAATGTCAGTATTGATATGCATGCATCTTCCACTACGTCCCATCTTTCAAAATTTTTTACGGCATCTCTGACTCTGTGGAGTATGAGTCTTATATCGAGCCCGAAATCATCTTCCGGAAGTGGTTCGAGCCCTGGAATGTCAAGCCCGAAATCCGACTTCATTTTTTCCAGCATTGTCACATTTATACGGGACTCCTCATCGAGCATGCTTATTCGGAATCCCTCGCGGACAGAACGCCTTTCAATTCTCAAAGGTATCAGTATTATCGGAGCTAAATTTCCAATATCACTTTCATCAGCTTCAAACCACCGGAGAAATCCGAGTGCAAGAAAAACTGTATTTGCGCCCGATTCCTCGAGATTGACCCTGTCTGTACGACTAATTTCCAGCAGTCGTTTCTGGAGCTCTTCCTGGGTGTGCGATGTGTGGATACGCCCTTCTTTCATCTGGGACATTAGAAATATATTCAGAGCATCGACTCCTGTCTCCTCTATATGTTGGTTGGCACTGCGGGGATCACTTTCCGACATCACATTAGGCGATGGGAGCAGGGTGAACTCCCTGCCATTTGCGAGGGCATCTTCAAGTGACGGAATATCCTTGCAGAGTAGATGCACACTTTTTAGACTTTCTCTGAAATTAAGCAGCAGATTGCGTCTTGTCAGATCCAGTAATTTGCGTTTCCACCGTTCAAGTCTGGTTTGAGTCTGGCCTGTGGGGCTGCTAAAGTCATCGTCAATAGGAGGGACAAAAGGCATTTCAGGGGTAGGCAGAGAGGGTATCGGAGATACGGTATCCTGCCCTAAATTGAATTTATCCGTGTTGTCAGTCTCCAGTCCTGACGAAATTGGACGGATGCCCATCCGGCGTGCCATCCTTATGTCAAGGCCGAAATGGAACTCGGAGATTTGCAAAAAGTGCCTGTCCGCGACTTGGCATGACATCCTAAGTCCTGCTGGGGGAGTACCTGTGAGAGACGTTGTTTCAATTACTAGCATTTCGCCCAGGTCAACACGTTTCTTGGCTGTTAGCCCTGAAGAAATGATTGCTGTTTCAAAGGAAGTGTCCTGTAGCCAAACTCCTGCGAATGCATGATTTTTCTTTACAAACAGCAGGGAGGCGTAGCCTGCATACTCAAGAACTGCAGCCATTAGGACTGCAAGATCAAGACAGGTGCCAAGCTTACTGGAAATTATCTGGAGTGGTGTGCGTATTTTTTGTCCGGTCTGCTCGAAGCTTGGTTGGGGATTTACATATGCAATACCTGTTTCGGCAATAGCATCGTATAGTGCAGCTATTTCAGTTAATATTCGCTTTCTATCCTTGTTCTGATATCCCGCAATTTTTGCATCGCCGGAACCATCCCTCAATATCTGGGTGGCTCGCATTACAATTGATTCGACCGCTGGTTGATTTGGCATTACAAATGCTGCAAGTATTTCAGGAAGAGAGGATATTCCATACCATTCGTTATAAGCTAAGACTTCCAAGGGGAATGGTTTCTTCAGCAGGCAGGAATTATCAGATGCTTGGATTTCCACCCATAGTTCCCCTTTTTCTCTTTCCTCCTTGCTGGAAAGACAATCTCTCAGGAGCAGAGTCTTAATCTGATCACGTTGCAACTCCACGGTGATTTCTGGCAAGAGCGATTCTATGCGTATGGAAATTGGTGCGATGATGACAGGAGTGGTTGTTATCCCTATTGTCAGGTTGGGAAACGGGAGGTCGGATTGGTTGTGGATTTCAAGTCTGCGAATTATAGGCACATCGTTCTGCTGCATTGCATAATTTACAGAAGTTGCATAGTCAAGATTTATATTAACAAATTCTTCCACTTTCATGCAATTTCCTCGTTAGATTTGTATATTTATGGGCAAGTTTTTCCCAAAGTTAACTTGGATTGGTTATAATATCCTGTCTCCCGTATCTTAGATTGGACTGTCTAACAGTCTGTTACTGATTGCAAATAGTAACAAGCAACCGCTTGAATAACAAAAAGGCTTCATTTAAATTTCCCTTAAATATTATCAAGTCTTTCGTTTATCTTTTTTAATCCCTCTGCGATTGCATCGACTTTAGATTCATTTCCTTTTTCTTCAGCCTCAATAAAATTTGAGGCGATATAGGCGGTAAATGTCCCAAAGAGCCCCACGCCTGAAAGCATTTGTCTTGTTCTGAAATAAAAATTTGACTATTAACCTAATTGAACGAATCGCTCTTAGTATCCGGAAAATCCTTATTACCCTGACAGCACGCCCCCAGCGCAAGATTCCAAAATTCGGAATACTTGACACAAGATCTATCCAGCCCCACCTCAGATATTTGAGTTTATCTTCGGCAGTGATAACATTATAAATAAAATCGCCTATAAAAATAAAACAGATCAAATTGTCTATAAGCCACAATAATTTGGATGTTTCTGGAGGAAGGATGAAAATGGTATCTATAAATAATGATGCCAGAACATAGACACACAGGAAAAGAATAAATATTTGCCAAAGAGTTATTTTCTTTTCGTCAGAATTTTTCATTCACACATACAGCCTTTTTTATCCTCAATACAATTATTCACATCCCGTCAAAATCAAATAGTAATACATATATTATGGTTATTTACTTGTAATGGATACCTGTTGGTTCCTATTGGTGAAAACAAGTCTGTCTCCAGTCTTGTCATAGGCTATCGTGTCGTACCTGTGGAATCTATAGTCGCCCACCAGACAGTTGAGGAGACGGAAGCCGTAAAACGGAATGTCAAACTGCAGGGAGTTTCTATTTAAGGATTCCCGCTGCCTTCCTAACTTTTCACCGTCAAGCCCTTTGACCAGATATTTAAAATAATGGTAAGCGTTAAGCTGGGGTTTTATATTTTCAACTTGAAAATATTTTATTTCTGCCCCGAAGGCGGCAGAGTTTCATAAAGCCTTGAGTTTCAACCCAAGGAGAAATGTAACAAATTGTTACCGCCCTGATGGGGCTGAGGAAAATATCCTCGGTTTTGATTCCTTCGCCACCTTCAGGGCGAAATATTTATGGAATGTAGTTTTTCTGAAAAACTATATATGCTAATGAAACTTATGAATTATGAAAACTAAAGAAATGTGCAAATTCTGCAATCGGTATATTGACAATAACTATAATAATATTATAGTAAATGTCAATGAAATCAAAAGATGTCAAAAATATTGAGAAATGGGCCACTGAGCTAGATGGCGTGATAACCATGCCGGATCTTAAGGTCGTTTTCGGAGGACAGAGCGAAGCTGCGCTTTTCAAAAAACTCGAGTCAGCCGTAAAGGAAAAGGTGCTGATCAGAGTTAAGCGCGGAATCTATGCCCTCCCAGGAACTGCACTCGAGATCATAAGCGTGCGCATTAATCCTGATTCATACATTTCTACAGGGACAGTGCTGGCATCGAAAGCCATAATAGGTTCCGTTCCAATGCGCAGAATCCAGGCGGTTAAAATCGGAAGACCGAGAACTTACGAATGTGAAACAGGCATAATTGAGCACCTCAGCATAAGAACGGGTCTTTATTTTGGGTTCGAGACCATTGACGGGATAAAGGTTGCTACAGTTGAAAAGGCTTTCCTTGATGTTTGCTATTTCTATTTCAAGGGCAGAAGATTTTCATTCGATCCGGAGAGCGATGTAAATACTGGAGGACTAAATTCAAATGTCATTTCCGGCTATCTCGATAAATATGACCGGAATTTTGTTTCTTTCTTCAGGAGAATATGGAAAATATGATAAAGGAAGAAGCTCTGCTTGCAAGGGTGATGGATCTGTTTGCAAGAAAGTTTGACAGGAATGCCGTCCTGCGCGGAGGAATGGGGTTGAGAATTCTCGGCTGTGAACGCTTGACAAACGATCTGGACTATGTTTTCACGCCATTCAAGTCGAAGAATGATATTGTTGAAGATGTCATTTCTGCTCTCAAAGAAATAGAAGGTGCAAAAATAGAATACTCTCTAAATTCAAAATGCCTGCGCGTCGTCCTCAAGGTGAATGATGCCTCCATCCAAATCGAAGCGAAGGTTGCCATGAAGGTGCCAGTACAAATAATTTCCAACAAGGAACTTGCGATTAAATTCAACCTCCAGCCGCGCTTGATTCCTGTTGTCGAATATTCTGTAGCCCTTGCAAACAAAATGGCTGCCTGGAATGAACGACGGTTAATGAGGGATATTTACGATATCTGGTTTTACCTTGCAATGGGAGTCAAGCCGGACATCAAGACTTTGAAAGAACGCCTCAAGAAACCATCTTATTCAAAGCTTGTCCGTAAAGAGAATTATTTCAGAGGTACTGAACTCGATGAGTTCTATGATTTCATCAGAATGAAGATCAGGGACATTGCTGATAAGGATATTGAAAATTCGTTGGGTGATTACCTTAAAAAAGAGAATATTGCAGGTCTTTCAATGAAATTTCGCGCGGAATTTGCCAGGTTGAAATAATGTGAAAACACCATTATATTTATTTTTTAAAGGTTTTACGCAGATAATATCCAAGGATTAAAAATATGAGGATTTCAAAAATATTGATTTCGCTGGTTGGCGCTTTTTCCATGCTTTCAATTCTTCTTTTCTCATGTGGCAGAGTGGCCCCGCTCCCCGGAGATGTGATGGTGACAGAAGCGATAGACGCGGCGGCAGGTCCCGGTGCAAACTGGAAAGATGCTAAAGCGAAGGCCTACAAGGCAGTGAAATATTATCCCCAGGACCCGAACGCCAGGGTTATGCTGGGACTCGCACTCGAACAGTGCGGACAGGCAAACAACGCCCTCGACGAAATGAAGAATGCGGTGGAGCTTGACAAGGAAAATTTCATGGCCCAATTCAATCTTGGCAGGATGCTCATCGGAGGTGAACATTATGACGAGGCATTGGGACCTCTTAAGACAGCGCTCAGTCTTTCTCCGGGAAACGAAAATGTTCTTGTGCTTCTCGGAAGAGTAAGCAATGTCCTCGGACTATATGACGATGCCATTAAATACTATGCTGCTCTTGCGCGTGGAGAGAGATATGCGAACAGCCCGGAACCATACAACGAAATAGGAATGGCACTTGTAAAAAAAGGCGAATACGATAAAGCATATGCTATTCTTGTTGAGGGACTTAAAAAAAATAATGGAAATCCTTCTGTAATCATAAACTTGGCGATCCTGTGCGACAAACATCTTAATAAGAAGGATACGGCCATAAAGCTCTATCAGAAATACATCGAGGCTACACTCAAAAATTCCGAGTTGGAAGGCAAAAGGGCGGAAGTGAACAAAAGAATGAAGACCATTTCAGGCCTGCAGTGAGCGGAATAATCACCAGGGAATGCATTGACGAAATACTCGCAAGATGCGATCTCTCCGACATTGTAGGCTTGTACACACCTGTAAAGAAGGCGGGCGGCCGACTCAAGGCACTTTGCCCCTTCCACCAGGAGAAAACACCGTCTTTCATGATAAATCCCGACCGCCAGGTCTATCATTGCTTCGGATGCGGCAAGGGAGGAAACGCGTTCAGATTCGTGATGGAGAAGGAGAACATGGATTTCCGGGAGGCCGCTCTTTTTCTCGCAGAACGCTCCGGAGTTACAATAACATACGAAAAAGGACGCAGGCCGTCCGATGCGCCTGAAACATCCAGGGTCGGCAAGGACCGTCTTTTCAAGCTGCACGACCTGCTTTCCACATGGTATAACAGAAACCTCCTCAAAAATCCATCCTCGGCAGTGGGAGGATATGTTGCTGAAAGAAAAATACCGGAGGAAATAATAGAGCAGTTCAAAATAGGAGCGGCACCCGATTCATACGACGAGACGCTCAAATTCTGCAAGGGCGAAGGATTCAACGAGGAGGAGATATTGGCCGCCGGCCTGCTCATTAAAAATGAAAATAGCGGTACCGTCTATGACAGGTTTCGGAACCGCCTGATATTTCCTGTGAGCGACGAGCAGAACAGGGTTGTGGGTTTCAGTGCAAGGACTGTTGAAACCAATTTTGAGGGAGGCAAATATATCAACAGCCCGGAAACTCCCATCTTCAAAAAGAACCGCCTTCTCTACGGTCTGAACTTGGCACGCAAGGAAGTAGAGGACAAGAAATTCGCCATCATTTGCGAGGGACAATTCGATGTGATCGCATTTTACAGGGCATTCTATCCAATGGCTGTAGCTCCTATGGGAACGGCATTTTCCGAGGAACAGGCGAGAATATTGGGAAGATATTGTGAAAAAATATTCCTCGCCCTGGATTCTGATGAGGCCGGAATCAAGGCGGCCCTGAGAAACATAGAAATACTTCTTCCACTTAATTTTCAGATTTTGGTTCTGAGATTTCCGGAAAAAGAAGATCCCGATTCGATGCTCGAAAAGCATGGAAGCGATGGAATTCACGATGTATTTTCCGACGCCGTAGATTTTTTTGACTTTATTTTTGACCATTTCAGTTCCAAAAACGACATATCAAACCCTTTCGGCAGGGACGCGGTCGTCAAACAGGTGCTTTCATATCTGGCAAAAATCGAAAGCCAAGTCATCAGATTGCATTTCAGTTCCGAGCTTGCCAGAAAACTGAAAATTCCCGAAAGTGCCGTCTTCGGAGAATTGAACAGCATCAAGGACGGTGATCGCAGAAGAGAATTATACAGAAGGGACGACAGGGAAAAAGCGGAAAACATGGAGGAACAAATTTCCAGCCCTGCGTTGAAAGGCGAGGAAATATTGCTGGAACTTTCACTGCTTCACGGAACTGTCGCCAAATATCTGAGCGACAATCTGCGCAGTGAAATGATAAGCAAAACCGGAGTGGGACGTGCACTCGAAAAAGTGATTTCACTCACTCTCAACGGAGAATGGGAATTCAGCACAGAAGCAGTCAAGGAGATGTTGACGGAACAAGCGGATCCCCCATTGAGCAGAATCCTGACCGAGCCCCAGGACATACCCGAAGATAAAAGGGAAAAGGCGGTGCGAGAATGTGTCCTCAGAATAAAAGAAACATACTTAAAGACAACTATTGATGATCTGATTGCAAAAATGAGGAACTCCGAAGGAGAGCCCGTGCAAGATGAGTTGAAAAACACCTTTGTAGAAAAGACACGTGAATTCAGAAAGCTGATGGAAGAGATAAAGCAAATAAAAGGTATGCCCTGAATGTAGATATTTACAAAGAGATGGTTCCGGTTAATTAGGAGTTTATTTGATGAACAAAATTATCGCATCGCATATTGATCACACTCTGCTGAAGGCGGGTGCAACTAAGATCCAAATTGAAAAACTGTGCGGGGAGGCGGAAAAATTTGGTTTTGCGACAGTCTGTGCCAACCAGTATTGGGTTCCGTTCTGCTCAAAATTGCTCGAAAAAACTCCTGTGAAGGTCTGCACTGTCGTCGGATTCCCGCTTGGTGCTTCTCCGATCGAGGTGAAATCCTATGAAACAGAGTGGTGTTTAAACAATGGAGCCGATGAAATTGACATGGTTATGAACATAGGCGAGGCGCTTTCCGGCAATTGGACATATATAACTAGGGAAATCCGGACTCTCGCAGAAATAATACACCGCGAAAAATGCATCCTAAAGGTGATTTTTGAAAACTGCCTCTTGTCCAGGGAAAATATTGTGGATGCCTGCAAATGCTCGATGAAGGCAGGTGCTGATTTTGTAAAAACATCAACAGGTCTTTCAACCGGTGGAGCAACAGTTGAGGATGTGAAACTGATGCTTGCCACAGTTGGGGAAATCTGTAAAGTCAAGGCTGCAGGTGGAATAAG
>Ga0114951_10006469_pt1 | contig 10350 bp, 8 predicted proteins | sample AM7aDNAmetaG_FD_88677 | JGI IMG/M metagenome (GOLD analysis project Ga0114951, IMG submission 88677) | Freshwater microbial communities from Finland to study Microbial Dark Matter (Phase II) - AM7a DNA metaG | ecosystem: Environmental > Aquatic > Freshwater > Lake | place: Finland: Lake Alinen...
CCGGTGATTTCGATATCTACAGAGGATCCTGGATACTTCAGCAGTATTCATCCAAAGGCACGTTACTGACGTATGAATCCGAACTCAAGCCCTCTTTTATCGCTCCAGACTTTATTTTACAAGGCATTCTTAAAAATGACCTGGTTAACGGGCTCACCGCACTCAAAACCGAGGCCGAACGGTTGCAAGTCATTGACCTCGATAAATCTGCCGGTCCACAGAAATGATTTATGGTCTGATGCCATTCAGTAAACCTTGCATAGCGTATAGTAGTCGAGAGACTGGCGCTCCCCTTTCCAAGTTATAGAATTGGAATTAGACCCCACTCTTTGGCATTGCCTCTACCGTTTTGACTATGGCGCTCACAGCGACAGGATCAAGCGTGAGGGCTATATGGCCGATTCCAGGCAGCAGGGTGACCGACCAGGATTTGCCTTGCTTGCGAATGATGCTCTCAAGCTTGTCCGTCACAAATACTTCGTCGTTTACGCCAGCAACAACTTTCACCGGCTGGTGAACTGCCCTGATATTTGCCTCGTAGTCATGCAGAGGCTCAAAGTTGGCCGCCAGGGAGAATGAGTAGGTTGGAGTTAAGAAAGTCTTCGCTTCCTTGCTGAGTGCAAAGCTTGTGACTGGAAGACCGTTGAATACCCGAACGCCGAGGTGATTCAAGAAGGTAAGGCCGATAATTCGCGGGATACCGACATTGACCCACCCTCCGCTGCCAGGCCGAAAGTTCGGGGCTTGCGGGCTCAGGAACGGCGAAAGGAGCAGGTAGTTCTGAAAATCGTCTTGCCGTTGGCTGCCTGCAAAGCGCAGCACAAAGCCACCGCCGGAGGAGAAGCCAGCGAGTGTGGCCGGCTTTGCAAGTGACACCGTGTTGACAAACGACTCCAGGTCGTCTTCGAGTTGACCGATATAGGCAATCGTGCCTTTTGGGCCAGAGGCACCATGACCCCGGATGTCCAAAGCGTAAGCCGCGTAACCTGCGTTGGCCAAGGCTTTGGCGAGAACGTGCATGCTGTTGCTGCTCCCAGACGACCCATGAACAAGTACTACGCTTCCTCTGAGGATTCCACTTGCCGGGGCGTAGCGACGATATGAAAGCGCAGCGCCGTCTCGGGCCTTGTATTGGAGTAGCGGCGGCAAGCCCGAGAAGTCAACGGCATTGAACGGATCATTGATGCTTTCCATTGGCTTGGGAGCGCTTGGACCTCCTAAGCCAATTGCGGCTGCAAGCGCTAAAGCAAGCAGCCCAATGATCACGAGGACAAGCCTGGAGATGGCGGAGATCACTGCAGGGTTAGGCGTCATTGCTTTGGTGTTTTTCAAGGTCGTTTGTTAAGAACTCCTTTTGACATGCCACTCAAGCCTCAGTTACTTCAAAAACAAGAGGGAAGGAGGCCTTTGTTCTTTGCTACCAATATGCCGCCCCTCCGGGGCTTGAAAACAATGAGCATTTTCTTCAATGTCGTAGACATGGCATATTGGTAGAAATAAGCATAACCAGGCACCTCTTTTCTTTCATTTAAACAGGGAGAATCGGTAACGGTATATTTGCAGCTATACCAGTTCATTGATAGATGCTTCAGGGTTTGTGTTTTACAGAAAAGAACGCAGTTATTGAATTGTTATGAAGTAGAAATATACAAATCTCTTATTATGTTGACATCATTCATGTTTTTGAATTTTCTTGCCTCATTCAGATTGCGTCCGAACGTTCGGCGTGTAATCTGCCGAATGCGCTTGTATCTGGCGTAACACTGCTTTGTCGTTTATTCCTTTTGGCCAGTCTGTCTATGAGCACATCATTTGTGGGGTATGGCTGGGGCCGTGCATAGTCTCACGGTTATTGGTGTTTTAATGAACGATAAATCATGCAATAAAGGCAATAATTATGGATAGCGAATGATAAAGCATTCAAAAAATTTGATCCTTGACTAGATACAGGTATATTTGAGTGGGAATTCATGCATGAGCGGGTAAATAAGGGCATTATGACTGAAAAATCATTCGCTAACTGGGCTTCCATGAGTGACAAGGCGCTGGCTGAGCATATTGGTGCTTTTGTGCGGCACCATCGCCTGGAGCAAAACAAAACCCAGGATGCGCTTGCTCATGCAGCCAGTATCAGTCGATCAACCCTGAGTTTGCTGGAAAGGGGTGAAACGGTTACCCTGACCACCTTAATTCAGGTACTAAGGGTATTGGATCAGTTGCAGGTGATGGCAGCTTTTGTGGCAGAGCAACGCATCAGTCCATTGGCACTGGCCAAAATGCAGAAAGAGAAAAGAGTAAGAGCAAGAGGAAAACAGGGCGACAAAACAACAGGACATGAATGGTAAAGAATGAACGTAGCTGAAGTTATTGATTTCGTTTTGGTATCAAAAAAACACTGAATTGATATCAAAACAAGGTCATTTTAGAAATTTTTTTTGCATGGCGCATCATGGGTCTGCTCTTTTCCGCCAATCACTTCGCGTTCAAGGGTATTGATGATAATGCGTTTTTTAATCAATAAATATTGCCATTCTCCTCTACAATCCCAAATACCGATAATATAGCTCGCCTGTGAAAAGCATTAAATCCTGTTCCTAAGAAACTCTTTTTGACAGGCCACTTCTACCTCCGTTACCACAAGAAAAAGAGAGGAGAGAGGTTTTTTTTGCTACCAATATGCCGCCCCGCGGGGGCTGGAAAACAAAAAACATTTTCTTAAATCCCGTAGGGATAACATGTTGGTAGAAACCAGCATAACCTGCCCCCCTCTTTTTTTCTTTGAAGCACGGACAATCGGCTTCCTCGTAATCAAATCATACCCAATTCGAGTTTGTGTTTTACTTTTTCCCAGTCTGGAATTACAGTGTCGAGGAGTTTGTAAAACTCTGAACTGTGGTCAGGGTGCTTCAAGTGGCAGAGTTCATGGGTTACAACGTAATCAATACACTCCTTTGGCGCTTTGACCAGATTGGTATTAAGGGTCACCGTACCTTTGTCAGACAGGCTTCCCCATCGCTTCTGCATCAGCTTGATCGATAGTGCTGGTTTTGGAAATGCGAAGCGAGTAAACCTGGGCCAGCAACGCTCCAGACTGTCATTGAACTGATGAAAAGCTTTCTCTGAATACCATTTGCTCAAAAGTTTTTTTGCCGTTTCCGGATTGGGCTCATCTCGCTGGGTGACATGGAAAAATCCTCTGGATAACTTGACACTATTCTCATTTCCCTGAGCAATTTTCAGGCGATAATGTTTCCCAAGGTAGAGGTGGGTTTCACCATTGACATAACATCGCGCAGGAGTCTTCGGAGTAAACTGCCTGAAGTAGTTCTGTTGCTGGAGAATCCATCGGGCTCTTTTGCTTATCTTTTTCTTGATCAATACAATATCCGAGCCTGTTGGCGCCTTTACCACAACAGAGCAATCGGGATGAACCGCAACTTCCATACTCTTTCTCTCACAATACAAAAGGCTGTAATTAATGGCGTTGTTGCCATAGAGAAACGAATGGTTATCGTGCCTTATTGCCCCAATCACTTGTAACTCCTGTGTTTTGCCACTTGCAAAACCTTTTCGATGAGTGCGTCCATTTGATCCAGTGACAACTCAATACCTTTTTCTGTTTTCAACTCATCATATAGATAGTCGTCAATCTCGTTGACCGTTTGTTTCTGGGCATCTTCATCATACCAGAAATGAACTTTCCTGTTCTTTTCAAGAATACGGTGTATTGCAATAGCCGCATTTGCTGTAATAATTTCAAGCACAGCGTCACTCTTTGGTGGCTGTGCACCTCTGCCTGGCAGTTCAATAAAAGGCTTTAACACACCGTAATATGCCATGGCATCTTCATTGCCGGAAAGCATATCAGGCACATCATCATGAACCTTGCCAATGACTTTATTCCTGATAGCAACAACGGAATGCAGGTACTCAAGATCGGATATTCTTTTGGCTCGGAAAGCATCAATGGCCTGCTGCACAAGTATGGAGAATTTCTCGTACCAGGCAGGATCCTCATCCATTTTTTCGGTAATAACTTTCCTGGTTGCATGAGCAATCGTGTCCGCTTTTGATGCTGTGGTTCTACTTGTCTGATAGATCCCTTGCTCCTCTTTGAGTTGAGTGAAAAGCGTGTCATCAAAAATATTGACCGGTTCATTGAGCTGAATGACCTCGTTAGCCTGAATATGAGTATCCAGAAGCTTCTTGATCTTTGGCTCATAATCCCGGTAATCAATGCTCTCCGCATACCTCAGCTTTACAGAAACCTTCAGCGCCTGAAATTTTCTCAAATCCACCTTGTAGCGCGACAATGTTTTTTCATCCGTATCCGTCAAAAACTGTTCCGATGAAAGCGCTATGGCCAGTGTTTTTGCAAACTCTGCAAGACGGCTGTAAAACTCCTCTCTCAGCGCAACATCCGCAAGTAAAAGCTCATACGCCTCTTCATCATAAGAGTGCTTTACCGTTTTAAAGAGATCCCATAAATCCGAGTACCGCCCCGGCAATTTTTCAATTTCACTGTTTATCGAGCTCAGTGTGCCAACCAGGTCGGCTTCATCAAAGCCATCAAAGGCACTGTACATGGTCAAGGCTTTATCCAGCTCACCAAGAACATTCGCATAATCAACAATAAAACCGAACTCCTTGCCTTCATAGAGGCGGTTAACCCGTGCAATGGCCTGAAGCAACGTATGCTCCCTCAACACCCGGCATAAATAGAGAACTGCATTTCTTGGTGCATCAAACCCGGTCAGCAACTTGTCGACAACAATCAATATTTCGGGTTCGCTGCCATGTTTAAACTGGTTGATGAGCTGTTTGGTATACTCCTCTTCACTGCCATAGCGCTTCATCATTTTCTGCCAGAATTTCACAACCTCATCGGTCGTCTCATCATCGGTCTCTTCATACCCTTCACGCATATCAGGCGGAGAAATAATGACATCTGAAGTAACGATACCGATTTCATTCAGGCAGAAATGATAGTGAAGAGCAGACACTTTACCGGGAGCAACAAGCTGTGCCTTGAATCCGGTTCCCTGCCAGTTGGCACGATAGTGTTCAGTAATATCAAAAGCCCTCATGTAAATCACCTGCTCTGCCTTGTTGAGCATCTCAGCCCTGGCATATTTACGTTTGAGGTCCGCTTGCTGTTGTTTTGAAAGACCCTGGGTATGGCGTTCGAACCACACATCGACAGCCGCCTGATTCTGGCTCATTTCAACATGCCGCCCTTCATACAAAAGCGGAACAACGGCGCCATCTTCTACCGCCTGTGAAATGGAGTAATGAGGCTCAACCAGCTCCCCAAACCTGCTGAAATTGTTTTTGTCCTTTTTCAACAACGGAGTACCCGTAAACCCCAAATAACAGGCATTGGGAAACATCTGCCGCATACGTGCAGAAAATGAACCGAACTGGGTACGATGGCTTTCATCAATGAGAATAAAAATATCCGGAGAGTCATCCTGATATTTCTTAACGGCAAAGGCCTTGTCGAACTTGTGGATGAGTGTGGTGATAATTCCGGACTTTTTTTCAGCAACCAATTCCAGAAGATTGCGGCCCGAAGTTGCCCGTTCAGCCTCAAGACCGCAGGCAGCAAAAGTATTGCCAAGCTGTTTATCCAGATCATCCCGATCGGTAACCAGTACAATCCTCGGGTTGAGAATCTCCGGGTCGAGAGCAAGGTTTCGGGCCAGCATGACCATGGTCAGGGACTTTCCTGACCCTTGTGTGTGCCAGATAATGCCGCCCTTTCGTGAACCGGTTCCGTCAAAATGCTTGACACGATTCAGTGTTGATTGAACCACAAAATATTGCTGATAACGGGCAATCTTTTTCAGCCCGCCATCAAACACGGTAAACTTCCATGCCAGCTCCAGCAAGCGCTCCGGGCGGCACAGTGCATAAAGAGCTTTATCCTGCTCCGTGACAAGTCGATCATCGTTCAGTTCTGTGAGCTTGACATCAAGGGTGTGAGCAACGCTGGAATAGATAACCTTGCGCAGCGGCTTGTTGACAAGCTCCTGGAGCTTCCCGAACTCCCGTCCTCCAGCATTGAGCTGAGACTCTTTCCAGACACTCCAGAATTTTGCTGCTGTCCCCGTTGTGGCATACTTGGCACTGTTCTTGTTCAATGCCAGCACCATCTGCGTATAAATGAACAGTTTCGGGATATGATCGTCGTTCTGGTTTCTGATTGACTGCGAAACCGCCTGATCAATCTCAAGTTGTGGCGATTTGCATTCGATCACACAAAATGGAATGCCATTGACAAACAGAACAATGTCGGGACGGGCAGACTCGGTGCTTCTGGATCGCTCAACACTATACTCAACTGTTACATGAAACCGATTACGCTCTCCATTCCGCCAGTCGATATAGTTGAGGTTAAAGCTTTTGGAATCACCCTCGATAGTCTGCTCCATAGCTGTCCCAAGCGTGAGCAGATCATAAATCGCTTCATTGGTTTTCAGGAGCCCGTCATACTTGATGTTTTTCAGCTTCTGCACGGCAGACTGAATATTTTCCTCACTGAAGAGGTACTCACCTCCTTTGTAGCGGATGCGGTTGATCTCCTTCAGTTGACTCCGCAAAATATTTTCCAGCAAGACATTGGAGGTTCGCTCCTGTCGTTCACGAAGCGCTTCAGCCGGGGAGATATATTCGTAGCCCATCGCCACCAGCAATTGCACTGCCGGGATTTGAGAGGTCATTATTTCATTGGTTGAGAAAAGTGCTGAATGATGACTATTGAATGATGAGTTATTTTGCATTTTTACCTCCTGCCTGAGATGTCTTGACGATGGAGGTTAAAATCCGAACGACTTCATCCGCTTCCTGGATGATTTCGGCAGATTGCACTTCTGAAACAAGTTCGGATTCCTTTAGAATTCTTAACCAATAAAGGGTTTCCCGAGCCTCTTTTCTGGCAATCGACATCTTGGCAGTAAAGTCGGCTTTGCTGTAACCGGCTTGTGCTTCCTCTATATTTGCGCCGATAGAAGTTCCGGAACGCAAAAGCTGATTAGCCAAGGTTCTTGAAACTCTCTCTTGCTTCTCAAGGTACTGGCACAATCGGACAATGCGTATGGCAAACTGAAAACTGCGATCAATAATCGAATTATGAACACTGGACGATACATCCTGAGCTTTCTTTAATTCATCACTCATAACTCATCCCTCATCATTTGAATATCCCGCTCAAGCTCCCTGAAACTCTCTTCCTGCTGCGGCTTTTTCCGGGCATCTTTGTATTTGCTGTATTCCAGTGCAGACTTTTCCAGGGCTATCTGATGACTGATTGTACCCGCATGGGTAAGCAGTTCGCGACCATTGAGCTGAATAATCGAATCCAGTCGCTGAATCCAGTCCTTCATGTACATCGGTATTCGCTGCTGCGCCATCACCTCCGCAAAAGCAAGGTATTGCTCCACCAGCAGACCAAGCAATTTGATTTCATCTTCATTGAGATAATTTTTTGCAATGCCTGCGTCACCCTTGCGGAGAGGTACGCCCGCTTTGCCAAAAAATTGCATTCCCATCAGTGGCCGTGAAGCATCAGCCCGGCGATACACCGGCTCCGCTGCCGTCTGTTCGCTGATTGTCCAGAGTAGCTTATTCTGCACCACCTTGAAAAAGTTGATGGTACTTTCAGCTCTGGGGTCATAATCAATACTGGTCGTGTAGATATCTTTGATCTTCTGAAACAAGAAACGTTCCGACAACAGGCTCTCGCGAATGCGTTCCTGCAATTCCGTAAAATAGTTCATTGAGCTGCCACTCTTGAACCGGTCATCATTCAGCGCAAAACCTTTGACGATATACTCCTTCAGCCGCTGTGTCGCCCAGATGCGGAACCGTGTGCCCTGCTGCGATTTGACACGGGAGCCCACAGAAATGATGACGTCGAGATTATAATATCGAACATCATAGTTTTTCTCATCGGTCGCAGTTGTTCGGAAATTCCGAACAACTGACTCTTCGTTCAACTCACCCTCTTCAAAGATATGCTTGATATGCTCGCTGATGGTCGCTTTTGACTTCTGAAAGAGTTCACATAGATGCGCCTTCGTCAGCCAGACCGTTTCATCTTCAAGCCGTACATCTATTTTTATTCTACCGTCCGGGGCCTGGTAGATGAGTAGGTCGGAGTTGGTCATTGATTTACTCCAAAAGCGTGCCAGTATGGTTTGAATCCTGCCTCGACAACCTCGGCGATCAGAGCCAGAAATGGCTCGTAATCCTGTTTCGTATGGGCGGCATCCAGAGCCTCGTAGTACTCCAGTCGCTTTTCTACCGAAAGAACCACTGGCGGATACCCGTCCTTCATCAACTCAAGGTTCATCAGGAGGCGAGATGTTCTGCCATTGCCATCAGTGAAGGGATGAATTTTCACAAAATCGGCATGAATTCTTGCCGCCCGTTCAACCGGATGAAACGAAGGCGCTTGTTCTTTGTTCCAGTTAATGAACCCTTGCATTTCGCATTCAACATGCAGGGCGTCTGGCGGGACATGATCGGCACCGGCAATGATCACATTGGTTTTCCGGTATACGCCAGCATGAGCATCATCGATATTCTTCAGGATCAACTGATGGATTGACTTGATCTGCCATTCCGTGAGAGGCTCATGCTGTTGAACCAGCGCTTCAACATAATAGATGGCTTCCCGGTGATTGATCGCCTCGAAATGCTCCCGAATGGTTTTACCACCAACCGTTATTCCCTCAAGGGCAACTTTCGTCTCCTTGAGCGTCAGGGTATTGCCTTCGATGGCATTCGAGTTGTACGTCCAGCGCAGAACCAAGTCTTCATGAAGATTGGCGACAATCTCCGGTGGGAGCGGCCGGTAGGAGTCAAGCCGTTGTTTGAGCTTGTCGAGTATATTGAAATCAGGCATGATTATCCTTCTGTAAAGTGATTTATTGTGCTCAATCCATAGCGCACATCAACCACAAACAGAAATCTGTTTTGGCCTAAACACAATAATGCTCGCTTGAACATCGACATGAAAACGACAGTTGTTGAAAAAACGCTTGCTGACCTCATTATTGACCACTGTAAAGGGACGATGCCGTTTGTTACAGGCAAAAGCTTTTTTATACTTGAACTTGCTGATATCATGATTTGCCATAAAAAACAATATCGTTGATTCAAGCTGACTGATGGCTTTGATTGCCCAACCATCTTTTTTCTGATTTTTCAGCTCTACAAAATAGATGTGTTCAGATGAGGTCAACATGCCGTCACATCGCTCTCTTTCACATTCCTCATCACCCCTAATCACACAATTATCTATCGCAGTAAAGATCAATTCGACTCTGGAGTCATTTTGAACAGTAGCAATCCATCTTGATGGATTATCGGTATTAGTATAAGCTTTCGTCCCGTTTTGATCGTCACACAGTCCGAACTTAACATCTTTTCTTGCTGACTCCTGACATTCCGGATCGAAGAAATTCATAACGACAACTCCTCTTCGATTTCCAGCAATACATCAAAAATAATGTTTCCCTCCTCAAGCATCGCATTGAGAAGATTTCGATCTGAAGGAATCCCTTCGAAATTAGGCAAACGCCTGATCCTGCCCTGTGCATCAAGCTCATAAATTGCCACATTCTCCGATGAAACCAGTGACTTTTCCGAAACAACGTTATTCAATTTCACTTTGAGCACATCAGCCTTTTCCGAACTCTCGATCTTTCTCCCCAACTCATACCCCTGAATAACAATGCTGAGGTAGTTAATCACGTAAGGGCTGTGAGTTGTCATAATCAACTGATTATCAGAATTCAGATTATTGAATTCCAGCAGACTCTGTAGCATCCGCCACTGCGAAAAAGGGTATAAATTCTGCTCAGGCTCCTCAACAATATTGACAAAGGAAGTTTTATTAAATCTCGAAGAGAGCACAGAAAGAGCCGCTCTTCTCTGCTCATCAGTCAAATCTTCATTCCCGATAATCTCTTCGACACCCTTTCTGAATCTCCTCAACTCTTCACTGCTCATCGGCTCCTTATTATTCTCGCTCTGTTTCTGAACCGATGCTGACAGATATTTTGAAACCAAATATAACGGCACCAGTGACTGATATCCGCTTGAAGCCTCAGTCAACCTGATTTTATACCCTTCCCCTTTAAGATTGAGCATATCATTTAACCGGTCATACTCAATACCGGCATTGAGTACCGGCAGTTCAACAAAACCTTTCAGCTCTTTTATTGCATGTTCAAATTCAACAAGAAACTCTTTCAGAGAATCAGAAGACAACTTCAGCTCTTTTGCCTCTTTTACATAAGAAATAAAATTCCGTTCCGCTGGAACATACATAATCTGAGGAAG
>Ga0114951_10006470_pt1 | contig 10348 bp, 4 predicted proteins | sample AM7aDNAmetaG_FD_88677 | JGI IMG/M metagenome (GOLD analysis project Ga0114951, IMG submission 88677) | Freshwater microbial communities from Finland to study Microbial Dark Matter (Phase II) - AM7a DNA metaG | ecosystem: Environmental > Aquatic > Freshwater > Lake | place: Finland: Lake Alinen...
GAGTGAGGTCAAGCCGGCCGCTAATCCCGTCGCAGAAGCGACCCCTGTGGTAAGCGCCGCCCCCGTCATCACTCCGGCTGTTGAAGCTAAACCTGTGGTGGAGGTCAATCCTGCTGTCAATCCCGTTGCGGGAGTAGTCCCAGCACCGAGCGCTGTGGTTGAGATGAAACCCGCGATCCAACCGGCCATTGAAGTGAAGCTCGCCCCCCAGCCGGTAGTTGCAGTCAAACCCATCGTCAATCTTTTTGCCGAACAGTTTTTTGCCGCCGCACCCAAAAAGCTCGATCATAAAATGAGCGAAGTTCGAGGATTCTCGGTTATAAAGAACCACTCCCGCGAGCAAGACGCCGAATTCTCCATCGTGACGGATTTTGGCGGCGGTGCTGTGAGGACCCGTTATCTTTCCGGCCTTAAGGATGTGAAGGCCATCGACGACTACATCAAAAAGAACCTTAAGACCGCTAATTTTGAAGGCGTCGAGATACGTCAGCTTTCTATCCCGAATGCGAAAGGCCAGGCCACGGAACTTTTTTGGGTCGGGGACAGAGGGTTCATCTCCTCAGAGGAGGCGATGACCGCGATCATTGCGAGCAAGACAAATGTCGAATTGCAGGGCGGTAATTTTGCCGAGAGCGTGCGCTCCGCGCCGATCTATATCCCCGAGGTGGAAAAACCCATTGAGGTTAAAACGCCTGCCCAATTCAAAAAGGAAGAAGAGCTTATTCTCAAGTTTACCGATCAACTTGGCATCGGGGAAAAGATGTACGGGGTCCTTCAGGGAGCGCCTTGCGGCACGGCGATTACGTGGCAGTCTTTTGGCGAGACCACTTGGCGTCAGACCAATCTCGCGGCAAAAGGCTTCGATACACAGGTGGGCTATTGGACCAATCGTTTGGTTTTCAGCGGGATCCGTTTTCCTCTGGACAACATCGCTCCTTTTATCGAAGAAACAGTTTCCTTGCAATCCGATTCCGCGGACTATGCCAGCAATCTCCAGCTGTACGCGGGGTTGGAATGGCGTCCGCTGGCCCGCAATCCCTGGCTTGAAAATTTCCAACCGTTCGGAGGCATTCCTATCTTGGAATGGATGCGCAATTATCGTTTCTACATTAAGTATGGCAATCAATATCCACTTAAAGGTCAGATCACAGGCAGCCACGACTACGATCTTATTTGGGGACTTCAGTGCTATTACGAGTGGGGTACGGAACTTCCTCCGCTCGATGAGGGCAAGCCGGAGAAATTTTCGGATTATCTTCGGCAATATGTCTGGGGCGAATATTTCGGCAATTACTTTGTTTCAAAGACCGGTTTCAGCACCGAAAAAGGTTTTAACGCTTTCATCGCGAATTCCACGGTTACCCTGGGCATCAAGCTTCCCGGGATCCCTTTGCCGCATAACTACATCAATGACGAACTTGTCTTGATGCCGTACATGCGGTTTGAACATGTCAACAATGCGGAATACTCGTTCTGGTATCAGAACCAGTTCTATGTCGCGGCGGGTCTTCGGGTCATGCCGTTTAGGACCTACCGGTGGAAAGAGAACGAATGGCTTTCCAAAACGGCAATCTTCGGTGAATGGTGCGGCATCGGCGGAGCTCAGCGCGTCAAGCAGGATGGTAATCCGCCGCTTGTGCCTACCTACGACCTTCGTTTCGGCGTCAAGTTCTCGAGCCGGCGTTTTTAATCAAAATCCCAGGAGTTTTATGAACGTGTGGTTTTCAAAAAAACAAAAAGGTGGTGGAAAAAAAGCCCTTCTTCCGCTCATTTGTTTTCTTGTTTGCCTTCTGAGTCTTAATATTCCTTTCGCCTTTGCGAACGTCCTCGGGAATAGCGATTTCAGCCAGCCGCTCGGTAACGGGACTGGTGGTAATTGGGATAATACGAACGGTGCTACAACGGCCCAGTTTGGGACTCCTGCCTACCCGGCGGGTTTTCCTGCGCCGCCGCCGAATGGCCAATATGGGCTACGTTTAGATGGGAATAGTCCCGCTTTTACTTTTCAGACCTATGACAATGTGAAGCCCGGCGATTATGTTACGTTCAGCGCCATGGCTGTATCGAGCGTTGATAATACTAAAGCTGCCCACCAAGTGAAGATCGAATTCAAAAGAGTGAATTCGGACGGATCTGACACGTTGATCAAAACGGTTCCCGATCCGGCTTCCCCTTGCACGCCGGCAACGTGTGTTAACAATCTATCCGCGGCGCCCGCGGGAGGATTCCAACCCTTTCAAGTGGCGGCGGTTGCTCCGGAAGGCACCGGGCGCGTGGCTTTTGTTTTTCATCGGTTGTGGGGACCTGTCGGTGGTGCGGCCATTGGATCGACCATATTTGCCCAAGCAAATGCGGAAGTGAATCCGGCAAAATTGAGCGTGACGGCGTCCAAGACCAATGTGGCGCGAGGAGATGCTATTGGGATCAACGCCCGTTACAACAACGCCTCCGGAAACACTTTGACGGGGGTTGAACTGAGGGTCAAGATTCCGCATGGTTTTGACTACGCCGCAAAAACGATCCTTGTGAATGGTCACCCAGCCGGTTATCGGGAAGGCTCTTTGATCATTCCTGTCGGGACCATTCCTGCCGGCGCAACATTCACGACAAATTTCGTAGCGCTTGTGACGAGTGGGATTCAATTGGGGAAAGAATATTCCATGGAATTTACCATTGTGGGAACCAGCAATCTTTCGGAAAAAGCGACGCTCAAATTTACGGTGCATGGAGACCCTGTTTTTGATGAGGGAACGATCATCGGGAAGGTTTTTAACGATCTGAACCAGAATGGGGTTCAGGATAAAGGAGAAGAAGGTATTCCCTGGGTTCGTCTTTACACGGAACAGGGAGTCGGCATTGTGACCGATGAGCACGGTCTCTACAGCATCCCCAATGTAAGTCCAGGTCGACACGTGGTGAAGATCGACGGACACAGCTTGCCTGACGGAACGAAGTTTATCACCGAAGAAGCGTATCTCGTGAAGACTACACCGGGCATTATGAACAAGGCGAACTTCGCCGTGCTTTTGCCGCCGTCCGAGATCCCTGCGAATTTTCAAAAAGATCTCAAAGTAATGGTCACTCAAGGCGTGGATGTTTCGAGGCCGACTTTGGATGTCCAGATATCTCCGGATGTTGTGAAGCTCGGTGTCGGGGTTCTTGAGAAAGAGCCTGCGTTTACGTTCAACAACAATTATGGAAAGTTCATCAAAAAGTGGACCGTGGAGGTTCGCGATGAAATGGGGCAACCGGTATGGACTGGTTACGGCGTTGGCGAGCCGCCTCCCGAAGTCACCTGGTCCGGGATCACAGAATCAGGACTTTTGATCAAGCCGGGTATTTATTCCTACCAACTCAAGGTTCGCGACGCGAAGAACCGCGAAGATTGGACGCCGATTAAATTTTTTGAAGTCATGACCAAAACGGATCCGAAAGCAAAATCGAATTATCATCCTGAGATTCCTCCGGTCGGTGATTTCAATCTCTTTAAGGACGGGAAACGGAGTATTCCACTTACGGCAAAGCCTGTGGTCCGCGTTCAAGGAAAAACCCAGCCAAAAAATAAGATCAAGATCAATGACACCCCCGTAGACGTGGATGCCGAAAGCGGTATGTTCCAAAAAGAATTCTTCGTGGAGCCCGGGGAATATAACGTGGATATCTCGGCGACGACCCCGGAGGGTGAGGTCACGAGTTTCAACAAAAAGATCAAAGTGAAAGACAGCACGTTTTTCATGGTGGCGTTGGGAGAAGAGCAGCTTGGTTTAAATGAGGCGAGTGGTGCGATGGAGGCCGCGGATTCAAACGCTTATCGTGATGGATTCCGCCAAGACGGCCGCGCGGCTTTCTTTCTCAAAGGAAAACTCAAAGGAAAGTTTCTCGTGAAGGCCAAATATGACACTTCCGACAAACGCTCCGGGCTTTTCACGAATCTTAATCCGAACGATTACTATCCGATCTATGGAGACAATTCGACGCGCGATTATCAGGCGCAGGAAACGGCGCAAAGGTTGTACGTTCTCGTCGAGATGGATCGTTCTTACGCCCAATGGGGAAGCTTCAAGACCGAGTTCACGGATACGGAGCTTGCAACCTACAACCGTACACTTTCCGGCCTGAAGGTCAATTTTGATACGGTCCAGAGCACGGTCTATGGTGATCCCGCGCGTGGGTTCAAACTTTTTTACGCAAATTCCGATCAGCAGGCGGATCACAATGAACTTTATGCCACGGGCGGTTCGCTTTTCTACACGCGTAACCGCAACATCATCGAAGGCAGCGAAAAGATCCGTGTTGAGATCCGCGACAAGATTCAGAACATGACCGTAAATAGTTATGATCTTCAAGAAGGTGTGGATTATGAGATCAATTACGGGGAAGGGCGCATTCTTCTTTCCAGGCCACTTTCCTCGGTGGCCGCAACGGACACATTGACCTCGACTGATATTCTTGACGGCAATCCAGTGTATTTGATTGTTGATTATGAATATAAACCCACCTCGGCCGGTCCTATGGTTCCCGATCAAGGCGTACGAGGTTACACGTGGGTTGGAGATCATTTGAGGGTCGGTGCGACGGGGGTGATGGAAAAAAGACCCTCTTCGGATTATGACATGGTGGGTGTGGATGGCATGCTGAAGTTCGGGCGCAATACGAAGCTCACGGCGGAGTATGCCGCAACGACCAACCAGCAGGATGGGACTTCGATTTCATATGATGGCGGCATCAGTTACACAGATCTTAGTTCTTTGAACGGGAGACATACTCGGCCTCAGAACAGCGCTTATCTCATCCGGGGTTCGTCCGAGCCTCTCAAAGGCTTGGAAACGACCGGGTATGTCCAGGGTGTAGATCCGAGTTTTTCGAATGGCTACATGCGGGATCAGGAAGGCTTTGAAAAATATGGCCTGGCTACACGGTACAAGTTTACGGACAGTCTGGCCATCCGGTATCGTTTCGATCATAACGCGGTCATGAGTCAGCTGATGCCGCTGGATGTAACGGGGAATCAGGCGCCGTTTCAAACGCTTGAAACACAAACCGCGCAGATCGTTTATGATGACGGGAAATACCTCGCGGAAATGGAATATCAGAACCGCAATCTGGATCAGGTCCAGGACGTCGGGAATCTGACGCCGGATCTCACGAATCAAGTTCCTTTCAAAAACGGTGTGACCGGCAAGTTGGGCTACCACATCAATGAGCGGCTACTTCCTTATATAAAGGTTCAAACCGCGATCGGCGGAAAGGCCGACCAGCAATTTGGCGGTGGCGTGCGTTATGAGGTAACGCATAACCTTTTTGCTTATCTGGAAGAGATGCTCGGGCCTCTTGGGGATTCGACGTATTTTGGTTTTGAGCGCCAGCACGAAAACGGTGCCCGTACGTATGCGAATATCCGTTCCATCGATCGCGGGATCGGGGACAAAACGCTCGCGACAGCCATCGGAAATTCGTTCGCGCTGACTGAAAAATCGCGTATGTATTCTGAACGCGAATATTCTTCATATCAGGGGAACAGCAGCTTTGCGGATATTTTAGGCTACGAAGGAAAGTCGGGGGATCATTGGGATTATGGAACCAAATTTGAACGTCGTTATTTACAAAATGCCGGCACTCTCGTGATCAGTCCTTTGGGCAACTCGCCGGTTGGCACCAGCAACTTCAACACGGTCGGGGGCAATTTGGCCTATGCAAACGGTAAGAAATTCCGGGCGCGAACTTACTGGGAAGGACGCATTGATCAAAAAGCGCCGAAGCTGAATCAGCTCGTTACGCGGAACTCCTTGAGTTACCAGATCACGGAAGACCTGAGTTTTCTCTCCTATTTCAATTATGGGGATACCCGTCAGTACGATCCGAGAAACAATCCCGCAACTTTTATGGAATGCAGCACGGGATTTGCCTACCGTCCTATCAAAAATGACAAGCTGAACTTGCTGGCGCGCTACACTTATTTGAAGGACCTCGGCTCCGATCAGCAATATAACAACAACAGCTACGCCGGGTACCAGTTCGACCAATCAGCCCAAATTCTTGCGACCGATATTGGCTATGACCTAAGCCGTTATTTTGGCCTCGTGGAAAAATTGGCTTTCAAGCGTTCTACGGTCAACACGTCCGTAGGCGACATTGTTTCCGTTAATACGTTCCTTACCGCAAATCGCATCAATTTCCACGTGACGCGCAAATGGGATCTGGCTTTAGAATACCGGATCTTGATGCAATCGTCCGCTCTGGATACCCTGAAACAGGGGGCGCTGGTTGAAGTCGATCGCGAATTTTATGAATACGTGCGACTTGGGGTGGGGTATAATTTCACTGACTTTAGCGACGATCTTCGTAACACGAACAGTTTTAAGAGTCACGGGCCGTTTGTGCGTATGACCGGAAAATTTTAAGGAGAGATCCCATGAATCGTTTTTCAAAATTCTTTCTTATTCTAATCCTCGGTCTGGGGCTTGCTGGATGCAATACCGTCGGGAAAGTTCTTCCTCCCAATGATGAAGTGCTCGTCTACAAGCTCCCGTATGATCTGACCTATTTGCGCACGATGGAAGCTCTGGATGGCAAAGGAGCTTGGCAGCTTGAGGAGACCGATAAGGAAAGAGGGATCATCAGTGTTCGGGACACGAATTATAGCAGTTTGGATGATTCGGATCTGAGGGTCATCACTTTTATAGTCAAACGTGTGGATCGTGGGACCACATCCGTATCCATCGAACCCGAGAGTCAAAAGGTCTTTGGCGGTAAAAAGCTTCTGGATTCTGTGGGTGAAGCTTTGGGCCGCGAGGTCAAGTCCTGATCCGCCCTTGGATGCGATCCGTCTCCGTGGGGTTAAAACCCACAACTTAAAGAACTTCGATCTCGAACTCCCGCACCGGAAACTCTACGTTATCACCGGGGTCTCCGGTTCGGGAAAATCCTCTCTAGCTTTTGATACCCTCTACGCTGAAGGACAGCGTCGCTATATCGAATCCGTCTCCGCTTATGCGCGCCAATTCCTCGAACGAATGGCCAAGCCCGATCTGGAGTCTGCCTCAGGCATTCCTCCGGCCCTGGCCATTCAGGCCAAGAATTCGATCACAAACGCTCGCTCCACCGTCGGAACTCAGACTGAGATCAACGACCATCTGCGAGTTCTCTTTGCACGCGTCGGGCGTCTCAAGTGTCCGAAATGTCAGGCCCAGGTTGAAAAATACGATCCTTCCAAAGCGGCCGCGCATCTCATCACGAAGTTTACGGGTCAGGAAGCGCGCATTGCCTTTCAGGTGACGCTTGGGAAGAAAAGCCCAAAATATCTGCGTGAAAATCTGGAAGAGCTGGAGCGACAAGGTTTTAGCGTATTTTTTCATGATGGGGAATGGCTTGACGCGGCAGCTCTCATCAAGAAAAAGGCTGTTCTCAGAGAACTCCTCGTGAGCGTGGATCTTTTGAAGATCGACCTCTCGAATAAGGAGCGGCTCACAGATTCTCTGGAGCAGGCATTCCGTTTGGGACGGGGGGAGGCCCAGGCGTGGGTCGCCGGTGAGATACTGAAATTTTCAGAAAAGTCCCGCTGCTTTTCGTGCGGGCGATCCTTTCCGGAACCGTCGCCGAACCTTTTTTCTTTTAATAGCCCGCTTGGCGCGTGTCCGTCCTGTCAGGGATTCGGTCGTGTCATCACGGTGGATTGGGATCTCGTCGTGCCGGACGCGACAAAGTCGATCAAGGACGGAGCCATCGAACCTTGGACCAAAGCCAGCACTCGCTGGGAGCAGGGGCAGTTCCTCGATTTCTGCCAGCGTAAACGCATCCCGATCCGGGTTCCCTGGGCAAAACTCAAGCCTCGCTACCGGCAATGGATTCTCGAAGGCTATCCCGGAGACGATTTTATGAGCGTCCGGGAGTTCTTTGAGTACATGAACAAAAGAACTTACAAGATGCACGTGCGGATCTTCCTCAATCGCTATCGGGGGTACACGCCCTGTGAAACTTGTCGCATGACGCGCCTGAAAACCGAGGCCCTCGACTTTTCGATCCAAGGAAAAAACATTGCAAAGGTCCAGGCCCTGAGCATTGAAGAGCTGCTCAAGTTTTTCGAGACGCTTGAACTTTCTTTGGAAGAAAAGGAAAAGGTGGAGCCGGTTCAATCGGAGCTTCTCAGCCGCACGCGCTTCTTAAAAGATGTTGGACTTGGGTATCTGACGCTGGACCGTATGTCTCGCACACTTTCCGGCGGGGAGGTGGAGCGTATCCACCTAGCGAGCTCCTTGGGGTCGGCTTTGGTGGACACACTTTACGTGTTGGATGAACCCTCAATTGGCCTTCATGAGCGCGATAACCAGATGCTGATTGCGCTCCTCCGGAAGCTTCGCGATCTCGGGAACACAGTTGTAGTCGTCGAGCATGATCGGACCATGATTGGTGCCGCGGATTGCGTGATCGATCTTGGCCCCTCGGGAGGTGCCAAGGGGGGTGAACTCATTTTTCAAGGAAGCGTGGAAGCGCTCAAACAGCATCCAGGTTCGGTCACAGGCGAATACCTGGCTGGAAAACGCGGGATCGAACGAAGACCCCGAGCGACGGCTCCATCAAAGCATAAGATTATCATTCAAGGCGCAAAAGCTCATAATCTGAAAAGCATCGACGTGGAGATCCCTCTCGGGAAATTTACGGTTCTGACGGGCGTTTCCGGTTCCGGGAAAAGCACATTCCTTTATGAGATCCTCCATAACCATTTTCTCAAATTCAAAGGCCGGCCGGTATCCCAGGAGGAACTTGGGATCGTGGAAAAGATCCGAGGGTTTGAACCGCTGACGGATATAGTGCTAATCGACCAGTCGCCTTTGGGACGGTCGCCCCGCTCCAATCCGGCGACTTATATGAAGGCGTTCGAGGATATCCGCAAGATCTTCGCGGCGACGCCCGAGGCCCGGCGCGAAGGGTTCGACGCGGGGCATTTTTCTTTCAATGTTGAAAAGGGCCGCTGCCCGGTCTGCGAAGGCGATGGCGCTGTGAAAGTCGAGATGCATTTTCTTGCGGATATTTTTGTGCCATGCGAAGAATGCCACGGGAAGCGTTTCAAGCCCGAAGTGCTCGAGATCCGATATCAGGGGAAGAATATCGACGAGGTGCTCAATATGACCGTGGACGAAATCCTGGAATTCTTTCCGGCGAGCAAAGCCCTCTTCGAGAAGTTGTCTATTTTAAGGAAGATTGGTCTGGGGTATCTCAGGCTCGGACAACCGACGCTTACGCTCTCAGGCGGAGAAGCCCAGCGGCTCAAGCTCGCATTTGAACTTTCCTCAGGGAGTCCCCATCCTTCGCTTTATTTGTTGGATGAGCCGACGACCGGGCTCCACGAAGATGATGTGCGTCATCTTATCCTGGCTTTCGAGGAGCTATTGGATCGCGGACATTCGCTTCTTGTGATCGAGCACCATTTAGGCATGATACGGCTCGCAGATCATGTGATCGACCTTGGGCCTGAAGGCGGAGACAAAGGCGGGGAAGTGGTGTATCAGGGAGATATTGCAGGGTTGACGAAGTGCGAGCGCTCCTATACGGGAAAATATTTGAAGAAATATCTGGGGGACCCGGGACTAGTTCCTCGGGGCTCGTAAAAACGAGGAACCCAAACGAGTCCCTAGTCCCGAGGGGCGAGTCCCCGTTGTTGTCTGGGTCTCGTTGCGCTTTACCTCTTTATCAGCTATCCTTTATCTATGAATAGAAAAGCTTTGTTTTTCATCTTCGTGAGTGTTCTCGCGGGTCTGAACCTGGCATCGGTCCGGCAGACCGAGGATCCTATCCGGGATACGCAGACCAACGGGATTCTTTATGAGCAGAAAATGGAAGAGGAAAAGGACGGCAAAAAGGGTCCTTTGATGTACCATGTCAGGAATAATCCCCGGGAAAGTTTTTTTATCGATCCTCCGTTTGAGAAGGAAAAAAAGAGTTCTTCGAAGGAGGCCGTGACGGAGCAGGCTCCCTCCTCCGCGGATACCGCAGGTTGGTGGGAGGAGCAACCCACAACCCCCCAAGCGGTTTCTCCTACTGAAACGGTCTCGCAACCTCTGCCGGAACCTTCGCCCGAAGCGGAAAAGGTCCAGAGTTCTGAAGCTGCGGAGCAGCCCGCTGCCGCGCCAGAGGTCGAGAAGGCCCCTTCCGGCAAAGGGGATGATTATTGGTGGTGACTCTTATCAGATGACAGAGGTCAGAGGACAGAGTACGGGTTTTCCTGTCGGCTGTTTTCTGCCATCTGTTCTCTGAGGAAGTAAAGACTCTTCCTATAATGTCGAAACTCTAAGGCGTGTGTTTTAGCACTAAAACGGGTATAATTCAGGCTGTTTTCCTGGGGTAACTCCCC
>Ga0114951_10006472_pt1 | contig 10345 bp, 7 predicted proteins | sample AM7aDNAmetaG_FD_88677 | JGI IMG/M metagenome (GOLD analysis project Ga0114951, IMG submission 88677) | Freshwater microbial communities from Finland to study Microbial Dark Matter (Phase II) - AM7a DNA metaG | ecosystem: Environmental > Aquatic > Freshwater > Lake | place: Finland: Lake Alinen...
CGCAGGGGCCACCAGGTGTCATAGTTCTAAAACGTGGACTAGAAAGACTTGGCTATATAATGGATGGCGTTAAACTAGTAAAAGATGTGGGTACACGGTAGCTACCGGCAGGCAGGCAAACTCTAGACATTCCAAACATCCTTAGTTCTCTAAAACCACAATTTTTCTACTTGTTTTTAAGCCACCGGCATTTAATTCAAAAAGATAAACACCTGATTTAAGCCCGGGGATAATTTCATTAATGGCAAAATCATGGGCCCCTTGTTGCAATAAGCCTAATTTTTTGTTGTAAACAACTCTTCCAATCATATCATAAATGGCGAATTGAGTAGTTTTGCTTTCATTCAGGAAAAAGCTTACATAAGAGTCGTAAGAAACAGGATTAGGATAAATCTGAAATTCAGAAACTACATTATTGATATCTTCAATACCTACAGCACCAGTTATATTTATATCATCTATGTAGATATTGTTTCCCCCACCGCTTGTTAATTCAAACTGTATTAAAGTGTTTGGGCTGTTGGCTAACGTAGAAATGCTGACAGTTTCATCTTTCCATTGTGTGGCTGTAGGAACAAAAGTGGATGTAACATAAGCACCTCCATTAGTAGCCAGGCCAACGCCAAGACGCGAGTACCTGGGTATCCATGTGTTGCCACAGGTTTTAGACACCAACAATCTTAGTTTATCTATTGATGAGTTATCTTTTTGTGCATATGCTACTTTAAAAGTAATATTTATTGGACTATTAATATTGCTCATGTCAATATTAGGGGATGTAAATGTGTTGACTGAACCACTTGAAATACTAAGATTACGTAATCTGATAGAAGCTACACCCGTTGCTTTTACAGCAGTAGTGCGTTCCCATTTAAGTGAAGACGTACCTGCTATAGTCCAGTTTTTGTTTGCATCTGAGGTATTAACAGGAAAAGAAGCATTTTCAAATCCCTGAACCAAAGGCATGGATTCTCCTCCGCCATTACCAAATACCTTTACATATTGCGTTTTGGTAACACTATTGGTACCTGTTGAATTACCAACTGCAAGCATGACTGTGTAAGTGCCGGGTGTGTTATAAACGATGCTGGGATTTTTCAAAGTAGAAGTTGAAGGCGTCCCACCCGTAAAAGTCCAATGCCATGTCCATGTTGAATCTTCATCTGCATTATATGATAAATCCGAGAAATTGATTGTAACGCCGGGGCATCCTTGTGTAGCAGACGCAATAAAATCAGCTTTGGGTGTACATTCATTGCCAACATATCCATTATTTGTCCCTGTAGCTACTAAGTTTGATGTTTGCCATAAATAACTTAAACCACCTACTGTAGAATTTAATGCTGCCAACATTCTGGTAACTTGTCCCTGTGTAAACATTTTAGCACAGGTGGCATAATCCATATAATTTTGAACATTGTCGAGTAAACTGCAAGTGCTTTGAGACAAATTGCATGTTAGCAAAGTACCAATAGTGTTTGGGGTATCATCAACTTCATCGTCCATGTTACAATTGCTTGCAAGACCAGGTTCATTACTATATCCCCAGACATGGTAGAGGTTGAAAAAATGACCTATTTCATGAGTCAATGTTCTGGCAGCAAAGTTAGAACCATCTGCTGTACCAATGCTTCCCAACTGCGTATGCACTAAAATAACACCACCATAATTAGCACTTGGTGCAGTTCCGGGCAAATAAGAATAACCACCTGCACCATTTGCCAGCTGGTCTACAACCCAAATGTTAAGATACTTGTTAGTGTTCCAGCTTATTAAGTCTTTAACATTATCACCTGCTGAAAAAGTGAGAGAAGATACAGTGCGTGTTATGCCATCAGTACATTGATTGTTGGGGTCTTTTCTTGCCAGGCGGAATTCTACCTGTGGATTGCCTACTATACCTTGAAATTGGGGTATAATATCACTGACATCACTGTTTAAAAGCTTATAGTCTTCATTAATAATTCTTAAAGCGTCTAACACCTGAGCTTTTGAAATATTTTCAGGCCCATAATTATGAATTATATGAAAAACAACAGGTATTACCTTAACAGTTTTCTCCTGTTTATAAAGATTATTTTCTATATAATATTTTGTAAACTTATCTAATTCTTCCCTTTGTTTTCTAACTTCCGGATTCTTCAACGCCTCCCTTAATAACTCATCAGTTCCGCATAAACGACTTCCATTTTCATGGTCATGATGTTGTTGTGCATTTATAAAACCTGAAAAACAAATAAAAATAATACCAAAAAGCAAGATCCGGATTTTCATATTGATCACTATTAAAATTAAGATTATAAAAATATGTATTTTATTTGTAATGGCAATATTTTAAGACATTCAAACAATTCATTATTACTGTATTTCAAAAGTATAGTAATAATAAGATGCTGGTTAATCAACAGAAAATATTAATTTTATCGTAAAATAATTGAAAGCAAAAATATATAAGAAATATTTTTATTGATGACGGTATGTAATATGTATTAATTAAAATGAATTTGAATTCAAATATCATTAATTTTGCCCCATTAGATTTTTATTATGAATTGGCTTCTTATAACAGAGAATATTAAGATTTCATTGGATGCTATCCGCCGGAATACATTACGGACAGTTTTAACGATGCTAATTATAGCCTTTGGTATAATGGCATTAGTAGGGATTCTCACTTCTATTGATTCAATAAAAAATTCAATAAACAGTAATTTTGCCATGATGGGGGCGAACACCTTTTCTATCAGAAACCGTCAGATAAGGATGCATGGAGGACCTTCCTCAGAGCGACCCCGCAATTACAAAAGTATTACCTACGAAGATGCACAACTATTTAAAAAACGTTTCAGCTTCCCGTCTATAGTATCTGTTACTACATGGGGCACCGGTACTGCTACTGTTAAATATGGCAGCATCAAGTCAAACCCCAATGTTGCAGTAATGGGTACAGATGAAAACTATATAATATCCTCAGGACTTGAACTGAAAGAGGGGAGAAATTTCTCACAACAGGAAATAGTTTCAGGAACTAATGTTGCAATTATTGGTTCTCAGGTAGTATCCACATTGTTTAAAGGCAAAAAGAAAATACTCGAAGAGGTTATTTCAATAGGTCCAGGGAAGTACAAAGTAATTGGTATTTTAAAAGAAAAAGGAAGCAGCATGGGCTTTTCTGGCGACAGAAGGTGTATTATACCTATTGCTAATGTAAGAAATTACTTTTCGAGACCAGACATGAACTTCACCATCAATGTGATGGTAGACCAGAAATTTCTTGATGCTGCTATTGATGAGGCAACAGGCGTGTTCAGGATCATCAGGAAAGTGCCTTTAGGTGTTGAAAATAATTTTGAAATTTCCAAAGCAGACAACTTGGCCCAAATGCTTATTGAAAACATTAAATATGTTACTTATGCAGCCATAATAATAGGTATTATAACATTAATAGGAGCTGCTATCGGCTTAATGAATATAATGCTTGTTTCTGTTACTGAGCGGACTAGAGAAATTGGTATCAGAAAAGCTATCGGTGCCACAAGCAGAGCCATACGCAATCAATTTCTAGCCGAAGCTATTATCATTTGTCAACTTGGTGGGTTTTTAGGAATTATCATCGGCATTATTATCGGAAATATAATTTCTTTTTTTATGGGCAGTCCGTTTATTGTTCCCTGGCTATGGATAATTATTGGTGTTGTGTTATGTGTACTTGTTGGCATTGTTTCAGGCATTTATCCTGCTGCAAAGGCAGCTAAGCTTGACCCAATTGAGTCACTCAGATATGAGTAGAAAGTACTTAAAGTGCCTAAAATGCCTAAAGTACTTAAAGTTGGAAGACTGGGGAAACAAATATGATATCACTGTCTGTTAAATTAAAAAATGAGAAAAAAACTATTACTCATATTTTTGATTCCTTTCTTTTCATATGGACAGAACTGTAATTATGACAGCATTATTCAAAAGGTTGTTTCTAAAAATTTTACAGATTGGAGGGATTCATTATTCTGTAAACAATTTATATCTGAAGCATGTGCTAAAGTATCTCATGACAGTTTATGTATTCCAACCTTTGATATGAATCTTTCAACAACATTTATTGAATTATTAGAAAGAGATTATAAGATTTTATACGAAAAGCCAACTCATGGGATGATTTTTGGCGGGTTGAGATGCTGGGACGAAGTTATGACTCAGGCAATAGAGTCTAAATATAAAAAGGGGGTTCTTGAAAAAATTAGATTACTTGCCGATAGTTTAGATAAAAAAGGTATTGGATTTATTGAACCAAAATATTTAAAAGGAGATATTGAAGAATGGCTTAAACAACAGTTAAAAATATATAGAATTACTCATAAAGGTAAAGGATTATTATTAATCTTACATATTGACAAAAATGGGAAAATATTAGAAGCTGAATTATACCCTATCTATGATTATGAATATTCTATTTCTAAGTATGACGAGAATATTTTCTTACAAAATCAAGAATTAAACAATATTATTTTAAATATGGATGGATGGCAAGCTGCAAAGCTTCGAGGTGAGCCAGTAGAATCAATTGAATCAAGAATAATTAACGGGCTGTAACAAAGTGACGGGTTTTCTCCGAGTGTGAAGAATTTACTTGGTAGGAATATTTTTTTTATTAACTTTAGGCACTTTAGCTCACTTTAAGTACTTTAGGCACTTTTAAATTATTCAAGGTATGGCTTTTTTTACAATAAATAACGTCAGAATTGCAGGTTTAGCTGTAGGAGTGCCAGCAAAGAAGGTCAATAATTTGCATAACCCTCTCTTTGAAACCAATGAGGGTGAAGTCTTTGTGCGTACAATTGGCGTTGAGAACATAAGAAGATCAGAAGGTAAGAGTCTCTCGGACTTATGTTTACCTGTTGGTAAAAAGTTATTAGAAGAACTGCATTGGGACAAGAATGATGTAGGTTTGTTAATTCTTGTTACCCAATCGCCCGACTATAAAATACCACCTACATCACTTATTCTTCAGGATAGGCTGGGATTACCCAAATCGAGCATGGCATTTGATATTAACTTAGGCTGTTCGGGATATGTTTATGGTTTGTCTGTTATTGCTTCCATGATGAAAACGAGTATGCAAAGTAAGGCGTTATTATTTGTGGGAGATATTTCCTCTTCTTGTATTTCCGCAATAGATAAAAGTACTGCTCCCCTATTTTCTGATGCAGTGAGTGTTACTGCTTTAGAGCTGACAGGAGATAAAAATCAACAACTTACTTTCAACCTTCAGTCTGATGGCTCAGGGTATGATGCCATAATGATAAAAGACGGTGGCACACGCTATCCTTTAACAGAAGAGTCTTTGAAGTACCACGAATATGAATCAGGTGTTAAGAGAAAGAATACCGACATGGCACTTGATGGCATTAAGGTATTTAACTTTTCGCTCCGTGAAGTAGCAAATAATATTAACGAATTAATGAAATATCTGGACAAGGACATCAGTACATTCGATTATATAGTGATGCACCAAGCCAATATGCTGATGAATGAGTCTATAAGGAAGAAACTTAAATTAGAAAAAGAGAAAGTACCCTATTCGCTTAAAGATTTTGGTAATACCAGCTCTGCAAGTATACCTGTTACTCTTGTTCATGCTTTAAGAAACGAACTCGTTTCAAAAGAAGTAAGTCTGATTCTATCGGGCTTTGGTGTAGGTCTTTCATGGGGCAGTATAGCGTTGAGAACTGATAGAATAGTCTGCTTAGAAGTTATAGAAATATAAAATGCCAACACTTCGATAAAGACTCAGTGTAGAAAGTGAGCAAAAGTTAAAGAAAAGTTAACTTCTAAAAAAGTCTATAAAGAATTTATTTCTTAATGATAATGAACTCTGTTCTTCTGTTCCTCTGATGTTCTTCTTCTGTTTTCAGCGTTGCAACACCCTAAAATTTTTGTTTATTAACCTTTTAAGTTCGGCTTGCTCTTCATCAATGTTTAGGATCCTAGACTTTGTATGTTTAGACTCAGGTAAGGAGTAGGTAATTTGACACATATTTTGGGCTAGTTCTGCAGCTCTTTTGAGTGACAGATCTGATTTTCTTTGTAAAGTACCCACTCTAGATTCATGTGTCTATGCAAAAGGGGAAAGTTGTAATTGACGTTGTTTTATTAAAATCCTGTAAAAAAGATTATTTTCAATTATCTTGGTCTTAATTATTGTATTTTTTTTATGTTTGTAAAGTTATTTCGGCTACTTCCTTTTAAGATTATTTTCATAAAAAATATTAATTATGAAGTCTCAAATATTTTTTTTTGCAGCATTGTTGATTACTACTTTAACAGCTTACGGGCAGCCACTTAAAGAGATGGTTACTGACATTGATGGTAATGTTTATCATACTGTGAAAATTGGGACTCAAGTATGGTTAACGGAGAACCTTAAAACTACCAAGTATTGCAATGGTAACGTTATACCAAACATCACCGATGAAAGCGAATGGAGCAATCTTACAACAGGGGCATATTGTGACCATAGCAATACATTAGACAATAGTGGAACTTACGGTAAGCTCTATAATTTTTACGCTGTGGTTAATCCCGGTAATTTATGCCCCAAAAGCTGGCATGTACCAACCGATGCAGAATGGACTCTGCTGGCAACTTATTTGGGAGGAGAAAATGTGGCAGGTGGTAAAATGAAAGAAATTGGCATAAAACATTGGCAGGGGTCTAACACAGGGGCAACAAACGAAAGCGGTTTCACTGCACTTCCCGGTGGCCTCCGCAATAAAAATGGTTCTTTCTACAACAGTATTGGAAGCTATGGCGGTTGGTGGAGTTCTTCAGAATACACTTACGATAACAAAGTTGCTATTTTAAGGTATATGGGCAACTATGATGGAGGTATAAACTCAAAAAAAGAGGTCAAAAATTTTGGGCTTTCTGTGCGTTGTCTGAAGGATTAATACCGATTCTATTTAATAAAAAGGGAGAAAAAATTATTGTTTAATAATAATAAACTCTGTCCTTCTATTCTTTTGGTGTTCTTCTTCTGTGCAATCGGATTTGACATTACCTTCACAGGCGCAATTGTTAACCAGTTTGCTTTCACCATATCCTTTTCCATAAATTCTATCAGGGTTTGTGATGCGTTGCTTGATATATGCTGCTGAAGCTTTAGCTCTATTATCTGAAAGTTTCATATTATAGGCGTAACTTGCCCTACAGTCAGTGTGAGAGCCCAATTCAATAACGACAGTGGGATATGCATTCATAATGGCAACAATTTTATCTAATTCAAAGGCTGCATCTCCGCGGATATTAAATTTATTCAAATCGAAATAAATCGGGTTAATACTAAATAATTTGGCTAAATCGTCGCCAACTTTTAATTCAATAAGAGGATCGAGTGTGTCAATTATTTTATACTCACCTTCTTTGCTAAGTGTCTGGTTGTTTGTGATTGTTTTTGTCAGATAACCTGATTTTTCCAATTTTAAATTATAGCTTATCCTGTCGTTAATTTTTTTATCGGGCAGACCTGATCTGTAATCACCCTTTTTCGAGGTGTAAATAATTTCGTTCTTATCGGTCAGATTGTTACTTAAAGTAATTTTTACACTATCGAGAGGTTGTTTTGTTTTTTTACTAATAACGAGAACATATAAAGAAAAATTAGGGATTTTATCCAAAATCAAATCGGCATAAATGATATCTTCCGGCACATTAGTATTTGCCGTATTGTTTCCTTCAAAATAGCCTTTTTTAGTACCATTCAGACGATATAGGGTTTCTTTATCGACATAAAATTCATAACGTCCTAACGAATCACTCAACTTCTTTTCAACAGTGTCATTATTAAGCAATAAACAAACTGATGCATAAGGGATGATGGTGTTTTGTTTATCTTTAGTAACGCCTTTAATCATTTTGCCAGATTTCAGAGGCTTAAGTGCTTTAACAAAGTAAATATCGTCGCTGCCCTTACCTCCTTTTCTATTAGAAGAAAGGTATCCCATTTGCAATTTATCATCTAAAAGCAATGCAAAATCATCTGCACTTGTATTTATAGGGGCTTCCAGATTTCTCACAGCGCCATATTTGTCGTCTTTAACACTTACCATATACACATCTAATCCTCCAAGTCCTACACGACCATTTGAAGAAAAGAATAAAATTCCATTTTTATTATAATAGGGAAACATTTCATCTCCTTCTGTATTAATTGCTTCTATATTGATAAGTTTACCCCAGGTGCCATCCGTTCTTCTCTCCACCTTATAAATATCAGTTCCACCTTTTCCACCGGGCATATCTGATGCAAAATACATATATTTTCCATCTGGTGTAAATGTAGCTTGCCCGATAGAATATTCAGGGTTATTAAAGGGAAAAGAAATGGGGTCTGTCCATTGCCCATTTATAAATTCAGAAGTGAAAAGTTGAAGATTGCGAGTTCCATCAGCACTTTTGCTGTTGTAATTGTCTCGTGTTAAAGCCATAAGTGTTCCATCAGCATTAAAACATACGGGGCCATCATGATACTTCCTGTTTAGTTTTCTATGAAAAAGAACTAGTTCCGAAAGCTCATTATTATTATAAGGCCGAGTCATATAGATTTTTAAAAAATGCAGATGGTTCCCGTTCCAAAAGCGGTTGAAAAAACCAGTTTTGTTCCTGGATGAAGCAAACACAATTTTATCTTTAAAATAAACGGTACCAAAATCCTGCTGCTCATTGTTTATTTCAAGGTTTCTAACCTCAAATGCTGGTTGAGCAGGTTTTAGTTTGTTATAGAAATCAGCTGCAGCCTGATAAGCTTTCACTCTGGAATCATCAGGTTTGAGTTTAGCCATTGGATTTAGCAGCTCTACAGCTTTTTCGTAATTCTCTAATTTCAAAAGGACCAAGAAATAGCTCCATAAATCTTTAAAAGTTCTTTCCGGTTTTTTAGAAATACTATCATATTGATTTTTAGCTTTATCCAACTGACCGGTCATTTCATAACAAACAGCTAAAATTCGTTCTGTTTCCAGAGTTTTATTTTTTACAGGCTCATAGTATCTTATGGCTCCTGAATAATTATAGCCAAAATACTGTTTGTCTCCTTTTTTAATGAGATTATTTTGAGCGTAAAGAGTATGAGCTGATATGAATATTAAAGCTAGAAGAATTAATTTAATTGTTTTCATATTTATTTAAGATTAAATAGTACAGTTTATTTTTTTTAAACACCATAAGACATTTAAAAATATCTGGGAGATTTAATTCTATGAACATTTTTGTAAAGGAAATCATATCTTAACATAATTTCATGACTGCCCTGGTTATATTTAACAGTAGTGTTAGTTGTAGAAAAGTCGAAAGAGTATCCCAAAGACAGTTGGTCAGTAATATTTAGTCCGATAAGCACGCCAAAAGCGTCACCAGTTCTGTACATAGCACCAGCCATTAATTTTTTATCAAATTCAAATAGAGCAGATAAATCAGTTTCTATTGGAGCTCCTTTTGTAATTTTTATCAAACCGGAGGGTTTAAAATCAACAAATTTTGATAGTGTAAAAACAGAACCCGAAATAAAATAATAATGCCCCTGTTCTTTGGCTGCTGAAAGGGTTGCTAATTTTGTTCCTTCGTAATAATTATCTTTCAATAGTTTAGGAGTTGATACCCCTGCATAAAAACGTTCGCGGGTATAATATAATCCAAAGCCGAAATTAAGCATAGGACGGTTTTGGATCTTTAGTGCGAAATCTTCATCATTTTGTTGGTTGAGTAAAAGAGAAGGTAAGTCAGCACTGAAAAAGCTAAATCCACCCTTAAGACCGAAAGCCAGTTTGCTCTTCTCAGATAGGCGTATCCGGTAAGAGAAATCAGCGAATACAGAAGTGCTCTTTGTAGGACCAACTTTATCCTGAACAATTGAAGCACCAAGCCCAACCTGTTCTGAGCCCACAGGCGAATGAACCGTAAGCGTTTGGGTAATAGGCGCACCATCAAATCCAACCCATTGGTTTCTAGTGATACCTGTTATTGTTAATGCATCTCTGCTACCTGCATAAGCAGGGTTTATCATCAATGTGTTGAACATATAATGTGTAAACATCGGATCTTGTTGGGCCTGAGCCGCTAAGTTCACAATTAGTCCTAAAATGATTATTAACTTTTTCATAATATTGTTATTTAATGAGTTCTGTTTATACTTTTTTGTTTTTTACTTTGCTGTCCCGTGCTTCAATGAGAGCACGGAAACAGCAAGGTTTTTATTATCTGGTTAAATAAATAAAGCCTTTGAATGGAGCTTGTCCGCTAATTCCTGTTTCAAAGATATAGAAATATGTACCAACGGGTAATTGATCACCACCAA
>Ga0114951_10006473_pt1 | contig 10345 bp, 6 predicted proteins | sample AM7aDNAmetaG_FD_88677 | JGI IMG/M metagenome (GOLD analysis project Ga0114951, IMG submission 88677) | Freshwater microbial communities from Finland to study Microbial Dark Matter (Phase II) - AM7a DNA metaG | ecosystem: Environmental > Aquatic > Freshwater > Lake | place: Finland: Lake Alinen...
TGGCTGCAATTTCTTTCCAGTTAAGAGAATCCTTTTGTTCTTTGGTGTGGAGTTGAAAGCCATAGGCATCATAATCAACAATTTCACCACGCAGTCTGATATCGGTAATATGATCAGGAAGAATTACCTCAAAACCCAGTGAATCCAGCGAGCGAAAAACCAAATCACTTATACCCCTCTGATAATTCAGTAATCCCCTGCCTTTTTCCTGCTTCATCTTGATGATCAAGGTATCGGGCAGGTACTTCGACTGACCAATGCAATCGATATTTGAACCCATGCCAAATAACAATCCGATCAGAAAAATGGCAATAAAAATTCTTTTCATTTTCAACTATTTATTATTCAATATTTTAACCGCCTATCCCCTGCACTAAAGTACAGGGCTATTGATAATGCTCGCTGCCAACTGAGTACTGAAGACTGAGGACTTCTTATTCCGTTTTCAAGGCCTCTGCCGGCCGGATCTTCGAGGCTATCGATGCCGGAATCCAGGTGCTAAGCAAAATTAGCAGAACCATAACGACCATGCTGATACCAACCGCGAGGTACATCACGCCTGGCCCCACCTTGGTTATCCTGATGGAGGGAACCTGAATATAGACCAACGCCACAACCAGAAGACCCAGTCCGCCCAGCAACAGGTTTTCAAGAATCAACTGTGTTTTGATAAATCTGCCTGTCGATCCGAGCGCCCGTTTTACCCCGATCTCATGAATCCGTAGATTGGTGTTGTACCAGAGAATACCGATCACACCCAGCAAAACATTGATCAACACGAAAATGGCCAGTAATACTCCAAGGTATTTGCGCTGAAGCCTGTCCAGATTCTCGGTACTCCGCATATTCTCAAAGGAATACATACTGCGGATAAACCATACTTTTGGATCGATTACCGAAAATATTTCACTCTCATATATATTTAGAAAGTTCTCCTGTTGACCTGGTTTTACACGCACCAGGAGTTCCAAATGCCTGAAATTCTTAACCTCTTCATCCAAAACAAAGCCTGTCGCCCTTGGTTCCTCATAGTCGGTTCGCTTAAAATCCTCCACCACTCCGATGATTTCAAAACTACAGCGTCCCTTGCCTGGCAGTAACTTGCCGACAGCCTCTCCTTTGTAATATTTTTCATCTACAGATTTACAGATCAGTATCGACTCGACGGTCTTGGCTCGGTCGCTCTCATTAAACCATCTGCCTTTCAATGGTTTAATCTTAAACACCTTGGCATAATCAAAATCAACAATCATTCTATGGATATGGACCTCCTCCTCACCAAATTTATGAGTGCATCCTTCCGGGCAACAAAAAAACGGAGAGGCATTACCTGCAAAAGAAACCGATTCAACCATCGCGTTTGACATCAATCTCAATTTCAGTCTGCTAAAAGTCTCCTGATTGAGCTTATCAAGGGGAGTCGTACCATTCGGATCCTCCCTGTTCATTATTTGTGCACTGACAACACTTCGCATATCGTAGCAGGATTTGATGCTACGGATCCGAACCCTTTCAGTAATATAAACAGTAAGGTTGACTAATACCAGCGATATAATGAACAGCTCAATAAACACCAACACATTCCGCATCCGGTTGTTCCAAAGGGTTTTAAAAAATATGCGTATCATATTTCGCCTCCTTTCAGATATTTAACCGGTTTCATCCGCGACATGCGTATGGCAGGCAAAACGCCTGAAAGCATACCAAATAAAAGGCAGACCCCCAGTGTAATTCCAAATACCAGGAAATCGAATGAAAAACTCATGGGAACGGTAGTTCCTGCCTTGACCGGTATATTCAGTGTATTACCCAGCAGAGCGACCACCACAAAGGATAATACAATGCCAATAACACCTCCGGTAACCGTGAGTACCAGATTCTCGAAAATAAACTGTCCCTTCAGCACAGCCGAGCTGGCTCCGAATGATTTTCGCACGGCTATTTCCTCCCCTCTTTCCCGGATCCGGGCAAAGTTGAGGGCCATCAGGTTTACGGCAGGCAGAAATATAAATCCAAAGCCCCACAACAGGTATTTTCGTAAAAGTGCCCAGGGTCCAAAGTCATCTTCAGGATCAAAGGTTGCAAACAATCTCTGCCACTGAGTATTCGGACCTGCCACAAAGAGGGCCAGATTGGGATCAGCAGCATCAATACGCTGAAGAGTCGCTTGAAAATCCCGTCGAATTTCCGGAAATTGATTTCGGTTCTTCGCTTTAAAGGCCAGAGAGAAAGCACCGGAATAAGGACTAAATGACCTGGTATCCGGCTTTTCGGCGGGGAAAAGAGTATATGGGAAGAAAACGCCTGACCGAAGATTTTGAGAGGTGGGGGGAATGTCTTCAACAACTCCAATAACGGTAAGGGAGAAGTCACGGTACTGTACTATTTTACCCAAAACATTATTTTCGTTCCCAAAAAGCAGCTCTCTCAGACTTTCCGTAATGACAGCCAGATTGGCACCATTAGTTACTTCCTCTTTTGTATAGGGCCGGCCCAGGATAAAGTCAAAATCGAATACTTCCCAGAATTCAGCATCCGTAACCATGTACCCTTTAGTATATTGCCTCCCATTTTGCCGAAACTCCCAATCGTACCCAAAAAACATACTGATCTTATCGGCACTCTTAATTTTTTTGTAATATTCTTCGCATTCTGTCCTTCCTAATTCGGTGAACACTTCATTTCCACCCCTTTTCTGTGTTCTGACTTTCATATTCTCAGCAACAAGAATATTCCCAAGATGCTTTTCCGGCCCGGAACCTTTCACCACCTTGGTAACGGTCATGCTGAATATCATCACAAACATGATCGTCATACTGATACCGAACAGGCTCAGGAAGGTAAACAGCTTATTCTGGCGAGCGACTTTCCAGAAGGTTCTCAGATAATTTTTTAACATTTCTTTTCTTTTAGGGGTTATCCGACCAGCCTTCCGTCAAATAATCTGATAATCCGATGCGTGGTTTTCGCCAGCAATTCATCGTGCGTTACCATCATAATCGTGGTTCCTGCCTTGTTAAGATCAGTCAGAATATTCATGACTTCCTTGCCCACCGTGCTGTCGAGGTTTCCTGTCGGCTCATCAGCCAGGATAATGCCCGGATTGCCTGCGAGTGCACGTGCTATGGCGGTGCGCTGGCATTGGCCTCCCGACAATTGTGAGGGGTAATGGTGCATTCTGTTTGTCAGGCTCACCTGTTCGAGTGCCTCATACACCCGTTTCTTCCTTTCCCCGGATGGCATCTTCCGGTAGATCAAAGGAAGCTCCACATTATCAAACACATTCAGCTCCTTGATAAGGTGAAAACTCTGAAAAATGAATCCAACCATCCGGTTCCGGAGTCCGGCTGTCTTTTTATCGGCATAGCCACTGATCAGGTTCCCTTCGAGGTGCAGAATTCCTTTGTCAGGCTCATCCAGCAGTCCGATAATATTGAGCAGCGTACTTTTGCCGCAGCCTGAGGGGCCCATCACTGAAACGAACTCACCGGGTTTCACTTCCAGATTTATATTGTCCAGTGCGAGTGTTTCTATCGATTGAGTCCGATAGGTTTTCGAGATGTTTGAGAGTTTTATCATAGGGAAAAAATTATTCGTGGTAAGGGACGGGGTCCCCGCCTCCGCGGGGATGACAACTCTTCGAGGCTGCCAACTGAAGATTGAGGACTGAAGACTGCCGACTGATGACTGTTTTTCATCGTACTCTCATCTCCTCATGATCATATTTCTCAGCCAAATCAGTAAGTATCACCTGGTCGCCTTTTTCCAGGCCGGAGATCACTTCAACAAAATCAAAGTTGGCTTCCCCTAAAATCACTTTGGTCCGGATAGCCTTGCTGCCCCGGATTACGTACATAGTTTTACTTCCCCGCTCCTTATAATAAGATCCGTTTGGCAAGCGTAGAACCTCATCTTTAAACGATATCACCACCCTGATTTCGAGCTGCTGGTTTGGTCGAAGGTTTGATAAGTCTCCTTCGTCAAGTCCGATCAGGCATTCCATCATTCCTTCGTTCACCGAGGGCAGGATATTCTCGAGCTTTCCATTTAACATCTTCTCCTTATCACGAATCAAAACGGTTTGTCCCACCGCGATCTTCCCTGCCCAGGAGTTGCTGACTGTTCCTTTGATCCGGTACCTCGTATAATCCGCAATACGTGCAATCTCCTGTCCTTCGGAAATCATGGCTCCCGGCTGACTTAATAACGAACTGAGGCTGCCAGGAAATGGAGCTCGGACATAGGCCTGATCCACCAGATTCCTGGCAGCGACAATTGCATTCTTCTGTATCCGGATTTCGGTTTCGAGCTCCCTGACTCCGGCCTCACTGGCATTTACATGGTTGGCATTATTATTAATTGCCTGACTGAGTTCCAAAACCGCTATGTCCCATTCGGTTTTGGCTTTTCTCATGATATCCTTAGTACTTCCGCCACGCTTGTTGAGGTAAACTTCAGCATCATAAGCCGATTTGAGGTTTTGCACACGGATCTCCTTAATCTGACGACTAATTTCGAAATCATCTTCTGTTTCCTTTATCTGGATCTTCAGTTTCTCCTTCTGGATCCCTTTCAATTCCAGTTCGTTTTGAAGACGATTCAGGTCGTTTGCCGCCATTTCATTATCGAGTATCAACAGCGTATCGCCAGTGTTTACCCTAGCTCCAGGTGTTTTTGTGATTTTCAGCACTTTACTTCGGAAGGGTGCATTTATCACTTCTTCATAGTTCGGTATCACGATTCCCGAACCTTGAACAGTGATCTGGAGATTTCCCTTATCAACATTTGCCGTGGCCACCCCCGAAAGCGTGATCACCGGTGTAAATGCGCCCTTCAAAAACAGGATGATCAATAATGGGATAATAATGACCAGTGACAGAAAAGCCAGTTGCCTGATCAATTCTTTTCTTTTGTGCGCTTTTGATACAGGACGATCCATTAATTATGATTTTCAATCGATTAGCAATCTTTGGACCATCAATTCTAAATTATTAATAATCAATGTATTAAAAAAACTCCAATAGCAGAAGTCGTATTATTTTGATACACCAGCGGACACCTTGAAATCAGGAAAAGTTAAATCATGTTAAAACACCATCCGGAAAACCGGGTAACAGATCATTGATTGCAGGATTGCACTAATTTGGAGGTGGAAACCTCAAACTTTTGTCAAATGAAAAATCGCGTATTTATTGTTGCACTGATTGCCTTGTCATGGGCAGGTATCAACGTTAATGCACAGGAATTATCAAAAGATATTCTGAGCAAAGTAAAGTATCGTGCCATCGGCTCAACCAGGCACAGCGGACGTTTCGTTGACTTTGCAGTGAATGAAAAAAATCCGGCTACGTTTTATGCCGCCCTGGCATCCGGCGGGCTGTGGAAAACCGTAAATAACGGGATCACTTTTGTACCGGTTTTCGATGAAGCAGGTGCTATCAGTATTGGCGATATCGCGATCGATCAAAAAAATCCCGAAAATGTATGGGTTGGAACCGGCGAAGCGAATAACAGCCGGACCGCCTATTATGGCGACGGGATTTATAAATCGACGGACGGTGGAAAAACCTGGACCAATATGGGATTGAAAAACTCATCACATATTGGCAGGATCATCATTCATCCCAAAAATTCCGATATCATCTGGGTGGCCGCCGAAGGACCATTGTATACCCCAAAAGGCGATAAAGGAGTTTTCAAATCAACCGACGGTGGAAAAACCTGGAAACAGGTTTTAAAAGTCACAGTGGACAACCGCGAAATTGGCGTTGTTGATCTGGTGATGGATCCAACCAATCCGGATGTATTTATCGCAACTTCCTATGATAAGGAACGCAAGCCATGGACATTTAATGCCGGCGGTCCGGGCAGCGCACTGTATAAATCAACCAACGGAGGATCGTCTTGGACCAAACTGGCAGGTGGATTGCCGGAAGGCATCCTTGGCCGCATCGGTGTTGATATTTCAGCAAGCAATCCGAAAGTGGTTTATGCCAATATCGAAAACTGTAATATTGATAGCGTAACCACCGCCCAGCGGTGGGAAATGATGAAAAACGGAATCGGTCCGAAAAAAGGCCAGAACGAAAAGGGCGATGAGGTTTATCGTTCCAACGATGGCGGCAAAACATGGAAAAAAGCCAGTCCGGATGGCCAGAGCATCGGTGGCGGACCAGCCTATTATTATCAGCAGGTGCGCATCGATCCTACCACTCCTGAACATGTATACATTATCGGAATCAGCGTATGGGAAACATCCAACGGTGGAAAAGACTGGAAAACAGCGTTCCGTTTTGGTGGCGACAACCATGCCATGTGGATCGATCCGAAAGATCCGAAGCATTTTTTACTCGGATTTGATCATGGTTTGGGAATCACCTATGATTCAGGTCTGAACTGGTTTCATCCAGATTTTCTACCGGTTGGCCAGTTCGTTGCTATCGGTTATGATTTTGATTATCCCTATAATGTTTATGGTGGATTACAGGATAACGGCTCCATAAAAGGTCCATCCTCGAAAAAAGGCGGTGGCGCCATCAAACTGGAAGACTGGAGAACAACCGGTGGTGGCGACGGGATGTATAATGTAGTGGATTGGGATGATAGCCGTTGGTTATACAATGAGTCGCAGAATGGCTCTATCAGCCGACTGGATCAGGTAACCGGTGAATCAGCAGATATTCAGTATACCAAGATGGATCGCTGGGCCTGGAATGCCCCGATTGTAGTATCTCCGCATAATGCAAAAACAATTTATCATGCCGGTAATAAAGTAGTTAAATCAACCAACCGGGGTGAAAGCTGGACCGAAATCAGTCCCGATCTTACTGCTAATGATACCTTGAAAGTCCACGGTACCGGAAGCGTTCCCTACTTCACGATTGTTACCATGGAAGAATCTTACCTCGAAGCAGGCGTATTATGGGTAGGCACTGATGATGGTAAAGTACAGATGACGAAAGATGGCGGAAAGACCTGGATTGATGTTACTGCTAATATCAAGGGGCCGGGTTACTGGGTAAGCCGTGTAGAGCCATCGCATTATTCCAGTGCCACAGCCTATGTTACCCTTAGCGGTTTAAGGAACGACGATTTACGTCCGTTTGTTTATAAAACCACTGATTACGGTAAAACCTGGACGTCGATTTCAGCCAATCTGCCTAATGAGCCGGTTTGTGTGATCCGCGAACATTTCCGTAATCCTGATTTGCTTTTTGTCGGCACAACAAGACAGGTTTTTGTCAGTATCGACGGTGGGAAAACATGGTCGTCCATGCGTGGAAATATGCCTTTTGTAGCCTGCGAAGACCTTAAGATTCATCCTCGCGAAAATGACCTGATCGTTGGCACTCACGGAAGAAGTATCTGGATTACCGATATTTCCTGGATTGAAAAGCTCAACAGCAAGATCCTGGCTTCCGATTTTTATCTGTTTAAACCGGAAAACAAAGTTCAATGGAAAGGCGCCAGCGAAAACAACAGCTCATCCAGCAATTATGCCGGTGAAAGTGAAATTTCCGGAGTTCCGGTTTCCTTCTATTTGAAAGACTCAGTGAAAGAGGTTGTTATGAGAGTTTATGAAGGAGAGAGGTTACTATATGAAAATAAAACCTCCGGACAGGCAGGAATAAATCAGCTGACCTGGAATTACCAGAAACGGGTAAGAGAATACACCCAAGAAGAAAAAGATAAAATGAAACAACAGGCCGACAGGGCCCGTGCAGGTGGCGCAGGCGGCGCTCGTGGTGCCGGACGCACAGGTGGCGGCGGTGGCATGGGTGGCATGGGCGGTGGTCGTTTTGGTCGCGGCCAGGGTGCCGATCCCAATTTCCTGAACACTCAAACCGGACCCGGCGAATACACTGTTAAGCTATCAGTAAACGGCAAAGAACAGGAAGCAGGGTTTGTTATAATGAAGGATAGCTGGAAATAAGATCGAAACACGTGACGCGTGACCCGGAAGATTTGGAGTTCCGTATCACGCGTTTCGTGTTTCGTGTTTCGCATTTTTGCGGGCTTGCATATCGGATTCCGTAGTTAAATTGTATTTTAGCTACTTTCTGAAACCTCTATGAAAAAGTTGTCCGGCTTAAATGCGTATTTTATTATCGGCATTACACTGCTGTTAATACCGTTAAATGCACTGAATCAACCGGGCAAGCCGCAGTACAAAATAGTTGCTTACATGATGGGTGCGCGTGCTCCGGAATACCCTGATTCCCTGATCCGCATGCTGACTCATATCAATTATGCCTTTGCCAAAGTAGTCAACGGTGAAATTGCCTTCCAAAGCCGCAATCCGGAGCAGGAACAACGCATCAAACTTTCGGTCAGCAGGATCATCGGCTTGAAAGCCAGGAATCCGGATCTTAAGGTAATTTTATCAGTTGGGGGCTGGGGAGCTGAAGGTTTTTCGGACGCTGCCCTCACCCCAGAGTCACGGGCAAAATTTGCTGCCAGCGGGTGCAGGATGATCAGGGAATTTGGCTTTGACGGAATTGATATCGATTGGGAATATCCCGGGCAGCCAGGGGACAATAATGTTTTCAGAAAAGAAGATAAAGAGAATTTTACCCTGATGCTGAAAGCTTTGCGTGTCGAATTGAATAAAATCAATCCCGCATTTTTGCTGACAATTGCTGGCGGAGCTGATGAAGAATATTTCCGCTGGACCAACCTTGGTGAGGCGCAAAGATACCTGGATTTTATCAATGTGATGGCTTATGATTTTTACAGTGGCCTGAGCAAGGTGAGCGGACATCATGCCAATCTCAGTAAAACAGATTTTCCGGGTGCTTCAAATATCAGTGCTGAAATTGCGATTGAAAGGAATATCGGAGCAGGTGTTCCGCCTGAGAAAATCGTGGTTGGAGTACCATTTTATGGCCGATTCTGGCGCGGTGTCCCGGATGCGAATCACGGGTTATATCAGCAGGGTTCAACAACCGGCCAGTACAAAGTTTATACAGAGATTATAAATAATTACCTCAACAAGAATACCTTCACCCGCTATTGGGATAAATCGGCCAGGGCTCCGTACCTGTATTCCAGGGATTCAGCCATGGTGATTTCCTATGATGATCCTGAATCACTGAGGCTAAAGGCTGATTTTGTTAAAGCAAAACACCTCGGCGGGATCATGTTCTGGGAATACAATGGCGATAAAAGTGGATTGCTGTTGGATGCCATATATAATGGACTTAATAAATGAAATAGAAAAGTTGACACCCGATACCTGAAACCTAATACCCCATACCCATGAAAAGAACAGTCCTCCAGATGCTGCGAATCAGTGCCGAGAAGTATCCCCAAACGGCCTATACCAATCAAAAGGGAGAAAAAGGATGGGATGGAATGACCTATCCTGAAGTTCTGCATGAATCAAGGTTCCTTGCTGCCGGACTGCATCAGATCGGAATGAATAAGGGAGATAAGGTTGCCATCCTGGCCGAAGGTCGTAACCGCTGGATTACAGGCGAATTTGGAATTCTATTTGCTGGTGGCACCACCGTTCCGCTTTCCATAAAACTCATGCCCGACGAGGTTCTCTTCCGCTTGAATCACTCGGAATCCAAAGCAATTATTGTATCGAGAAATACCTTTGAAAAAGTGGCTTCGATCTGGACCCAGATGGAGTTCACTAAAAAGATTATCATTCTTGATGACGACCTCTCCCCTATTGAGAAAGATTGCAAGGTGTTTGGCATAAACATTGAAAAAGATATCCTGCGCTATACTGATATTTTAAACGCCGGAAAACATGAGTTTGAGGAGCAGGAGTCGTATCTCGACCAAACAGAAGCTGAGATTTTGGAGGAAGATGTAGTAACTATCTCCTATACCTCAGGTACCACGGGCGATCCAAAAGGCATCATGTTAACGCAGCTCAATTATCATTCGAACTGCACCGATGCCATGGAATATTTCAATTTACCCGTCGGCCACAGGCTCTATATCATTCTGCCGCTCGATCACTCCTTTGCGCATACCGTTGCAATTTATGCAGCGCTGCTCCGCGGACTCAGTCTCTATTTCGTGGATGCACGGGGTGGCGGAGTTCAAACCCTCAAGAATATCCCAATAAATATGGTAGAATGTGATCCGCACTTTATTCTCACAGTTCCTGCCCTTTCCGGCAATTTCATGTCAAAGATAAAGGATGGTGTAGCTGCCAAGGGCAAATTCGTTAATGGTATTTTCAATGCCGGATTAAATGCCGGAATCCGGATGAACCGGGATGGTTTTCATAAGGCAGGGTTTTTGGTCCGAATGATCAATTATATCCCTTATAAACTTGCCGAAGTACTGGTTTTCAAAAAAGTAAGGTTGATTTTCGGCAAGAACA
>Ga0114951_10006475_pt1 | contig 10341 bp, 9 predicted proteins | sample AM7aDNAmetaG_FD_88677 | JGI IMG/M metagenome (GOLD analysis project Ga0114951, IMG submission 88677) | Freshwater microbial communities from Finland to study Microbial Dark Matter (Phase II) - AM7a DNA metaG | ecosystem: Environmental > Aquatic > Freshwater > Lake | place: Finland: Lake Alinen...
GAGCTTCAGTGGCCCGGATGGGCAGGGGCCCGGAAGCGGGGTGATATTTTCCGGAGGTAAACTTTTCGGCGTGACAGCTTCCGGCGGCAACTCGAACAATGGGACCGCGTTCCAAATGAATACCGACGGCTCCGCCTACTCGGTGATTAAACATTTCACGCAGACGGATGGCGTCGGGCCTAACGGACCGTTACTAGCCTCCGGGGCGAAACTATACGGAACCACGTTTCAAGGCGGCACCAACGGCGATACTGGCACCATATTTCAAATGGACACCAGCGGCGCAGGCTACACTGTGCTCAAACATTTTCCTCCCTTCGTGCAGAACTATAACACCAACACCGATGGTGCGAGGCCCGCTGCCGGCTTGATATTGTCGGGCGGAACCCTCTACGGAACGGCTGGCCAGGCGGGTGCGAATAGGCGGGGAACTGTGTTTTCATTGAGCACCAACGGTTCAGGATTTCAAGTGTTAACGACATTCTATGGCACCAACGGCGCCACTCCACAGGCCGAACTGTTTGTTTCTGGCGGGGTGCTTTTTGGCACGACTTACAACGGCGGAATTGAGGACTCCGGGACTGTGTTCCGGGTGAACACCGATGGAACTGGCTTTGTCCTGCTGAAAGAATTTACCTATCCCGGCGGCTGGAATCCCAGTGCGGGATTGTTGGTTTCAGGCAGCACCCTCTTCGGGCTGACCTCGAGCGGCGGCACCGCCTCGGGCGGCACGCTTTTCAAACTGGATACGAGCGGCTCTGGTTTCACCGAGCTCAAGAATTTCACCCCCAGCGACGGAGAGACTCCTCAGGCTCGGTTGCTATTATCCGGGAGCACGCTTTATGGCACGACCTCCTTAGGTGGCCTGGGGGGCGGGATTGCGTTCAGGTTGAATGTCAATGGATCGGGTTACACCAATCTGAAGGACTTTGGCAACACCAATGCATTCTCCCCGTCCTCCGCACTTATCTTGTCGGGCAGCACCCTTTACGGCACAGCTTTCCGCGATGCCATCAACGGAAACGGCGCCATATTCAAGATGGAAACCAATGGGGCGGGCTACAGTGTCCTCAAATACTTCACCAATTCAGATGGCGCCCAACCGTATGCGGAATTGCTATTGGCCGGAGGAACGCTTTACGGCACGTGCAGTGCGGGTGGCACCAACAACAACGGCACGGTGTTTTCGTTGGGCACCAATGGCACCGGTTTTACCGTGCTCAAGAGCTTCAGCGCCACGGCCATTAATCCTGCCCTCGCGGTTTTCACCAACAGCGGCGGGGCTTTGCCCCGGTCGAAACTCTTGATTTCCGGCGGCGTGCTCTACGGCACCGCCCAACAAGGCGGTTCAGGTGGAGGCGGGACAGTATTCCAGATCAACACCAACGGCACCGGTTTCACCGTGCTGAAGAATTTCACCAACGCAGATGGCACATTCCCGGACGGATCATTGATATTGTCCGGCACCACGCTTTATGGCACGACCTACTCCGGCGGCACTTCCAACAAAGGAACGGTATTTTCGTTGAACACCAACGGTTCCGGCCACACGGTGCTCAAGAATTTCAGCGGCAGCGATGGAGATCGTCCGTACGCCGGGTTATTATTGTCTGGCAGCACCCTCTACGGCACGACTTATCAGGGCGGCACGTCAAACAAAGGCACGGTATTTTCGTTGAACCCCAACGGCTCTGGGTTCACCGTCCTCAAGAACCTGAATAGCAAAGACGGAACCAGCCCTTACGCCGAGCTGGTCATGTCCGGCAGCTCACTTTACGGCATGTGCAGTGCCGGGAGCGACTTTTTGGTCGGTAACATCTTCAAAATTGATTTGTCAGCGGGATCTGGCCTCACGCTTGGCCCGGTTACGTTCTCGAATGCGGTGCCGCTGGTTGCTGTGACCGGGGCGGTGGGACAGTCTGTTGAGATTCAAGCCGCAACCAACCTGACCGCCTGGACTGCGCTCACCAACCTGGTTCTCACCAATGGCACCGGTCAGTTTCGCGATCCGTCCGCCACCAACTTTCCCCAACGCTCTTATCGTGGGCTCCTGAAGTGAGGCAGGCATCGAAACGGGCCGCAAAGGAGGAGTTGCGCTGGTGTTAACAGTGAGAATGGGCAACGGCTCCCGCCTTCAAACAGTCACTGACAACACCGGCGCCACCGCGCATTCCGCAACGTACACCTACCTTGCCAATTCACCCCTGGTGAGCCAAATTACCTTCAAACAAGGCACGACGACGCGCATGACGACAACGAAGCAGTTCGATTGCCTGAACCGGCTCCTGAGCACGGCCTCGGCGTCCTCCCCAGCCTCTGGGCTGAACTTCATTTATTCGTACAACAGCGCCAACCAGCGCATCCGTTCCACGCTGGCGGACGGCAATTACTGGCTGTTCGCCTTCCGGAAAGAACTCTCGCTCAACAACACCAACGGTCCGCTCTGGGAACTCGTAACCGTAGCCGCCACCGGCCAGAGCAGCGTCGCCGGAAACCAGTTCGTTCCCAAGACCCCGGAGCAATTCTACTATGACGCGGACGGCAACCTGACTAGCGATGGCCGCTGGAATTACACATGGGACGCGGAGAACCGCTTGGCGAGCTTGGTTTCCCGGACCAACGTTGGCCCGCAGACCTTGATCAAATTCGAGTACGATTGGCAAGGCCGCCGGATTCACAAGCAGGTCTGGCCGAACACGAGTGGGACCGGTACCCCGACCAATGACGTACTGTTCGTCTACGACGGCTGGAATCTCCTGGCCGAGCTGAACGCGACAAATAACGCCGTCATCCGGTCTTATCTTTGGGGCGCTGACTTGTCTGGTGCACTGCAGGGGGCCGGGGGTGTCGGTGGCTTGCTGAAGATCTCCTGTTCTGGCACACAAACGACCAACTGCTTCGTCGCTTTTGACGGCAATGGGAACGTGGCGGCGTTGGCCGACGCCGCCAGCACGAACATCCTGGCTCAATATGAATACGGCCCCTTCGGGGAACTCCTCCGCGCCACCGGCCCCATGGCCACCGCCAATCCATTCCGCTTCTCGACCAAGTATCAGGATGATGAGACGGACCTGCTTTACTACGGCTATCGGTATTATAACGCCAGCACGGGAAGATGGCTGAGCAGGGACCCACTTGAAGAGAAGGGTGGAGCAAACCTGTATTTGTTCGTTAGAAATTATCCAATAGCTCTGTGGGATTATCTTGGGAAAGGGCTTGAGGCGGGATTTATTTTTGCTGGAGACATAACGTATGACATATGCCAAGGCACCTTGAGTATTGGTGGCTGGGTTTGGGCTGGCGCGGGGTATGAGCTTTGGGGTGTCTACGTTGGCCCTTCCTACTACTGGCAAGGATCGTATACAATGACAGGGCTTCCCCATCTGCAGTGTGGTAAGTGCAAGTGTTGTGGTGAGCACCCGGAATCAGGTTGGAATGCGAGCAACATTGGGAATATTGTTGGGCCATTCTTGGGCCATCTTGGTGCTAGTAAGAATATTGGGATTGGGTTTATTGTGACGCCAGAACTGCCGTGTGGAGCAGAATTTGAAGGTATTGCTCTTGTGGATCTTCTTAAGTCGGGAATGGGTGGTCCAATCATCACAGGTCTCAGGCTAGTTGCTGGCGTTTTAGGAGCAGAAGTATCTGCCGGGTTTGATGTTCATGTGTCGGTTCACGCGTGTCAGACAAACGTTGGCGAAGGAATTGGTGGAAGTGGGCTTACAATTGACAGTGCAAAGATTGGTGGTGGAGGTTTTGTTGAAATGGGGTGGATTCCGGACGAAATGAAAAACAGGCCGCGCCATTAAGTGTATATGCTTCTATTTTGCTATGAGCAGGAACGAGCAAAGCATGCAGGCGGAGCGGCTTCTTTTCGACTCTGATTCGCGAACGCTTTCTGTAAAGCTATTGGCTACGTCGCTTGGTCTGTTCTTTATTTGGTGTGCTTTCATTGTTGGAGTGCGCAGCAAAATCATACCTGCAACAATTTGCAGTGCATTGGGCATTCTCATGCTCGCAGTCTGGATTGACCGATGGCAAATCTTCTATGCTCCAGCTAACAGGCAGCTTATTCTTCGCAGCTGGGGGACGCGGCGCGTTAGTCTCTCCGGTGTTGATGCTGTAATTGTTAAAGAAGTGAAAAAAGGAGGAGGGATGTTTAGCGCAGGCCCGTATGTGGACATAAGCTTGCGCTACAGTGATGGGAGAGGCTGGTTAATATCACGCCAACCACATGGTGATCCAAAGCATCTCGCCTTGATCATTTCAGAAGCCATTGGTTTGCCCATTATTCATGAACGGGTCGGCTTTTGATGCTGGCATCTGAACCTGGCAGTCCCGCACAATTGGTGAGAAGGAATTTAGCGCCGCTCTGGCGTAAGCGTCACGCCAGGCACCTATGACAGGTTGGCGGTGTCCCCGGTCGGAGGCAGTCGGTCGTAGGAGTCAGAGTCGTACCGCTCTGACAACTATGAAGCTTTCCGGAGAGGTTCTTCGGTGGGTTTGCCCCAGACGGAGGGCAGCAGTTGCGCCACTTGCTTGTTGGTCATCTGCGGCAGACGTGTCAGGACGTCCTTGAGATAGGCAAACGGTTCCACGCCGCGGCGTCGGCAGCTTTCGATAATCGTATAGAGGATGGCGCCGCGGTCTCCGGCGTCGGCCTCGCCAATAAAGAGCCAGTTCTTTTTTCCCAGGGCGGTGGGGCGGATGGCGTTCTCGACCAGGTTGTTATCGATCTCGATCCTGCCATCCTCCAAATACACTTCCAGGCCGGGCATGAGCCCCTGGGCGTATTCCATGGCCCGGCTGATCCCGCTCTGAGGAAGGAACCGTTTGCTTCCCAGCAGCGTCGCGCAGGCCTTCTTGATCCGTTCCACAATGGGCCGGCTTTGGCTGGCTCGAACCGCCTGGCGCAGCGCCGGCCCGGCCTTGGCATCTCGCAGCCGGGACTCAATCCGATACAAGAGCTGAATTTGCTTTATCATCCACCCGCCCGTTCTGGGGGTGCCTTCCAGCGCCTCGTTGAACTTGCGCCGCACATGGGCCCAGCAATTGGCCAGCTTGATCGCCTGGCCCGGACGCGCCGCCAGCCGATTATAGGCCGCATACCCGTCGCACTGCACCGTGCCCCGGAAATCCACCGGCACCACCGCGTCCAGACACTCGCCTCCACGGCTGGCATGCCAGTCGAAAAACACGTCTCCGCCCGGACGGCTCCCCGTCCAAAAATACCCTTTCAAGGTCCGCCCGGCTCCCGGTTCCAGGTAATCAATCGGGGTTTCATCCAGTTGCATGTAACCGCCAGCCATCACTCCGGTCTTGATTTGCTGGTAGAGCGGCCTCAGCCAACCCGCAGCCAACTCCACCCATCGAGCCAGTGTTTGGCGTGGCAGGTTGATGCCGAAACGGCGGGCCAAAATCTGCTCCTGCCGATACAGCGGCAGATGGTCGCAATACTTCTGAATGATCACGCTGGCCAGCAACGCCGGAGTGGCGATGCACCGCTCTTGCAGCGTAGAAGGCAGCGGCGCCGTTACCGGAACGTTCTCCGCGTCGGCCCGCGGAGCCTTGGGCACGTAGGTCCGTCGCACCAGGCGGCGGCGAAAATAGCGGGCCGGTTCGTAATCGAGTTGCTCGCTGACCTCCTGGCCGATCTGTCGCCATTGCTCCGGCGCAGCTTTGACCGGCTCGGGATCTACGATTTCCTCCACCACCGGCAGGTGGTCGGGAAGGCGCGGCGTCTTGGGCTTGCGTGGAGCCGGGTTCTGCGCTTTGGCCGGGGGAACCTCCGCTCGGGGCTCGGCGGCGGGGGCCAACAGTTCCACGCCCGCCAGCAAGAGTTGGAGCTGAGCCACGTCCATCTTTTCACTGCTGGAACCAAACACTCTCCGAACCAACCGGTTGACCTTCTCCCGCAGCAACTGGTTCTCCTGCCGGAGCGAAGCGATCACCTGGAGGGCTGCCTCCAGTTGTTGGGTTAGTTCTGCTTCGCGCGGACTCATCGAAAGTTGCAGGGTCAGACGCGACACCGCAATGCCGTGTTCAAAAGAATCGTGACTTTCTGAAAATATTTTTGCGCGGTGCTTTTCACCTCAGTTTTCGCGCTCGTACCATGGGCGCAGCTTGGCTCCTTTCAAGTCCACTCCATCGGTCAGCATCGCTAGCGCCTCGGGCCGGATGGAGAGCTTGGTCGTTCCCGGCTCAATCGTTTTGGGCCAGGAGAAGGTGCCTTGCTCCAGTCGCTTGGTCATTACCCACAAGCCCGTGCCGTCGAAATATAGGATCTTGATCCGGTTGTGCCGGCGGTTGATGAAAACGAATAGAGCACCCTGGCGCGGGTCCTCCCCCAGCCGCTCGCTAGCCATGGCGTGCAGCCCGTTGAAGCCTTTGCGCTTATTCCGAGCTCGGAATAAGCGCAATCATTCCGAGTGCCCGATTATTCCGAGTGAAAGAGGAAAACCCGTCGAATCGTGTGATTCTTCGGATTTTCGAGGACTTGTAGTCGGAATAATCAGAGTCCCTGGAGAAACGCCAACAGCTGGTCCTTAGGCCGATAGCGGACAAGCCCCCGTTTGAACTCGTTTGTTTTTGCCAAAGCCTGTTCTTTGATCTGGAGGTTGGCGTGAAGGTAAATCTGGGTAGTCTCCACGGATTCGTGTCCCAGCCAAAGCGCGATGATGGACCGGTCGATCCCGTGCTGAAGTAAATCCATGGCCAGGCTGTGTCTGAGCACATGCGGGGTAACCCGTTTCTTCTGCAGAGAGGGACATTGCTTTTTGGCGGTGGCGACATGCTTGGCCAGAATGTAGTCGAGGCCGTCGTGGCTCAGCCTCTGGCCCCGAGCATTAGGAAAGAGAGGGTCGGAAGGCTGAGCGTTACGTTCCTTGATCCAGGCCCGGAGGGCAGCAACCACGTCCTGGCGCAAGGGCGTGCACCGTTCCTTGCGGCCCTTCCCAGTACATCGAACGTGTGCGCCCGTTCCCAGAACCACATCCTGGCAGCGGAGTCCGAGCAGTTCGGAAGCGCGCAACCCGGTTTGTGCGGCGACCAGCATCACCGTGCGGTCACGGCGCCCCATCCAGGTGGCCTGGTCGGGAGCGGCCAAGAGAAGGTCCAGTTCGGCGCGGGTTAGGAAGTCGATCGGTTTGGGCTTGTGGCGTTTGCATGGAATGGCCAAGACCCGCTGAGCCAATGCCCCGAAGCTGGGCTCCTGAAGCGCCACATATTTGAAAAACGAGTGGATGGCGGCCAAACGGACATTCCGGCTTCTTGGGGTATTGCGACGGGCGGTTTCCAGGTGGGCGAGGAAACGGCCGATGAAAGGTGCATCCAAGTCCTCCAGCATCACAGTTGTGGGAACCTTGTGGAGTTCACGTTGAGTAAATCCAAGCAGCAACCGAAAGGTGTCACGATAGCTGGCCACCGTGTGAGCGCTGGCGGCCATTTGAGCAGTCAATCGCTGGGTGAAATAGCCGTAGAGCAAGGTGGATAAGGAGGGCGGCGTTTTCATGATTTGGGACCTCCCTTCTTGCGACACCACCGGTGGGTGGCTTCCTGCAGCAGCACCGGCACGGCTGAGAGGTACCAATACGTGCCGCTCACATGGCGGTGCCCCAGATAGGTCGCCAGTTCGGGCATATGCACTTCAGCATCCTGACCGGCGCGATACCACTGCAGTAGAGCTTGGATTGCAAAACGGTGGCGCAGATCATGCAAGCGGGGGCCGCGCCGGTCGGCAGGGCCTCGCAACCCGGTCTGACGGGACACGCGAGCAAACCAATCGCGGACGTTGGTGGTGCTAAATCGAGTGCCCTGCTCGGTCAGGAAAAAGCCTGGGCTTTTCGGTTGGGAACAGATCCGGTTGCGCAGGCGTTCATAGCGCTGGAGTGCCTGGCAAGTAGACAAATGAATGGGAACCAACCGGGTTCGGTTGCCTTTGGGACGTTGAAGGGTGAGTATCCCCTCGGAAAGGTCAACATGCGCGCGGTCTATGCCAACCGCCTCTCCGACCCTCATGCCAGTAGCCGCGATTAAGCCAAAAAGAGTCGAGAGCGATGCCCCTCGCAGTCGCTTGGGAGAAGGTAGTCTTTTGGCCGCCTGGATCACCGCAACCACTTCTTCATCGGTATAGTGGTAAGGCGATTTGCGATGCCGGCGCTGCGATAGCAGCCCTGACGGTGGGACCTCAGTGCGTGCATCTACGGTGCTCAAGTATTTGGCAAAAAGACGTAGCGTCCGATAACGATCGGCCCAGGTAGCCGGTTGAGCGGTGGCGGGCCGGGTCGCCCAGTTCACGGCCAAATCAGTGGTCACACGGTTGGCTTGGTTTTCCTTGGCGAACCTAACAAACTGCCGAAGCAGGCAATCGGCCAGACGGAGTTTAAATCCGAGTCCACGGCGTAGGGCCAAGTAGTCGTTCAAGTGTTGATGGAGCGACTTCATGCGACACCTCCGGGCCAGGGTTGAGCCAGCGCTCGCAAGGCCGTTAGGTCCACCCGAGCGTAAATCTCGGTAGCGTCGACGTGCTCGTGCCTGAGGACTTGGCCAATTTGGGTGAGCGACGCACCGCCGCGAAGCATGCAGGTGGCCAACGAATGGCGAAGCAGGTGCGCGCCCTTGTTCTCCGAGGCGATCCCCGCACGGGCCAGGGCCTTGCGAACCACCCAACTGATCGTGGACGGTCCGGCAAGCCCCTCATGCGGGGCGAGCAAACGCACAAACACCCGGCGGGAAGAACAAACCGGCCGTCCCTGTTTGAGATAAGCGGCTAAAGCGCGCCCGACATCCTGTGGCAGAGGTAATCGGTCTTCCCGGCCACCTTTACCCCGGACCTGCAGCTCGCCGGCTGCCCAGTTGATGTCTTCCAGCTTCAATCCTACCACTTCGTGGGCGCGCAGCCCCAATCGCGCCAATAGCAGGAGCACCGCATAATCGCGTTGCCCGCAAATGTCAGTTCGGTCGCAGCTTTTGAGGAGCTGCTCAACCTGGTTGGCATTCAAGCACCGGGGCAAATCTGACGCTCGCCAACTGGCCACAGCAGGCACAGCGGCGCTCAAACGAGTGCTCAAGCGGCCCCGCTGGCAAAGGAAGTCCAGGAAGCTCCTGAGTGTGGTGGTAATCAACCGCGCCCGATCCTGACGCTGGTCACGAACCCCAAGGAGAACGTAGCGGCTGATATGTTGAGCCCGCAGTCGGTCTAGACGAACCGCTCGGGACTTAAACTGCTCAGAAAGAAAGTGGCGAACCACCGGAATGCGGTGAGCCAAGGTCTTCTGGCTGAGGCCACGCTCATGCCTGAGGAACCGTGCGTAATCTTTTACCAGTCTATCGAGGGGACCGGCAGTGGAGGGTATCAACCTCGCAGGAATCACATGTGCCTGTCGCAGACTGTCGAGTAGGAGCGCCAAGGTTGCCGCCTCGCCATGGGGAGACCGGCGGCGTTTTCGGCGCTCAGCTTGGAAAGCACGCAGTCGCCATTCATTAAGACCTTGGAGCGGCAGTCGTTGGCTCTCAAGCCACTGGTTCAACTGAAGCGCCACCCGCAGTTTATCCCGCCCCGCTAGTCGGGTGTAGCCTTGTCGCAGAAGCAAGTCAGCGAACTCATCCAGATGCGCCCCAAGCGGGCCGGATCGCCCAAGGTGCAGCAGCTTAGGATCCGAATAGAAATGATCGAGCATAAGTGTCCTTTCTTGTTGTTGGGTATGATTACCCATGCCAGAAGAACACCGGGATTATTCCGTGCTTCAAAGTAATAAAATGCGTGTTTGCCCACTATTTTTCAGGTTTTCGAGGTGGTGCTCGGAATAATCCGGCACTCGGAATGATTGCGCATGTCGCATGGCTCGACGGCAATGAAGATTTTAAGACTGCCGGAGAACGTCAGCATGGCTTGTCCAGAGCGCGAACCAACGCTGCCACCAGCGCAACCTGACTGGCGTCACGCATTTCCAATCGCGCACCACCTGGTAAGTGCACTTCCAACGCCGAGAGCTGAGGGGCTGAGGCCACCACCGCTTCTAACAAGCGCACCGGAGATTTTGTCCCCAGCCGCTGCTTTCGGCGGTAACGATGCACCCAGGCTGCAAAAGTGGAGTACTTCAGACCGGTTCGCCGGGCAAACTGCGCAGCCGAGACCCCGCTCCGTTCAAACTCAACCAGGATGACCCGGCGTTGGTCCTTGGAGGTCCGCACCCGCCCTTTGGTGTCCAGGGTCACCGGCAGCTTTGGGATTACCGGCGCTGGCGTCGCTGAGGGGCTTTCAGAAACATTCGTAGATATCATAGTTCTCAGAACTACGATATCCGTCAGAATCTAGCCAGAGGTGCTAGGCGTGACGCTTAC
>Ga0114951_10006476_pt1 | contig 10338 bp, 5 predicted proteins | sample AM7aDNAmetaG_FD_88677 | JGI IMG/M metagenome (GOLD analysis project Ga0114951, IMG submission 88677) | Freshwater microbial communities from Finland to study Microbial Dark Matter (Phase II) - AM7a DNA metaG | ecosystem: Environmental > Aquatic > Freshwater > Lake | place: Finland: Lake Alinen...
CATCATGGCTGCCTCGCTCGATGATACAGCCGCGGTTCATGACCAGGATCAAATCTGCTGCCAGAATGGTACTCAGGCGGTGGGCGATGACAATGCTGGTGCGACCTATCATGACGCGCTTAAGGGCTTCCTGGATCAGTGCTTCTGATTGGCTGTCTAGAGAACTGGTTGCTTCGTCCAATACCAGGATACGCGGGTTTTTCAAGATGACCCGCGCCAGAGCCAGGCGCTGTTTTTCACCCCCGCTCAACCGGTAGCCGCGTTCACCTACTACGGTTTCATATCCCAGGGGCAGACCTGCTATAAAGTCGTGAATATTAGCTGCCTTTGCCGCAGCTATTGCTTCAGCCTGCGTTGCGCCTGGTCGGCCGTACAATAGATTGACCCGCACCGTGTCATGGAAAAGATATGTTTCCTGGGTGACCATGCCTATCTGGGCGCTGAGTGAGGCCAAAGTCACATCTTGCAGGTAGTACCCGTCGATCAATATGCGGCCGGTGGTGGGGTCGTAAAGGCGCGGGATCAAATAGGTAAGAGTCGTTTTGCCGGCTCCGCTGGGACCGACCAACGCTACGAGTTGACCAGGTTCGGCTCGAAACGAGATGTTTTCAAGAACTTCAAATCGAGCCTGATTTTGTTCAACCGCCGCGTTCTCACGGTGCTGGTTGTTTTCGCTGCCGCTTCTTTTTTCAGAAGTACTTTCGGACAAAACGGTTTGTACATCCTGCATCTGGCCGAAGCGCTTCAATTCCCGGAGTGGACCTTTCCTTTCCCTGGAATAGTGGAAGCCTACATCCTGGAACTCCAGCACACCGCGTACATCCTGCAGTCTATGGGCAGCCTCTTTCTCTGTAATCTCATGAGGCACGTTAAGTACCTCAAAGACACGCTCGAAACTCACCATGGATGTGGCGAAATCCACCGGAGCATTGGTCAGTGTTTGCAGCGCGCTGTACAGACTTCCCAGATAGGCTCCCAAGGCCACGATCTTGCCTATAGTGAGACTGCCCTGAATTACAAAGAAGCCGCCAACACCATAAACCAGTGCGATACCGATCGCACCCAGCAAGCTGGTGCTGACAAAGAAAAGAGAACCTGTCACGGCCCGCCGCACTCCGATGTTGCGCACACCTTCTGCGCGCTGCTTGAAGCGATTATCTTCATCAATAGTACGTCCGAATAGTTTTACCAGCAAGGCACCGCTTATATTGAGCATTTCTTGCGCAACGGCATTCATCCTGGCGTTAAGGTCGAGTTGCTGGCGAGTGATGTCGCGCAGCTTGTTTCCCAGTTTTCGAGCAACCAGGAAGAATAATGGAAGGATAGCCACACTAATGAGTGCCAGTCGCCATTCAAGTGTAATCATGATGGCCATCACCATGATTGCCTGAATCAGGCTGGTGATAATGTTCACAAAAGTGTTGCTGATGCCGGATTGAGCTCCTACGACATCGTTGTTGATGCGGCTCATCAATTCGCCGCTTCTAGTGTGGGTAAAGAAACCCAGGGACATCCGTTGTAAATGGGAAAACAGGGCTACTCGCAGGTCACAGATAACGCCTTCTCCCACGCGGGAATTGAGACGTCTCAGAAAGATGTTCAGTCCGCTGGTTAAAAGCGGTATTGTTATGAGAGCCACCAGCATCCAGGTCAAACGTTGCAGGTCATGCTCCGGCAGAGTCCGGTCTATCAGATCTCGCAGTATGAGCGGGTTTATTAGCCCCAGCCCAGTTGTAGTCAGAGTAATGAGAAGCATCAGGAGTATACGCCAGCGGTAGGGTCGAGCATATTTCCAAATACGCTTCAACAGGTCCCCAGTGACTTTGGGTTTCTCATCGGGGGCGTTAATATTGATGTGACCATGATGGCCTCGTCCCATAATAACTATTGTATCACTATCTGCTTTTTAATTAATCCTCATTAATCCTCGTGGGTAATAGTCAAAACAGAATATTATTGATACTATTGATAAAATTTGCCTGATCATCGTTGCCAAATCAGGTGTTTTCGGATAATACAAAAACAGAATGCAATATATATGGAGGTAATTTCATTATGGTCAAAAGTAACCAACCCAACCAGCAACGCTTTATAGTCCCTAAATCAAGAATTCGGCCAACAGGGCTGATCCGGGGCAAGTTTTTAACGCTGCTGACTGCAATTGTTGCCGCGGTGATATTGACGGCTTGCAGCACACCTGCCAGCACACCGAACAAAACAACCTCTGCTCCGGTCAGTACCACGACTACCGTCACTTCTGCTGCTTCAAGTGCTTACGGTTCAACTACTGCGACTGTGGCTGCGCCTTCTCCTTCTCCTGCTCCTGCTACTACGACCACTGCTACTGTAAAACCATCCGGCGCAGTGCCGTCTCCTACTGGAGGAGCGGTCCCCAAACCGGCAGCCCCCGGGGGAGCACCAGCTTCCAACGCCAGTGCCATTTTGGTGCCAAAACCACCCGGCGGAATACCAGCCAATAAAACGGTTGGCTTGTTTTATAAAGACACCAAAGCCTTTAATGGTTACACCCTTTTTGCGCCAAATCGCTCTAACACTACTTACCTGATCGATATGGATGGCAAAATTGTGCATACCTGGCAAAGCGCCTATATGCCCGGGCAATCATTTTATTTGCTTGAGGATGGGACTTTGTGCCGTACTGCCCACATATCTAATATTCAGGGCCCGGCAGGCGGGGGAGTCCAGAAGATAGCCTGGGACGGGACCCTGTTATGGGATTTCAAATATTTGAGCGATACTTACATACCGCATCATGATATAAGGCCGCTGCCCAATGGCAATGTCCTGATGATTTGTTGGGATGCCAGGTCTCGCACGGAAGTTATTGCTGCTGGCCGCAATCCAGCGACAATCGGCACAAATATCTTTATGCCTGAAAAAGTAGTGGAAATTAAGCAGGATGGAAAAACCGGCGGAACAGTGGTATGGGAATGGTTTCTCTGGGACCATTTAATACAGGATTTTGATTCAACCAAATCCAATTTTGGGGTGGTCGGAGATCATCCGGAATTGGTTGACCTGAATTTCGGCGGCGGCGGAGACTGGATACATGCCAATGCAGTTGATTATAATCCTAAATTCGATCAGATCATGTTAAGTGCCCACAACATGGGTGAGCTGTGGATAATCGATCACAGCACTACCACCCAGGAAGCCGCCTCTCACAGTGGAGGTAAAAGCGGCAAGGGTGGTGACCTTCTTTACCGCTGGGGTAATCCACAGACTTACCGGGCCGGAACTGCCAAAGACCAGAAACTATATGCTGAGCACAATACGAACTGGATTACCAGCGGGCTTCAGGGAGAAGGCGATATCTTGGTTTTCAACAACGGCGACAAACGTATCGGGGGGAATTTTACTTCCATCGATGAGATTACTCCGCCGGTAGATGCCCAAGGCCGTTACACTTTGACCAAAGGAGCTGCCTATGGACCGACTGAACTGACCTGGACATATAAAGCCAAGCCCACTTCGGATTTCTTTGCCGACAAGATTTCTGGTGCACAGCGCCTGCCTAATGGCAATACCCTTATCTGCCACGGACCATTGGGCACATTTTTTGAAGTTACCCGGGAAGGAGAGATCGTCTGGGAATACGTTAATCCAATGGTAGCAGGCAATGTGATCGTAGCCCAGGGTGCCAAAATAACGGCAGACCAGGGAGGGGGCACGATAAACGGTTCTTTCAGGGCTACGCGTATTGCGGCCTCCGATCCTGTTCTGGCAGGCAAAGACCTGACACCCGGGAAATTGATCGAAGACAATCCAGGAGCCCAAACTTCTGCATCAACTCAACCACCACCGAAGTCGTAACGGGTTTTGGGACGGGCCATCAGTATCACTGCAGTTGATGCTGATATTATAAAAAGAACAGGTAAATAGTCAGGCCGCCGCTTAACCTTATGGGTTAGGCGGCGGCCTCTTTTCTAACTGGTCTTTATGTTTTCAGTAATACTTTAATTGGAGCAAATCGCCAAGCAGGTACCGGATCATTATTTAGGTGGTCCTCCACCCCCTGATCTTTGCTGCACTGGTGCTGGCGTTACTGGCGGCGTATCAGTTTCTATGACCCCTTTAGGAGTCATGTCCCTGCCTTTAAAACCCGGAAAATCGACCGGGTAGCGGAGTACCCTGAAACAGGCGTTCATAAATTCTTCTGCGCGGGCAGGGTCACTGGGCGGAGGATCTGCGTAGCCCATCGTCTTAGTGCTAACAGGGTTGATGTATTCCCAGACTGTTTCTCCGGCGGGAGTCACTTCGATAAACCTGCCGTGTGTGCCGGAACAGATAAGTGTATCTCCATTAGGCAGGCGCTGGGCGCCGGAAATAGCTTCATCGTACATTGATGTAGGTGGATTTGCCTTATATGTCCAGGCAAAACTGGTAGGCCCGTAGGCTTTCCCAGGCTCCAGGGTATAATTACCCTTGGCATCGACGGGAGGAGTCCACTCGTCTACGGAAGAGTATTTACGACCTAACCCATTATTATACACCATCATATTCCCGGCCCCGGGAAGATTGTCGTCAATCCAGATAGCATTATGTTGTTGTAGAAGCATCTCGTTTTTTTCTGTACCGGTATCATATTCCATAGGGTTACCCCAGCGGTACAGGAGATCACCCCCTTTGTTGTAATTTCCGCCGGTATGGCCTTTAGCCTGGGCAGTAGTAGTGCCATGATCGATAACCCACACTTCGCTATTGCCGCGTACGCTGAGCAAGATCTGGTCCCATTTGGCATTGTAGGTAATTGAGTTCATGTGGTTCCAGAAAGAGTGAATTGTCTGAGTATAACGTGAAAATGAAGTGGGAACCTGGTTGGTGTGAAAATCGGTATTAAATCCATTAGGGTTAACCAGCTCCGGATGTTGTGGTACATTGCCGTAGTTGTCTTGAGCAGGATCGAAATCCTGTACGAGGTGGTCCCAAGTACTCCACTGCCAGACTATATCACAGCCTGAAGGCATTTTAGGCTTGATCTCGTAAACTGCGTCCGGCACCATATAACTTGACTTTATTGATGGATCCAGTAATTTCGGGTTAAATCCGGCCTTAAGAACTTCAGGGTAGGTCTTTTTTTCCACAACCATTAATAAAAGGTTGCCATTCGGCAGTAAGGTAATGTCATGGTGCTGCATATAAGTAGCTGTGGAAAAATCAGTAAACCAGACCAGTTTGCCATTCCAGTCATACTCCTCAACCCTTCCTCCCTCGCCGCCGCCTGAGCTAAGAGGTCCCCTGGTCATAGCAGCCCGTACCAGGTTGCCATTATCGCGCAGGTAAAAGGACTGGCCTGGGTCATATTGACTGCTCGACCATTTGTTGACCACCCGTCCATCGTTGTCGATAAGGTAGGTGGAGCTCATGTGCTTGGGGGAAAACAGGGTATAGCCAGGATAAGCCTTGGCTGGATCGTACTTGAAAAGTCCTACCGTTCTTTTGTATTGGTTGAAGCCTGTTATAGGTGCTGCCGTAATTGGCGGCAGAGGTGTAATGACTGGAGATGGTTTTGGCGTTGGTGACGGTGGAATAGTCACTGGAGAAGTTGTCGCTGGTGGTGTAACCACAGGAGATGCTGTAGTTGCCGGTGCAGGTGGCGGCGGTGTGGTAACCACTGGTGATGCGGTTGTAGTTGTTACCTGTGGAGTGACAACCGGAGATGCTGTCGGCGTAGAAGACGGTGGAGCAATAGTTGACGATGTCGCAACAGGTGCTTTAAGTGATTCGGATTTTATTGCAGAAGTTGTCGCTGTACCGGTACAGCCAGCTAGCATAACGGTAATTACGATAATCCCTATTAGAGTTGAAAATAGTTTCCTCAAGATTACTAACCTCCTTTTATTTTATAACTACAGTCACTACTTTCCAGAATCAATTGCATATTGAAAGAAAACGGTATTATTTCACTATAGCATTGTGGGCCACTAATCTGGAAAAATAGAATGTTCTTAAAATGATTATGAAAATGATGCCGTGTTGAATAAAGTGTATCTTAGTTTGTTTGTATTTACAATAGCCGTTATAAGAAAATCGGCAGTAATGAAGGGCCAATGAAAAAAGAGAGGCAGCCGCTTTAACTCAACGGCTGCCTCTGAATTACTGACCTTTATCTGCTAGGGAGCGGGAGCAGGAGCTACACCAGACCTTTGACCTCCACCCTGGCCTCCACCACCCTGACCTCCGCCGGGTGCTCTGGGGGTTATGGGTGCTGGCGTCACGGGGGGCGTATCAGTTTCTATGACTCCTTTGGGCGTCATATCTTTGCCTTTAAAGCCCGGGAAATCAACCGGGTAGCGAGTCACCCTGAAACAGGCGTTCATGAATTCTTCACCGCGGGCCTGGTCACTGGGCGGGATATCCGCATAGCCCATAACCTTGGTGGCAACAGGATTCCAGTACTCCCAGACTGTTTCTCCGGCGGGATTAGTCTCGATGAATCTGCCGTGTGTGCCAGAACAAACAAGTGTATTTCCATTAGGCAGGCGCTGGGCGCCGGAAATGGCTTCATCGTACATAGATTCAGGTGGAGTTGCCTTGTACTCCCAAGTCATTTTGGTTGGCCCGTAAGCCTGGCCAGGCACCAGGGTATAATTGCCTTTGGCATCTACGGGCGGAGTCCACTGGTCTACGGAAGAGTAATTGCGGCTTATGCCATTATTATATACCATCATGTCACCGGCCCCCGGAAGGTTATCGGCGATCCAGATAGCATTATGCTGCTGGAAAAGCATCGCGTCTTTTATCGTACCAGTATCATACTCCCAGGGGTTGCCCCAGCGGTAGAGCAGATCGCCGCCCTTGTTATATTGCCCACCCGTGTGACCTTTAGCCTGTTCAGTGGTAGTGCCGTGATCGATAACCCACACTTCGCTGTTGCCGCGTACGCTTAGCATGATCTGGTCCCATTTGGTATTGTAGGTGATGGAGTTCATGTGGTTCCAAAAAGCGTGGATGACTTGAGAATCCTTCGAATATGTCTTGGGGACCTGGTTGGTGTGAAAGTCGGTATTAAATCCATTGGGATTGACCAGTTCCGGATGATCTTTAACCACGCCGTAGTTGTCCTGGGCGGGATCAAAATCCTGTACCAGGTGGTCCCAGACATGCCATGACCAGACTATGTCACTACCTGTGGGCATCTTGGGTTTAATTTCGTAAACAGAATCCGGCACCATATAACCGGACTTTATTCCTGGTTCCAGCAATTTCGGGTTGAACCCGGCCTTGAGAACCTCAGGATAAGTTTTCTTCTCTACAACCAGCATCAAGATATTTCCGTTGGGTAGTAAGACAATATCATGGTGCTGCATTTTGTTAGCGTCAGAAAAATCGGTAGCCCAGACCAGGTTGCCGTCCCAGTCATATTCCTCAATTCTACCGCCCTCTCCTCCACCTGAACTGAGGGGACCCCTGGTCATGGCACAACGGACCAGGTTGCCGTTTTCCCTCAGGTAAAAGGACTGGCCAGGTTCATATTGACTCTTTGACCATTTATTGATCATCTGTCCATTGTTGTCGATAAGGTAGGTGGAGCCCATGTGCTTGGGGGAAAACAGGGTATAGCCAGGATAGGCCTTGCTGACATCATTTTTAAATAATCCAACCGTTCGTTTATATTGGCTGAATGCGGATCCCGTTGCCACTGCCGTTGTTGACGCAGCGGACGAGGTCGCAGATGGTTTTGCCGTTGGCGCTGCCGATGTTGATGTCGAGGGCACAACAGATGTTGACGCCTGTGGCGCTGCAGATGACGACGCTGGTGACACGGGTTTGGTTGCAGAAGTCGTCGCTGTCCCGCTACAACCGGCTAGCAAAACGGTAATTACGATGATCCCTACCAGGACTGATAATAACTTCCTCACGTTTATCTACCCCCTTTTTATAATTATACTATTCAATAATAATATATTAGTTAATAATAATAAATTAGTCAATGTAAATAATGTAGTAATATTAACAAATTATTAATATTTGTCGCCAGTCAATTTTTTCCAGGAAAATTGCATATTGTGGTGGAAACGAAATTCAAGAAAGTCATTTTCCCATTCAGGATTTTTATTTTCACCAACAACATTTTATGATCCTTATCTATATCCATTATAATATAATCATAAAAATGAATATTAAATATTATTTTGACCCGCATGAAACAACCAGTCAGCTTTAAGGGGTCGATGAAAAAAGAGAGACAGCCGCATTAATCAAACGGCTGCCTCTGGATTACTAGTCTTTAGTCTGCTATAGTGCTCTTCATTTCGGGCCTGGCTGGTCGGGATTAATAGTATAAGAATAAGCCAACTCACCGTTAGTGTGGCCTGCAGGTTCCCGTCCCGGCGTGTATGTTCGGATGTAATCTACCTTAATATTTAAATCAGATACAGATACGCAAATATGTCCGGGGCTGGGCATAAATACACCTTTCGTGTAGCCTAATAAAATTGCGTTTTTCTCATTACCTCCCGAGCCTGGCTGAGGACATTCTTGATACACTACTCCGTTTAGTTGCTGGTAAGCGTATAAATGGTCATGTCCATGAAAAAATATCGTAACGTGGTTGTCTATGAACAGTTGCTGAATCGGCTTCCCCCAGCCTGGCCGGTTAACTTCAAATCCCAAGGTACCGTCGGTATTTTGGCCTCCCCATTCATAGAACCTGGCAGCTTCAACTCCCCCACGTCCATTGCCGGCACTGCCCAGATCAAATCCGCCTACGAGATGATGTGCAAAAACAAACTTGTATTTTGCCTGGCTGTTTTCCAGCGTTGACTTTAGCCAATCATATTGTGCTTTACCCAGGGTCCAGTCCCAGCCTGCAGCGGCTTTAGGAATTGTTGACGAGTATGGATCCAGTACGACGAAAAGTGAATCACCCCACTCCCAGGAGTAGTAGTTGCGGCTGCCGCTGCCGCTATAAAAATTGTCAGGAGATGGATTCGTAAAGTACACATCGCGAGCTTCTTTATCCCAGGTTTGCCTGCCGTCATGGTTACCCAATACCATATACAGGGGGACAGAGCCTCCGAAAATGCTGAAATAACTCCTCCTGTTCGCATAAATACCGGCTGTCTCCTGGTAGCTTTTGGGAGCCAACTTTTGGGTCATGAATGTGTCTCCCATGTCTATGTTGAAATCCGGATGCTCATTTAAAATATTCTGGAAAACCAGTTTTACCTTGGCCGGATCGGTGTTATCATCCCAATGAGGGTCGGCATCCACGGTAAAGACAAAACTTTCGCCGGGCACGCGCTGGGTTACGAAAGTACCTTCTGTGCCGGCATTAAAGCTGGCCTCGGTGGCGGCCTTATGACAGATTCGATAGTAATATTGCGTGTCTTTATTCAGTCCGGTAAGCTGGATGACCAGCGGCTGGTCTTTTTGCAAGGTGGAAATACTGGTCTGGGAGTTGTACTGATTGGTTTTTTCTCCATATTGAATAAACAGTTCAGCTGCAACCGGAGCCAGCAAGCTCAAGGTTATGGAGTTATTGGTGGGCTTACCCAACAACACATTTCCCGGGAAAGCCTGGCTGTTCAAGGCGGTTGAAGAAACGGCTGCGGGAGAAGCGGTTACTGAGACAGCGGTTGTCGGAGCAGCGGTCGTCGGGCTAGCGGTTGCTGGTGTGGTGTCTTTTGCAGTAGAGGTGTCGTTATTCCTTTCTGCGCTATTGTTGCCCTGGGTTCGTGGGGTATCCTGCACTGGCTGTACTCTCTGTGTCGGTTGTGTTTCCCGCGCTGGCTGCGTTCCAGGCGCTGAGGGCACTGATATCGAAGGCGCTGCAGAGGTCGAAGGAACTGCAGCTGATGTTGAAGCTGGTGAAAGGGGTGTTATTGCAGAAGTGGTCGCCATCCCGGTACATCCAGTTAGCATAGCGGTAATTACAATGTTTCCTACCAGTGCTGAAAATAGTTTCCTCAATTTGATTTCCCTTTTTTTATTTACTCATTATTATGCTTCTGCCATGATCTCAATTGAGAATAGACTCTATCATACAAATGTTAAAAACCTGTTAATAAATTGTGCTTCGGAGTAAAAAGAAACGCTGGCTATACTTAACCATCTTTGGGCAGTTTGTCCGGATTTCCTGTCTGATACTTTTGTATTCAGTATATAAAAGATTCAAACTTTCAGTATCCTTCAGTTTGCCTGTTTGCAGGACAGACTGGAGACATATATATTAAGGTAGTTTCAAGAATATCTTAATCCAGCGGTAAGATTGATAATCTAGCCAGGAACGTGAGTCTATGAAAAATAGCAGATTTACACTTACACAATACCAGGACCAGAGAATTGCAGAGCTCGTGAGAATAACTGATAAAA
>Ga0114951_10006480_pt1 | contig 10328 bp, 6 predicted proteins | sample AM7aDNAmetaG_FD_88677 | JGI IMG/M metagenome (GOLD analysis project Ga0114951, IMG submission 88677) | Freshwater microbial communities from Finland to study Microbial Dark Matter (Phase II) - AM7a DNA metaG | ecosystem: Environmental > Aquatic > Freshwater > Lake | place: Finland: Lake Alinen...
CCTCACCATATCCCAGTAATAGCTTATCGTTGCCAGGTCTTTTATTTTGGTGGCCCTTCCTGGTATCCAGAGAGGTATCTCTTCAAACTGAATCGGGCCGTTATTTTTTACATAGTGTAAAGCAGCCAGCCGGCCAAAAAGGATGCATTCGGGAGCGGAATTACTCGCGAGTCGGGTCGCGCCGTGGAGTCCGGTATAGGAGGTTTCACCGATAACATAACAGCCCGGGATTTCGGTTTCGCCGTGTCTTCCGGAGAAAACTCCGCCATTGCTGTAATGCTCCGCGTAGACCACGGGTATCGGATTTTTAGAAATATCTATCCCTTTCTCCAGGCAGAACTCATAAGAGTTGTTGAACTCCCTTATCAGTTTTTCCCTGCCGATTTTTGTGCAGTCCAGCCAGACATTATTCAGGCCCAGCCGCCGCATCTCTATATCTTCGGCTTTGGTAACGACATCCCGGGTAGAACCCGAACCCTGCTTATCATACTTTTTAACAAAATCCTCTTTGCCGTTTTTTTCCAGTTTAATAAAAGCACCGGCACCCCTTAAAGCTTCGGTGAGGAGAAATCTTCTTGAAAATTCATTGGGCGCAGAGGGATCGTAAAAGACGGTGGGGTGGAACTGGATGAACTCCATATTAATAAGCGTCATACCCGCACGGTAGCACATGGCAAATCCGTCACCGGTGGCAATATCCGGATTACTGGTGTAAGTAAAAACCTTCCCCAATCCGCCGGTGCAGAGGAAGACACTATTTGCCGAAACAGTATTAACCGCGCCGGTCTGCGTATCCAGCACATAAAACCCGAGCACCCGGTCCCGGCCTGAGAGCAGGCCCATTTTTTTTCTGGTGATAAGGTCCAGGGCCATATGATTTTCATGAACGCAAATATTGCGGTGTTCTTTTACCAGCCGGTTAAGCACTTCCATAATAGCAGCGCCCGTGGTATCCGAGACATGAAATATCCTGTTTTTGGAATGGCCGCCTTCCATGTGCAGTTCGCCGTCAAAATGCACGCCCTTTTTGACCAGCCACTGAATAACATCCGGGTAAAAATGCTCCACGCAATATTTGACCACTTCCCGGTCATTTAAATATTTCCCGGCTTTGAGCGTATCCCTTACATGCAGGGCGTGGGAATCTCCGGCCCCTTCAGGCACTGCCGCCAGCCCGCCCGCCACAAGATAACTGTTACAGTCCTGGTCCAGGCCGCATTTGACAAAAATATCAACTTTCTTCCCCGCGTCCGCCAGTCCCAGCGCCGCCGAAAGCCCCGCAAAACCCCCGCCAATGACAGCACATTCTGTCTTAAAAAGCTTTTCTTTCATAGCCTGATCCTTCCTTGCTCTATTTCTATCTCTTCACTCTTATAACACAAACCAAATTATATCTCTACCTGGAAATCAGCACGGATCAGGATGATGGCACACCCTCCAAAGAGATCGGCGGGCATGGATAAAAAATAGATGGCACAGATACACAATCTTAAAAATTAAATATCCTTCAACGATTTTAGACTTTATAGACTTTTATGGACCTTTACGGACTTTTACAGACCTATTCCAATATCCTTCCACGATTTTAGACCTTACAAACCTTACAAACTTTACGAACCTTAAAAACCTGTCATTAAATGCCAATTTTATTGGATTTTCAAAATGACTTATGGTACAATCTCTCTCTACCGGTTTGTAAAAGTGGCCGAGCGTTGCCGGGTCGTTTAATGGTAGGACAGCTGGTTCTGAACCATCTTATGGAGGTTCGATTCCTTCCCCGGCAACCAAATACCGGTAATTATCCTGATTTTTTAATCCTTTCTTGTAAAAAAAAGCCCGTCTTTCTCAAGAAGCGGTAGTAATATTCCAGCAGTCTTCTTTGTGTCCAGAAGCATTGCATCCGCCTCTCCGAGCTTCCCTTTTTTAAGCGCGCCTTTTGCGGTTAAAAGCGGTTCAACTTTTTCAAAATACACTTTCGTGCCGTATTTGTGGATAAAAAGCTCCCTTGTTATTTCGCCATTTTTTGTAAGGATCCGCGCTCTTACTTTTTCCGGCTGGAGGTGGTAGGGTGAGCCTGCAATTTCTTCCAGAGTATGAAAGTAAGTACAGCAGGCAAGACCCGTGCCTACAAAAAGAATCCGGCCGTTCTTTTCTGTCAGTTTCCCGTAAGGACTGGTTTTTCCGCAGGGGGTGGGGGAATCTTCGTGCCCAAAAATAAAATATTCCGCAAGTTTTCCAATAACGGAAACTGAATGCGTGGGATGCAGGCTTCTTTTTGCGTCCTTTCTTAACCTGAAGGTTTCCGGAATTTTTCCGGTCCAGCAGGGGGTATTTTGCGCCTCAAATACGGGCGGGTTGGCCTTATTTAGTTTTTCACTGCCGGTTAAAGTCGGGACCATTATTGTCCCGTCCGGCCCTGCCGCTTCCAGGAGCGCTTCAATAAAAGTATCGGCCCCGCCTTCTACAAAGCCCATTTTACTGAGCGAACTATGCACCAGAAGAACGGCTCCGTTTTCTACACCCAGCTCCGCCAGGTTCTGTAAAAGTTCTTTTTTATTCACTGCCATTTTTTCTTTCATAAGCGGCTCAGTTAGCCTTTTCTGAAAATATATCAACACCCCGTTTTTCTAAAGCCGCGGCTCCTGCTAATTTTTCCGCGACGGTAATTACATAAAAAAATGATCCAGAAAATCCTTCGTATCAAAACCGACAATTCCGAAATCAAGTATTCTGCTCTTTTTACATCCGCATTTTTCTATTCTCTTGCCGCAATTCTTGCAACTCCGGACATTCCTGCCAAGTTCAAAGCCTTTCGCCTCTTGAATCCCAAATATCATAAAATTCACGGTAATTTCCTGTCCCTGATAATTAACAGCAACAGTAATTATATTTCTGCCCTTCTCATTCTTCGTCAGAAGTTCAAAGGACCGGCTGCCCGTTTTTTCCACATCTACTCCCTCCACCTGCCAGCCCTTCGGAGCTTTGAGTTCTATCTTTGCCTGCACCGGTGCACCCTTTGCACTCACAGTCACTTCCAGGGATTTTCGTATCCCGGAGAGTATTACGGGGTCGCCGTTGTAATGCAGTGTTATAGTCAATCCCTCTCTGACCACTATTGTTGAAAGCGGGTCGATTTTGAGAATATTTCTGGCTTTTTCGTTCTTGAAAAGCAGTGACCTTAAGTCCTTCGACAGCACGGATTTATTTCCAAAGCCGGCAGTTGACGAACAAGCTTCAAATTTCTCCGCCATTTTAAGCATCCGGCCGGAGAGTTCCTTTATTGTTTTCGGGGCACCGCATTTCCCTGTAAGAGGATGTGTCACAATCTGCTCGCCGATAGGTGCCAGCCATTTTTTGGGTATGCCTTTTCTTCCTCCGATTATTCCGAGCAAAGAACCCAGCGTCGCGCCTGTACAATCAGAGTCATAACCGCAATTTACGGCTTTGCATAATTTATCGCCAAAATCCTTTCCGTAAAGCCAGCCCAATATAGTAAAGCCGTGATTGGGCACCGCATGACAACCGTGATTACCTCCGTAACATTCTACAATCTTGTTCCTGGCGTTGGCCCATCTTACTCCATTTTTATAGCACCAGACCGCATCCCTTATGACACGGGAGATCTCGCTATAGGCGGGTATCATCTCAAGCCCTATCTTAATAAGCATTTCCGGGTCGGACTCCACAAAAGCCGCGCTTTCGACGGCGGCCCAGAACATTTCACCGTAAGTCCCTTCCCCGCCGGCATGATCCAGTGACGAATCTTTCCAGGCCATTACCGCGGCCGCCTGAGGATTGGCCGGAAACAAGCAGGCCCAGATTTCGCTTCTTATGGGTGAGCCCATATTATCTATAAAGAAGTTCTCAAAACATCCTGACACCGGAGGCAGCAAACCCCTTTCAAGATTTCTCGAGCAAAAGCCGTATTCATCCCAGGGATAATAACTTGTGTATTTAAGCCAATAATTTGCAAAATCCTCGACTTCGGGCAATGTAGCTTTATCTTCAAGGAGTTTAAGCCATACAAGCTGGAGATCCAGGTCATCATTAGGCGCCGAGCCGTTCGGGACCGGATGATAGAAGGTAAGGTCATTGACATATTTTTTCACCTCGTAAGGCGCGCCCAGGGTCCCGCCGATATTTTTCCCGAGCCAGCACGCGTACATTTTGTCATAGTATTCTTTTTTACTCAGTTGTATTTTTTTATTCATAATTCTCCTTTTCATCAGCTTTCTTATCCATTGTACTTTGTACTTCGTACCTTGTGCTTTGTACTTCGTACTTTGTGCCTTGTACTTTGTACTTTTCTCCTACCTGGCGCGTTCAATTTTTTTCGAATACGCAAAATATACAAACAGGAGGACCACCAGCAGGGTTAAAACAAAACCTGAAAGAAAACCCGCCTTTGAAGAGTGCAGAGCGACTATGACGGTCCCGGCAAGTAGCGGCCCGGTCGAATGCCCCACATCCATGATAGAAGAGAGCGCGCCCATGGAAGCGCCCAGCTGTTCTTTTTTAGCCACATCCGCCACATAAGCACTCGTTGCGACGGTGGAAAAAGACATCGCCAGGCCAAATAACAGGCTGACAGCGAGGACCAGAACAAAGGAACTCACAAAAGGCAGAGCCGCCACGGAAAGCCCGAGGACAAGAAGCCCCGCCGCTATTTGCACCCGCTTGTCTATTTTATCGGCGAGCCGTCCAAAAAGGGGCTTAGTAAGCGCTATGGATAAGATCTGCAGGGAAAATATCAGGCCCACTATCTCCGGTTTATAACCGGCGCTTTTTAAATAACCCGGCGCGAAGGTTTCAAAAATTCCGAAAGAGAAATAGGTCGAAAGATCAACTAACGCAGTCGCCAGTATCATTTTATTGCCAATTATATATTTAAGACTGATGAAGAATTCGCTAAGAGAGATACTTTTTTTTACCGCTGCGTCCCCGGTCTTAACCAAAAAAGCGGCAATAACAACGGGGATGGCCATTATAAACGCCGCCACATAGACCATCCGGTAACTGAAGAGTTCACCGTGCATCGCAAAGAAAGCAATCAGCGCGCCCCCGGCCAAAGGCGCAAGCGTCCGGCCTATCAAAGTTGCTGAAGAATAGACCCCCAATTTTTCGCCTCTATTGCTGTCATAGGCTCCGGCAATAATTGTTGCGGCAAGCGGCCCTAAAATCGCCGTGGCCATCCCGTGGAAAAACCTGACCGGAATAAGCCACCAGGCGTTGGTCACCAGCAGGTATAACAAAGGCGCTAGAAGAAAGATAAAAGCCGCGATTAGGAGCATTAATCTCTTGCCTATTTTGTCCGCCAGCACCCCGACAGGGAAAGAAAAAACAATGCCCGCAAAAGGGGAAATCGCGGAAATAAGCCCCAGGATCTGGTCACCCGCGCCAAGTGAGTTAACAAGATAAGGCAGTACGGGATTCTTTGATATCGTAGTGGTGAAAATTCCGAAAAAACCTATCAAAGAAATATAAAATATTATACTCTTGCCTTTTTTCTCTTCCGTTTCCATTAATCCTCTCCCGAAAACTTTATCATATTATATATTATTATAAACTTATTATCTATTGCCTTTTATTCCAGGGTCGCCGCCAAAACTAGGGAATACAGTTGCTTTTTTTTAGAAATTTATGTATAATTATTTTGTATTGCTTTTTTGTTTTACAGACCTTCCGGCCTTAGACCAAGCGGAATCGCTGAATTTTAATAAAGAGGATTCCATCTTGACACAAAATACTATACCAGAACTTAATATCGGCGGCCTTATTGCAAAAATACCCGTCATCCAGGGCGGTATGGGCGTGGCTATTTCCATGTCCGGCCTGGCTTCTGCCGTTGCCAATGCAGGCGCCATAGGCGTGCTGGCTACGGCGGGTATTGCCTTCAATAAAGCCGATCTTAAAGAAAATTTTGTTGAAGCCAACAATATTGCGCTGGCCGAAGAAATAAAAAAAACCCGGGGCCTGACCAAAGGGCTTATCGGCGTGAATATAATGTACGCGCTTACAAATTATGCCGAGCTTTGCAAAACCGCCATCAAAGAAGGCATAGATTTTATCTTCTCCGGCGCGGGCCTGCCCTTAAATCTTCCTGAGTTTTTATACGGCAGTACCAAGACCAAGCTTGTGCCCATTGTTTCTTCGGGCCGGGCCGCCAAAATAATCGGTAACACCTGGGTAAAAAAATATAATTATGTGCCGGATGCTTTTGTGCTGGAAGGCCCTAAAGCAGGCGGTCATCTCGGATATAAATTGGAAAACATCGACAGCCCGGATTTTGCCCTGGAAAAACTACTCCCTGATGTTGTTGCCGTAGCCGAGGAACTGGGAAAAGCGCATGGCAGAAAGATACCTGTTATTGCCGGCGGCGGTATTTATACCGGTGCAGATATTAAAAAAATAATGGCGCTGGGCGCAGGCGGAGTACAGATGGCGACAAGGTTTGTGGCCACCAATGAGTGCGATGCCTCTGATGTTTTCAAAAAAGCCTTTATCGATTGCAAAGAAGAAGATCTTGTTTTAATAAAAAGCCCGGTCGGAATGCCCGGCAGGGCCATCCGGAATAAATTCATTACTGCGGTGGAGCATGGAAACAAAGAACCTTTCGAATGTCCCTATCACTGCATAATAACCTGTGATGTGGTCAACGCGCCGTATTGTATTGCGCTGGCTCTTTTAAACGCAAGAAAAGGCACAATGGACCACGGCTTTGCTTTCGCAGGCAGTAATGCCTACCGGGTAAATGAAATACTTCCGGTAAAAAAGCTTGTAGACACTCTGGTAGAAGAATACAGCAAAGCATAAGTACAGGTTACGAGTAACGGGTGACGGGTTGCAGGTTAATACAGAAATCAAAAGGGCGCTTTTTCAAGCGCCCTTTCTTATTTGTCCTATCTGTGCTCTGTCTGGCTCTATCTGTGCCATCTCACTACCCATCTGTGTCATCAGGGTAAAAATTCTTTTTAAGATTTTTTACCCTCACAACCGTCCCAGCAATAAGTGCACAGCTTTTCCTTGGGTAAACCGATGGCCTCGACAAGGTCTTCCAACCGCTGGTATTTCAGTGTAGTCAGCTTTAATCGTTTTCTTATTACTTCCACCATCGCTTTATAATTTTTCGAATCAGGATCGACATATGCCCTGGGGTCTTTTATTTCTTTTCCTATAAGGTCTTTAATCGCCCACCTGCCGGCCAGATCGAGGAGAGACCGGGAGCGGGAAAAATTAAGATATTTACAGCCGTAAACCAGGGGCGGACAAGCCGGTCGCATATGCACCTCTTTTGCCCCCATCTCATAAAGTCTGGCAATAATATCTCTTAACTGAGTCCCCCGCACAATAGAATCCTCGCAAAAGAGGAGCCGCTTACCGTCAATCAGTTCTTTTATGGGAATGAGCTTCATCTTCGCTACCAGATCCCTTATTTTCTGGTCCTGCGGCATAAAACTTCTGGGCCAGGTCGGAGTGTATTTTACGAAAGGCCGCTGGAATGGCACTCCTTTTTCATTGGCATATCCAATGGCATGCGCCGTGCCGGAATCGGGTATACCTGCGGCAAGATCAATTTTCGCCGTGTCTCTTTTTGCCAGCATTACGCCGCAGCGGTTCCTGGCTACTTCCACATTTATCCCTTCATAATCTGAGGAAGGGTAACCGTAATAGACCCAGAGGAAGGCGCAGATCTGCAATTTTTTAAGCGGTTTTCTTTTTACCTGCACGCCGCCTGTTGTGATAAAAACTATCTCACCCGGCCCCAGGTCCCTTAAATATTTATAACCCAGGTTGGGGAAAGCACTAGTTTCGAAAGTCATCGCGTAAGCGTCTTTCTTTTTACCGAGAATAATCGGGGTCCGCCCCATTTTATCGCGCGCCGCATAAATACCTTTTTTTGTAAGGAGGAGCATCGAGCAGGAGCCTTCTATCACATCTTGCGCTTTTTCTATACCGGCTTCAAAAGATTTTTCCTGATTGATTATGGAGGCGACCAGTTCGGTCGGATTTATATAACCGCCGCCCATCTCCGCAAAGTGCGATGATTTTTTCTTAAAAAGTTTCTTAACAAGTTTATCGGCGTTCTTTATTACCCCGACGGTGACCAGGGAAAAATCCCCCAGATGCGAGGTAATGAGGAGGGGTTGGTCTTCGTAGTCGCTGATTATGCCTATTCCCATATTGCCGCGCATTTTGAGTACATCTTCGTCGAACTTCGAACGGAAGGGCGCGTTGGAGATGTCATGAATGTATCTTATAAAACTGCCCTTGTGTACCGTCGTCATTCCGCCGCGTTTCGTCCCGAGGTGGGAATGATAATCCGTGCCGAAAAAAAGTTCTGCTACACAATCTTTTTTGGAAACAACTCCAAAATAGCCGCCCATTTAGGCCTCCAATACAGTAAGATGTTTGATTTTAGCATTTAATTCCGGGTTCTTCCAGCAATTTTTCAGTAAATCATTGGAATTCCGGCTTTTTTTAAGGAAATATACTGCCCGGGTACTGCGGCGTCAGTCAAAGCTTTCTTTCTTGCTTAAAGTGGTAGGCGGAGTAAAAGGCACACCGTACTTTTTGGAGATCAGGTTAGAGGTGATTCGTGCGGATTCGTATATTGTAGGCAGCCCGCTGCCCGGATGCGTGCCCCCGCCGACAAGATAGCAATTCTCGAGTTCTTCAAATTTGTTCCGGGGTCTAAAATAAAGCATTTGCCCGAGATTATGGGCAAGATTGAAAGTCGCGCCATAAAACACATTATGTTTATTCTCCCAATCGTCGGGGGTATATACTATCTCTGTTTCGATATTCTCTCTTAAATCCTTTAATTCAGTGCGCTTTTCAAGCATATCCAGCACCTTGTTCTTGTATTCTTCCTTTATATTTTGCCAGTTTGTCCCTGAGGCCTTATTCGGACAGGGGACCAGAATATAGATAGTTGATTTGCCTGCGGGCGCCAGCGTAGAATCCGTAACCGAAGCGTTCTGTATATAGGCCGACATATCCTCGGAGGGCGAGCCTTTTTTAAATATCTCCTCTACATTTTTTTTGTAATTTTCCGCAAAAACAATATTGTGATGCGGGATATTGTATTGCTTCTTTACTCCGAGATAGAGCATAAAGGTCGAACAGGAGTATCTTTTCTTTTTGAGTTTTTCCGAGGAATATTTTTTTAGTGCAGCTTTCTTTGCAAGGGTGGACATCGCGTAGGCAAAATCGGCGTTAACAATCACTTCGTCAGCAAGCATCTCCCGCCCGTCTTTCAGCCTTACCCCGCGCACTTTTTTCTTTTCAATTAGCAATTCTTCTACGGGCGTATCCAGTAGCAGTTCTCCGCCCAGTTCCTTAAAGGCCCGGGCCATCCCCGCGGAAATTTGATTTAAACCGCCCATAACATGGTAAATACCGTATTCATGCTCAACATAAGGTATCATGGTAAAAGCGGCAGGGCATTCCCAGGGCGACATTCCTATGTATTTTGCCTGAAAAGTAAAACAGATCTTCAGGTCAGCCTGTTTAAAATAGGAGGAAAGATTCTGCCAGAAGGTTTTGTGCAGCTGGAGCGAGGGCAGAGCCTTTAAAAATACCGGCCTGAGGAAATGCCGGAGTTTAGAATAATCTTTTTGCAGGCACGCAAACATATTCCCGTACCGTTTTTTTTCCGTCTTCATGAACTTTGCCAGAGCGTCTTCGTTTCCGGGAAAACTCTTTGAGATCTCCGCCTTCATCGCTTCAAAGCCGCTGCTGATCATAACTTCTTTGTCTGTAAACTTAAGCCGGTACATAGGGTCGAGCCTTTTTACTTTCATATAATCTTCGGCTTTTTTTCCGGCCTCCTCAAATATTTCCTTGAGGATATAATTCATCATAAGAAAAGTAGGCCCGGCGTCAAAAGTATAGCCGTCTTGCTTCAGCGGCGCGTTCCTACCGCCGGCTACGCTCTCTTTTTCCAAAATTGTTACCTTAAAGCCTCTCTTTTGGAGAATCATTCCGGCAGAGAGCCCGCCCGGCCCCGCGCCGACAATAATTATATGCTTACCGTTCATAAAACCCCCTTTTAGTCTTTGCAAACTTTATTAAAATACCCCGCGGAAAATATTTTTTAGCGTTTTATTTCCGGCGCGCCGGTGAAATCGGCAAGTTTGATATTATCAAATTTAAAAACAGCACTGCCTTCTTTCAGGTCCTTATAGACTTCCAGTAAAATTTTTCCTTTGAGCGGCACTTTGCCTTCCAGATTGCAAGTCATACTAAAGGAGTTCTCCCCGCCCCATCTTCCCCCGTCTGAGAATTTCATTTCATTCCCTTTCTCGTCAAGTATTTTTACCGACTTA
>Ga0114951_10006481_pt1 | contig 10327 bp, 7 predicted proteins | sample AM7aDNAmetaG_FD_88677 | JGI IMG/M metagenome (GOLD analysis project Ga0114951, IMG submission 88677) | Freshwater microbial communities from Finland to study Microbial Dark Matter (Phase II) - AM7a DNA metaG | ecosystem: Environmental > Aquatic > Freshwater > Lake | place: Finland: Lake Alinen...
CTGGCCGCGCTCGGCGCAGAGCTTGCGCGCGGGGGAGATGTGCTTGAACGAGGGGTGATAATTCGGCGCGAAGAAAAAAGCGAAGTTTTTATCGCGCAGCGACCGCGCGGCCTCCTCGGGCGACAGGTTGATTTTGATGCCGAGCGCTTCGAGCACGTCCGCGCTACCGGATTGCGACGTAACGGCACGGTTGCCGTGCTTGGCCACAGTGACACCGGCGGCGGCGCAGAGAATCGCCGCCGTGGTGGAGATGTTGATGGTGCCCAGGCGGTCGCCGCCGGTGCCGACGACATCGAGGATTTCGCGCGAACGCGTTTCGGCATCAATCGGCGGCGTGATGGATTTTGCGCGCAGGGCGCGGGCGAACGCAGCGATTTCTCCGGGGGTTTCGCCTTTGTTAGCGAAGGCGGTCAGGAAGTCGGCCTTGAGGTGCGCCAGGACGGATTCATTGGCGAGCCGGTCCACGGCGATACGGACTTGTTCGTCGTCCAGCAGTTGCGCGGCGACGAGATGTTGGATGAGCTTTTCGAGCACGCGCTGATTTTAGGCTTAAATGGGGCCGGCTCAAACTGAAAGTGCGTGGACAGGCGGGGAATTTTCCGTAACTTGTGGGGCGCGAATGCGTCTCATTGGGGACAATTCGGCGGATAAAAATTTATGGCGGCAAAAAAAAACGGCGGCTGGGTGAGATGGGTGGTCATTTTATTGATCGCCGTCGCGGGCATTGCGGCGGGCGTCTGGCATTTCAAGAACGGCAAGAGTGATGCGGTGCAGTATCAGACCGTGGTGGCGGACCGGGGCGAGGTGATCCAGACGGTGACCGCGACCGGCACGTTGAACCCGGTGGTGAACGTGACGGTCGGCAGCCAGGTTTCCGGCCGCATCAGCAAGTTATACGTGGATTTTAATTCGCCGGTGACCAAGGGTGAGACGCTCGCGGAGATTGACCCGTCCACCTACCAGGCGACGGTCGAACAGGTCACCGCCGATCTCGCGAATGCCCGGGCGAATCTGGAGTTGCAACAGGTCCAGTTCCAGCGCGCCAACGAATTGATCACCAACAAGCTCATCTCCGGTTCGGATTATGACATTGCCGCCGCCGCGTTGCATCAGGCCGAGGCGACGGTGAAAATCAAACAGGCCTCGCTCAACAACGCGATGGTGAATCTCAATTATTGCAAAATTGTTTCCCCCGTGGACGGCGTGATGATTTCGCGCGCGGTGGAACTGGGGCAGACGGTCGCTTCCAGCTTCAACACGCCGACGATTTTCCAGATCGCAAACGACCTGACCAAAATGCAGATCGATTCCAACGTGGCGGAGGCGGATGTGGGCGGCGTGGAGGAAAAGCAGAACGTGACGTTTCTGGTGGACGCCTATCCGTATCGCACGTTTCGCGGCACGGTGACACAGGTGCGGAATTCCCCGACGACCATCAACAACGTCGTCACCTACGACTGCGTCATCGGCGTGAACAATCCGGATTACAAATTGAAGCCGGGCATGACGGCGAACGTGTCCATCATCATCGCGCAACGCGACGACGCGCTGAAAATTTCCAACGGCGCGCTGCGGTTCCATCCGCCGAAGACGGACGCCGAAGCCAAGACCAACGCCCCCTCCGCAACGAACGCCACCTCGGCGGTGGCGCAGAGCGCCGGGGGTGACCGTCCGCGCGGTGAAGGCCGGCGGGGCGGAAAACGCGACGGGGGCGGAAAGCAAAACCTCCACACCGTTTATATTTTGAAGACGGATGCCGACGGAAACAATCCGACCCTCGCCCCGGTGCAGATCAAAACGGGCATCACCGACGGCATCAACACTGAGGTGCTGGAAGGCTTGAGCGAGGGCGACAAGGTTGTCACCGGCACCGTATCCACCGGCGTGCAGGCCGCGGCGAACACGGCGAATCCGTTTGGCGGCGGCGGATTTCCGCGCCGGTGATTCAAACTTGCGGAGACATTGCGTGCAGACAAATCCCGTCATCCGGCTGGTCGAATTGAGCAAGACCTATCACACCGGCGAGGTGGACGTTCATGCCGTGCGCAGCGTCTCGCTGGAGATTCTGCCCGGCGAATTTGTGGCGGTCATGGGGTCGAGCGGCTCCGGCAAATCCACGTTGATGAACACCGTCGGCTGTCTTGACCGGCCGACCGGCGGGAGCTACCGGCTCGACGGCATTGATGTTTCCACGCTCGATCGCGACGCGCTCGCCGACATCCGCAACGAAAAAATCGGTTTCGTCTTTCAAGGCTTTAATTTGCTCTCGCGCACGTCGGCGCTGGAAAATGTCGAGATGCCGATGCTCTACAACCGCAGTCGGATTCCGGCGCACGAACAGCGCGAACGCGCGCTGAAGGCGCTCGAGATCTGCGGCCTCGCCAACCGGGCGGATCATCATCCCAGCCAGCTATCCGGCGGCCAGCAGCAGCGCGTGGCCATCGCGCGCGCACTCGTGAACCGGCCGGCGCTGCTGCTGGCGGACGAACCGACCGGCAACCTCGACACCCAGACCAGCATCGAGATCATGGGCGTTTTCCAGAAGCTAAACGACGCGGGCATCAGCATCGTCATGGTCACACACGAACTGGACATCGCGCGCTACACGAAACGCAATTTAATCATGCGCGACGGAAAAGTCATCAGCGACAAACTGGTGGAAAACCGGCTGGTGGCGGAAGTGGAATTAAACCGCCTGCGCGAGGCCCAGCAGGCGGTGAAGCTCGCATGAGAATCTTTGCGACCATACGGCTGGCCTTGCGCGCGCTGCGCCGGAACAAAATGCGTTCCATGCTGACGATGCTCGGCATCATCATCGGCGTCGGCTCGGTCATCGCCGCCGTCAGCATCACCACGGGGGCGACCAAGCAGGTGGAGGACAAGGTCTCGGCGCTGGGCCAGAATGTAATCACGGTTTTTTCGGGCAGCTTCACCGGCGGCGCGATGCGCGGCGGCTGGGGCAGCGCGCCGACGCTCACGGTGGGTGACGCGCTGGCCATCGCGCAGGTGCCGGGCGTCGAGGCGGTCAGCCCGGAGGTGCGCGACCGCAACCAGATTCTCGCCAACGGGCTCAATTGGAACACGCTGATCCTCGGCGAGTCGCCGGATTATCCGCAGATCCGCAACTGGAACATGGCCACCGGTTCGATGTTCGCCGACGCGGATGTGCGCAGCGTCGCCAAGGTCGCCGTCATCGGGAAGACCGTCGCCGACCAGCTTTTTCCCGACAGTGATCCGGTGGGCCAGACGTTACGCATCCGCGACATCCCGTTCAAAATCGTCGGCGTGCTGGAGGCGAAAGGTTTTAATCTGTTCGGGCAGGACCAGGACGACACGGTGATCATTCCCTATACCAGCCACATGAAACGGGTCTCGCGCCGGACTTTCGTGAACTCCATCCAGCTGCAGGCGACCAGCGCCGACAACATCACCAAAATTCAACAGGACATCTCCGAGGCCATGTTGCTGCGCCACCGCGGCGAACAGGATTTCACCGTGCGCACGCAGCTGGAACTGGCCCAGGCCATGACCGCCACGGCGAAGGTCATGTCGGTCTTGCTGGCGGCCATTGCCAGCGTTTCCCTTATCGTCGGCGGCATCGGCATCATGAACATCATGCTCGTGAGCGTGACCGAGCGGACGCGGGAAATCGGCATCCGCATGGCCGTCGGTGCGCGCGGCGGCGACATCCTGATCCAGTTTTTGGTGGAGGCCGTCACCTTGAGCCTCATCGGCGGTTTGATCGGCATCGGGCTGGGCGTGGGCGCCTCGCAAATCGTCTCTTCGCTGACGGATTGGCCGACGCTTACCCCGGTTTCGTGGATTGTCATCGCGTCGTTCTCCAGCGGATTGGTGGGCATCATCTCCGGTTTTTATCCCGCGTGGAAAGCTTCCAAACTCGACCCCATCGAGGCTTTGCGCTACGAATAAGGCGTGACCGCTGAAGTTTTATCCACGCACACGCCGGAGCTTTTCCAAAAAGCCGTTCTGCGCGCGGCGGAATTGCTCCGCGCCGGCGAAGTTGTCGCGCTGCCGACGGAAACCGTCTACGGCCTCGCCGCCAACGCGCTGGATGAAAACGCCGTCGCCAAAATTTTCTCGATCAAAGGCCGGCCGGCGGACAATCCCATCATCGTCCACGTCGCCGGCAACGAAATGGCGAAACGCTGTGTGGGCCATTGGCCGGAAGTGGCGGCCAAACTGTCGCAAGCCTTCTGGCCGGGGCCGCTGACGCTGGTGCTGCCGCGGGCAAAAGAAATCCCCGAAAACGTGACGGCGGGCGGCGCGACGGTGGGCGTGCGCTGGCCGAGCCATCCGTTCATCCAGGCGGTCATCCGCGAATGCGGTTTTCCGCTCGCCGCGCCGAGCGCCAATCTGTCCAACCAGATTTCGCCGACGAACGCGGAGCACGTCCGCCAGCAGCTCGGCGGAAAGATTCCGCTCATCGTGGACGGAGCGCAAGCGCAGGTCGGCATCGAGTCCACCGTGTTGGATTTGAGCGTGAGTCCGCCGCAGATTTTGCGGCCGGGCATGATCCACGCGGAAGCGCTCGCCGCCGTTTGCGGCAACGTGACGGGTGCCGAGTGGCATGTGACAAGAAAAGCCACGCTCCGCAGTCCCGGGCTGTTGAAAAAGCATTATTCGCCGAAGGCAAAGCTGCTGGTTTTGCATTGGAAAACTGACGAAGACTTGCAATCCCAACTTGTCACTCGCCACGTGTCACCGGTCACTTCTTATGTCATCGCGCACACCCGAATTCCGGCGGGCGAGGGTTTTGCCGACGTGAGTGTAATGCCGCACGATGCGGAGGCGTTTGCCCGGGCGCTCTACGCGGAGCTGCACCGCTGCGACGCGGCGGGCGCGGAAGTGATCATCGTCGAGACGCCGCCCGATTCGCCGGAATGGTCGGGCGTGGCGGACCGGTTGCGGCGCGCGGCGGCGTGAGGTGCGCTGTTTTAGTTCACCCGCTCACGCTCTGGTTTTAGAAAGGAGGTGCGCTATTGATTTCCGGGAGGAAAGACCTGACCGGCGGTGAGGTTCCAGGCTTTGAGATACGCGTCAATATACGATTGATCTTTGTTTTCTTTCCGCAGGCGTTGTAGGTAGGCAATCTTCCACGCGTTCATCGCTTGAATCTGCTGCTCGCTTGGAGAGTTGGTCACAAATTTTGGATCAACCGCCAACTTTTGCATTAGATGACCAAGTCTGGTTGTATCAGTTTCCCCATTATTGATTGCTGCTTGATACTCTTTTTGCCGGTCCGAAACATAACACCAAAAGAGTGTGTCATCACCGAATATTTCTGACGGATATTTTGCCTCCAATGCACGCGATACCAACGATCCTTTTTCGCTCGAAATCGACGAATTCACTTCCAATTTAAGAGTTCCCAAAACAAGCTTCGCCACCTCTAATTGCTTGCGTTCTAATTCTTCGGGTGGCTTTGGGTGTGTTCTTTGAAAATAATCCCAAAATGCACTTTCCTTGTCACTAAATCGGTAATTTATATTAGGTCCTTCGACTGTTCCTTCCGAAACTTCATCTACACTGGAATGGTTAGTAAACCGAGGCTCCTCATACGGCATCGGCGGGTAAGCGCGACCAAGTCTGTTTGCAGCAAGCACCGCAGAAGAGTCCAGCCAAACAGTGCGGCCCGCCCAAAACTTTTTAGCATCTATCGGTTTGCCCCACCATGAGGTTCGCTGCCCTAGCACCCAGTCGTAACTGTCTGCATTCGTCGGCATCTCGCTTTGCTGATTCAATGCAGCAACCCGCTTATCGATTAGCGGCTGCACGGCCGTCTTTGACGCCTCCACCCTGAATTGCAAAGAATTTGTATCACTAGATGGTGATGGTTTTGCGGGCTGAGGTTTTGACTGGCGAAATAGGAAACCAACCACAATAACAATGGCGATCACAATCCAAACAATGAGTGATTTATTTTTCATGGTCCCACTTTCAATGGTTGTGCCGGACTTGACCCGGTAAAATCTGTTTCGTCATTTCGCGACCGGCCAGCGTTCGCGGTCGGTGAGGAACAGTTGTTCCGGGAAAAAGCCGGCGGGCGCCTTGGTCAGCGGGAATTTGTCCGGCACCCGTTTATCAATCAGGGTTTGAATCAGGAAATTCCCCCAGCTGCGCTTGGGCGCTTCAATCCACTCGGTGACAAATTTGCCGTCCATGGTCTGCGGCGTGAGGTAAAGCGCCAGGACGGGCTTCAGTTTGTTGATGGCGAAGAAATCGTCCTGCGCATCCAGGGTGAGCCAGACGCACTGGCGCTGGCCATACCACGCGACCGCCCACGGCACGTCGCTCATCATGAGTTCATCCGGCTGCATCCAGCGGGCGCTCTGCTGGATTTGCGGCGGATAATAAGGCGGGTAAACCACCGGCGGCGTCTTGGCTGAGCCCAAGGTGAACAGCATCGGCAGGCAGCACAACACCACAAATCCGGCGATGACGGCGTAGCGCAATTGCAACAGCGGAAGCGCCATCTGCTCCAGGAGCGTGAAGAAAAAACTCGCGCCGAAAACAAACACCAGCGGCACGAGCAGGACCAGGAGGTTTTCGGAATTGATCTCCGGCGACATCTCCGAAAGCTGCGTGCGGCCCAGCGCCTGCACAACGGTGAAAATGCCGAGGCACATCAGCAAAAAATAGCGGATGCGCCGCGCGCCCGTGCTGCGGAAACCGATGAACAAGCCCGCAAAGAACAGGGCATAGGTCCAGCCCCCGGCCGATTTCAACAGGTCACCGGTCAGGATGCCGCGCAGGTTGCCGAAAAATTTCTGCACATACGGCGTCAACCACATCGCATGCGTCAGCTCCGGCTGGACCGATCGCTCCAGTTGAAACTGCGGAAAAATGAAAGTTCCCTCGACCAGCGCATATCCGGCCGTGCCGAACGGCGTGCCGCTGGCGATTTCGTTGCGGATGATCCAGGGCGTCAGCACCAGTGTGAACGCCAGCAGCGCCGCCAGCGTGTGCCACCAGCGCCGCGGCCCGCTGAACAACAGCAGGAACAGCGCGACGGGAATGATCGTCCAGCCAAAGGCGTAACGCGTCAGCGCGCCGAGGCCGGTCAATACCCCCACCGCCACCGCGAGCCCGAACACCCAACCCGGGCGCGGCTTCGATTCGCGCGTGCTGCGTTCGATCTCCAGCAGGAACATCACCAACCCCAGAAAGACCACCAGCAGCAACATCGTGGACAGGCCGGACACGCTGAACCGCCAGAGCAGTTCGCAGCCCAGGACCAGAATCGCCGCCAGCCACGCGACGTTGGAATCAAACAGGTTTTTGGCGAGGAAAAAGGTCAGCACGACGATCATGAGCAATAGGGCCTCGTTGAAAAGAGCGATCAAAAAATCCGGCTGGTAACGCCAGAAATTGCCGTTGTTCGTCCAGAAGGGTTTCTTGAGGTTCACCGTGTAATCAAACGGCAGCACCTTCATCAGCCCGGCCAGCAGCAGCGGATACACCGGCGGATTGGAAATATCCGGGTGGGCGGTTTTGATCCGCGCCAGATCGGTCGGCGCATTGGGGCCGTCTCCGGCATGGCTGGCTGCCTCGTGTCTTTGCACCAGATCCAGGCTGAACGGTCTCAGGAAAAGCGTCTTATAACCCTTGCCCTCCGAGATGTTGCGCGCGAGCTGCGCCGCGTCCATCGCTTCCGGCGTGGCGAGGTTGCGATACGCGCGGAGGTCGTAGAGAAAAGCGAGTGTCACGATGCCTACCACCAGCGCGAAGTAGCGCAGGTAGCGCGAGCCCGCGCCGACCTCCAGCTTGTGGATCAGCATTTGAACCATGGGTGATGTCGGCATAAATTAAAATCCTTCCAAATGATACGTGTGCAGTTTGCGATGAAACGTCCGCCGGCTCATCCCGAGCTTTTTCGCGGCTCGGGTCCGGTTGCCCTCCGTGTCTTTCAACGCGCGCACAATCAATTGTTTCTCGGCATCCTTCACCGTCAAATCATTTCGCAGGGATAATGGCGCCTCGCCCGTCCGGATTCCGCGCACCGAGGGCGGCAGATCCCGGGCGGAAATCTTCTCGCCGCGGCACAAGACGACTGCGTGCTCGATGGCCGTCCGCAATTCCCGCACGTTGCCCGGCCAGGAAAAGTTCATCAGGGCCTCCAGCGCATCGGGCGTAAACGTGTTCACGGCCTTGTTGTTTTCCTCGGCAAACTCGCGCAAAAACCGCTGGGCCAGCAGCGGGATGTCGCCCGTCCGCTCGCGCAAGGGCGGCAGGTGGATTTCCACCACGCGCAGGCGGAAAAACAAATCCTCCCGGAAGGTGCCGGCCTTGATCAGCTCCTCCAGGTTTTTATTCGTCGCCGCGACGAGCCGCACGTCCGCCGTCAAAGTTTTGTTCGATCCCACGCGCTCAAACGTCCGCTCGCCCAGAAACCGCAGCAGCTTGACCTGGATCGACGCGTCGATCTCGCCGATCTCGTCCAGAAACAAGGTGCCGCCCTGCGCCTGCTCAAACCGGCCGACCCGCCGTTCATGCGCGCCGGTGAACGCGCCCTTCTCGTGGCCGAACAGCTCGCTCTCCAGCAGCGTGGCGGACAGGGCCGCGCAATGCACCGTGACCATCGGCTGTTTCGCGCGCGGGCTCAACTGGTGGATCGCCCGGGCGACGATTTCCTTGCCCGTGCCGCTTTCGCCGGTGAGCAAGACCGTCGCCCGCGTCGGCGCGACCTGCTGGACGATCTCAAAAATCTCCATCATCACCGGCGATTCACCGACGATGTTTTCCAGGCCGAACCGGGAATCGAGCTGTTGCCGGAGCGAAACGTTTTCCACCTCCAGATTCTGCTGCTTCAACGCCCGCGCGATGCGCATCTCCAGCTCGTCAATCTGCAACCGCCCCTTGGCGATGTAATCGTCCGCGCCGCGCTTCATCGCGTCCACCGCGAGTTCCTCCGAGCCGTAGGCGGTCATCAGGATGCAGACCGGCGGTTTGGAAAGGGATTTGGCGCGGCCGATGAGTTTCAAGCCGTCCTCGTTCGGCAGCCGGAAATCCGTGAGCATCACGTCAAAATGTTCGCGCTCGAGCAGCTCGCCCGCCGCCTGCGCGTCCGCGGCGATGTAGACGTCGTAGCGTTCCTCGAGCGCCGCCCGCAGTCCTTCACGCGTCGGCTTCTCGTCATCCACGATGAGCAATGTCGGTTTCTCAGCCATAATTTTTAACGCAAAGGCGCAAAGGCACGAAGATGTCGGTCAGCGCGCCGTTGATGTCTTTCCCATTAAAAGTTTTGATTTTTTGCGTCTCTGCATCTCCGCGCCTTGGCGTTAAAATTTTCCGGTTTTGTTTTCCAGCAATCTGGGTTTGCGTTCATGCAGCGGCAGCCAGATCCGGAACGTGGTGCCGCGCCCGACATTGCTGTCGAGTTCGATCCGCCCGTTATGCGCGCGCACGATGCGCTGCACGATCATCAGTCCGAGGCCGCTGCCCTTTTTCTTGGTCGTGTAAAACGGTTCGAAGATCCGGTTGATCTGCTCCTGGGGAATGCCGCCGCCCGTGTCCGCCACGCTCACCCAGACGCTGTCGGAATTTTCGCCGGTCTGCAAGGTCAGCGTGCCGCCCGTGGTCATCGCCTGCACCGCGTTTTTGACAAGGTTCACCAGCACCTGTTGCAACTGCGTCCCGTCCACCGGCGTGGCCGTCAGATGGCGGGCCAGCTTCGTTTTTACCGTCACGCCGCGATTCTCAATTTCCGGCCGCAGCAGTTCCAGGGTTTTCTCCGCGACCTCGTTGAGCGAAGCCAGCTTCATCTGCAACGGCGCGGGCCGGATGGCACCCAGAAACTGCGTGATGATGTAATCCAGCCGGTTGATCTCGCCCTTCGCCACGTCGAGATACTGTTCGAGCTTTTTGGCGACCTCGCCGTTGTCCGGCGCCGTTGAATGCGTGGCATGTGATGCGGCCTTCTTGTCGCTGGTCATCCGCCATCCGTCGCCTTTGAGTTTTTTCACCTCGCGTTCCATAAGCTGCAGGTGAATGTGCAGCGCGTTGAGCGGATTGCCGATCTCGTGCGCGACGCTCGCGGCGAGCAGGGTCAACGCCTGGACGCGTTCGCTTTCGATGGCTTCAAAGGTTTTCTGCCGCGCCTCCGTCGCATCGTGGAAAATCAGCGCCACGCCCGAACTGCCCCTCGCCTCGCCATCGAGCGGCGCGGCGTAGAGCCGCAGAAAGCGCGAGCGCGGATAATGCACCTCAAATTCCAGGCGTGTGACATGTTCGCCGCCGGCTGCGTCGGCTTTGGCGATTTTTTCCCAGTCCACCTCCGGCAAAATCTCGGCGATGTGCTGCCCCTCGC
>Ga0114951_10006484_pt1 | contig 10324 bp, 8 predicted proteins | sample AM7aDNAmetaG_FD_88677 | JGI IMG/M metagenome (GOLD analysis project Ga0114951, IMG submission 88677) | Freshwater microbial communities from Finland to study Microbial Dark Matter (Phase II) - AM7a DNA metaG | ecosystem: Environmental > Aquatic > Freshwater > Lake | place: Finland: Lake Alinen...
ACAAGCGGGTTGCTGGTCAATTTCGAATCCTCTGCGTTGGCCGCCTGGTTTCAGCCAAAGGACAGGCCATTCTCCTTGAAGCCGTCTCGCAGCTTCTCCGCAATCGTCAGAACGTCTTCCTCACCCTCGTAGGGGACGGACCTGACCGTGCCGGATTGGAGCGTTTCGCCTCCGGCCTGGGCATTGCCGCTCACGTTCGCTTCGCCGGTTCGGTCAACCAGGATTCCATCCGCCTTCTTTACGGGCAATCCGACGCTTTTGTCTTGCCCAGCTTCGCCGAGGGAATTCCTGTTGTCCTCATGGAAGCCATGGCCATGGGTATCCCTTGTATAAGCACCACCATCACCGGCATTCCCGAACTGATCGTCTCCGGGCGCGAAGGAATTCTGGTACCGCCTTCAGACGTGGCACTGTTGGCTGGCGCCATCATGCTTCTCAACGACGCTCCGGCTCTGGCGGCCCGGATTGCCGCACGCGGCCGCGACAAGGTTCACCGTGCCTACAATCTGGATACCAATATCGACAAGCTGGCCGCGATATTTCAACGCCGGCTCAACACTCTCAATCCGGCCCCGCTCCACACAAAGGTGATCGCTTGAACTTCGCAACCATCCTCAATTCCCTCGCTGCCGGCGCGGCATTCGCCTCTTTGCCTGGCTCGCTTGAACTCGCCCAGCTCACCTTAGGCTCGATGCTGCCGGTCCGTAAGCAAGAGGCCGGGCAAGACAAGATCATCCGCCTGGCCGTCATCATTCCCGCGCACAATGAGCAGGACGTCATCTCCGTTTGTCTTGACAGCCTTCTGGCCTCAGGCGCTTCAGAAAGCCCTTGCGACGTCTTTGTTGTAGCCGACAACTGCACAGACCAGACCGCAAGTATCGCCCGCGCCAAAGGTGTCAGCGTCATGGAGCGCAATGACGACACCCGCCGCGGTAAGGGGTTTGCGCTGGAGTTCGCCTTCCACTACCTCCGCCGCGGCTATGACGCGTTCGTTGTTCTGGATGCCGACTCCATTGTGCCTGTCGGATTCGTCGATCACTTCCGCCGTGCCTTCAGCAGGGGAGCGAAGGCCGTGCAGTGCGTTTATCTGGTGGCTAACCCTGACCAGTCCAGCGCCACCCGTCTCATGGATCTCAGCCTGCGCGCATTCAATAAAATACGCCCCAGCGGACGTCAGCGCCACGGCCAATCCGTCGGCATCCTCGGCAACGGCTTTGCTCTGAGCCGCGGCACCCTGGAAGCAGTCCCTTATGTCGCAAAGTCTGTCGTGGAGGACCTGGAATACCACCTTGAACTCCTTGACGCCGGCATCCGGGTGGAATTTCTGCACGATGTTCAGGTAAACGGCCTCATGCCTGCCCAGGGCAGGGCGCGCAGCACCCAGCGCGCACGCTGGGAAGGAGGCCGCCTGCGCATGATCCGGGAATTTGCGCCTCGTCTTATGGCGCGGGCTCTCGCGGGCCGCATGGAGTGCCTCGAGCCCCTGCTCGATCTCCTCTTGCTACCGCTCAGCTTTCACGCTTTGCTGCTTGCTTTCGCCGCCTTCGCCGGTGCCGGCGTATTCCGCGGAATCGGACTGCTGGGCCTGGCCGTGCTACTCCTCCATCTCTGTGCGGCCATCGCCGCCGGCTCTTCTCCCCTGCGCGATCTTCGCGCCATCGCATCAGTCCCTTTTTACATCGTCTGGAAACTCACTCGCGTGCCCATGATCATGGCCACGTCACTTCGCGGCGCCGCATGGGTGCGCACTGATCGCCCCGTCAAGGAGGCAGCATGATCAGCCAACCCAGGAATCCTGACATCTCCGTTGTCATCGTCAGCTTCAATACTTGTAACCTTCTGCGCGAATGCCTGCAGTCGGTCTTTTCGCAGACGGGCCCCAGCTTCGAAGTGATCGTTGTAGACAATGCCTCACGCGACGGCTCGCTGCAGATGGTCGAGCGCGAATTCCCGTCCGCAATCGCGATTCAGGCCGGGGCCAACCTCGGCTTTGCCGCCGCCAATAACCTGGCTTTCCGCAAAGCGAAGGGTAAGTATGTTGTTCTGCTCAACTCGGACGCCTTCTTTGCCCCTGGCACCCTGTCAAGGGCTCTCGACTCGATGAAGGCATCGCCCGCCACCGGGCTGGGTGGAGGCCTGTTGGTCGGTCGGGACGGCGGATGGCAGCCTTCTGCACGTCTTTTTCCCTCCTTGCTCAACGACTTCCTGAGTCTCAGTGGACTTGCTGCCCTCTTTCCCAGATCTCGCTTCTTCGGACGCACCGACCGCACCTGGGCAGATCCCCGGCTGCCGGCGGATACCGACTGGGTCCCGGGCGCCTTCTCCATCATCCCGCGAGACGTTCTTGAGCAGGTCGGCTACTTCGATGAGAACTTCTTCCTCTACTACGAGGAAGTCGATCTGTGTCGCCGTATTCGCCTGGCCGGGTATAGAGTCTCTTATTGGCCGGAATTGGAGGTCGTGCACATCGGCGGCGAGTCCTCCCGCCAGGTCAAGCGCCTCTCACTCTCCTCCTCTGGATCGCAGCTGACCCTATGGCGGATGCGCAGCGCGCTCCTTTATTACCGTAAGCATCACCATGCCATGGCTTGGCTCGCCATGACCATCGAGACTGGCTGGCACAGGCTGCGCCTCTTGCGAAATTCGTTCCGCAACCACGAAGATAAACAGGTACGGATCGCGGAATCTCAGGCGGTCATCCACCTCTACGGAAAGGCGTGGAAAGAAACCCATGGCGGGCGTCTTTCCCCTGCGCGTCCCTGGTAAGACCCATGTTTGAGAACATTGCCGAAGATTTCAGAATGTACGATCGGGAGTTTTCCCGCCAGGGCATGTGGGTCATGGTGGCCTATCGCTTCGGCCGCTGGCGTTACTCCATTCGTCCGCGCCTGCTGCGCCTGCCGTTTTCCTTCGTCTACCGCATTCTGAAGCTTCTCTCGCAGATTCTCACTGGGATCGATCTGCCATGTGAGGTCAAAGTCGGCAGACGCTTGCGCATTGAACACTTCGGCGGGATCATCATCAGCGGCGATACCGTTATCGGCGACGACGTCATCATCCGGAACGGCGTCACAATCGGACTCAGGAAGATTGGCGAACCAGGCGCGCCTATCATTGGCGACCGCGTCGAGATCGGCGCAGGTGCCAAGATCCTGGGACGCATTCGCATTGGTGACGATGCGCAGATTGGCGCCAACGCCGTGGTCATCCGTGACGTTCCGTCTGGTCACATCGCAGTCGGCATTCCCGCCCGCAACATTGCCCGCAAAGATCTCGGCCCGACCAGCTGAGGATTCAGGGAGAAACACCTGTTCCGTTTCGTGCCGGACCGTCCGGCACCTGTCGCAGATTCAGCATTTGGCGATTTGGCGATTCCCCCTTGGCGCGCTAAGTAAGTCATTTATTTATAGATATTTATGCTGGGAATTGGTTTGGCGGCCCAGTTGCAATTACAGTTGCATGGGATTCCTCCACAAACTCGTTGAAAAAAGGCAGCTAAGCCGCCCCGCTATGCGGGTGGTCTGGGTTGTGCTCCTTACATCTGTGTCCTGCCTTTCTGCCAGGGCGCAGGATGCGGCCACCTCCGGCTTTGCTTCACCCCAGGTTGAACACGCCCCAACTCCTGCGGATATGCTTCGCGAGTTCGATGCAGAGCCGGAGTCCGACTACCGGCTTGCCGAGGGCGACGAAATCCGCATCGAAGTGTGGGCGAGACCTGAACTCAGCGGTAAGTTTGTCGTAGGTCCCGATGGAAAAATCACCCTCTCCTATGCTGGCGCGCTGAAGGTTGTGGACCTGACACGCAGCGAAGTCGAGGCTGTTGCCGTAAAGCAGTGGAAGGACTATTACGAGAATCTGAAGGTTACGGTCAGCATCGAGCATTACGAAGGCAATCGAATCACCGTGCTCGGCCGGGTGGCAACGCCCGGTGTCCTGCACTTTGACCGCCAGCCCACGCTGCTTGAAGCCGTCGCCCGCGCCGGTGCAATGCCCACCTACGGATCGGCCAAGGAGAAGCAGGGCCTTACCCGCTGCATCCTTTTCCGCGGAACCGACAAGGTGGCCTGGATCGATCTCCATAGCCTGCTAACCGGTGGCAACCTGGCCCTCAACATCCACCTCCGCCGCGACGACACGCTCTATCTGCCCGATGGCAACGACCAGCTCGTATACGTGATGGGAGAGGTTCTCCGCCCAGGTGCTATCAATCTCACCCCGAACATGACATTCATGGATGCGCTTTCCCAGGCTGGCGGACCTACCAAGGATGCGGGTTCAAGAATCCAGCTTGTGCGTCACTCCGCCGGAATCGAACGCGAAATTGCCATGAGCCAGATCCTCCACCGGGGCCCCAGTCCTGATGTCGCCCTGCAGAGCGGGGACATCATCTACATTCCGCGCAGCGGCCTGGCAAAGGTCGGCTACCTCATGCAGCAACTCAGCCCGGCCACCTCTTACGTTCTTTTTGCCAGCGGAGTAAAAAACTTCTAGCCATGACCCACGAACCCATCAGTAAACAGGAACAGACCGATCAGCCCACCGGCTCCGGACGCGCCATCGACATTTTGGGCGCTCTCCGCAGGCACTGGATGAAGGGGCTTGCCGTCTTCTTCATCGTCACCCTGCTTGGCTCTCCCGTCGCATGGAAGAAGGGCAAAGCCTCTTATCGCAGTGAGGGTGTCATCTACATCTCGCCGCACAACTGGCGCAATCTGGACGCGGATGAGGAACAGCAGATCCAGTCCAACAACCAGTTCCGCGAATACATGGAACAGCAGGTTCACACCATCAATCGCTACGACATTGTCCTGCCTGTGGTGCAGGGAGATTCTGCCGGAGCCCGGTTCTTCCGCAAAGCGAATGAGGATGACCGTCACGTCACCGATCGCCTTCGCGGAGCGCTGCAGATTGCGGCCGTCCCAGATACCTACCAGATGACTGTTGCCCTCGATGGCGAAAAGCCGGACGGACTTGCCGAAGTTGTGAATGCAGTTATGGAAAATTTCATTCAGATAGCCCGCAAGGAAATGTTCTACGACAGTGACTCACGCCTCAAGAATCTGGACGAAGAACGAACCCGCATTCAGGACGAAATCGCCCATGCAGTAGAGCAACGGGACCAGATCGCCGAGAAGCTTGGTACAACCCTCTTCAATGGCGGTGTCATCAACAACTACGAGAAGGTGGCCGGGGAAAACATGGCCGCGCTGATGGATGCCCGCCGCGAGCGGATTACTGCTGAGGCATCCCTCGGCGGTCGAGCCGGCGAAGGCGATATCGAGCAGGGAATCCAGGCTGCCGCTGCAGCCCAGGCCGACCGCGATCCCGCTCTGGCCAGCTACCGGTCTGCGCTCATCAATCGCCGCGCGGAACTCGTCCTGCGCATCCAGGGGCTTGCCCCCCGGCACGAAGGCCGGATTGCCGCCGAGAAGGATATCGCCGCCATCGATGCCGAACTGGAGCGCGCCACCACAGAGGCCAAAAAGCTGGCGGCTGGCAACCTCCACAGCCTGCAACGCGGCAAACTGGCCCAAAGCTCGGCTCTTGAAAGCCGCCTTTCCGAGCAGGCCAATCAGATTCAGGTCCGGGCCAACGAATATATGCGGAACTACCAGTTGGCGATCAGCATGGGGGACGAACTTGACCGCCTTCGCAAGCGCCTCAATGCCACTGAGGACCGCATCAGTACTTTGCAATTGGAGGTCAAGGCGCCCGGCAGCGTGCGCATCTTCTCTGCTGCCATGACGCCTCAGATTCCCGTCTCGGGCGGACGCAAAAAGCTCTTGATCATGGTTCTTTTCGCTGCCCTTCTGCTGGGCTTTGCAGTGCCAGTCGCCATCGACTACCTTGATCCCACAGTACGTTCCGCGGGCGAACTCGAGGCTGTCCTCGGCCTACCGGTCACCGGCTGGTTGCCCCGATCCAGCGGCGCGGACCTGCTCTCCAAGGAAGTACTTCGTCTGGCCGTCACCGTGCGTCGAAACATCAACAACCTCACCTCGGGGGCCCTGGTTGTCTCTGCTCTTCGACACGGCTCGGGTTCCAGCACCATTGCCCTTGCCATGGGTAAAGCACTTGACAAGCTCGGGATTCGCACGCTGGTCATCGAAATAAATCCAAAGACTCCCGATGAACGGTATGTCGAGGGCGGAGCCCATCCCGGATATGTGCAATGGATCGCGTGCCGGGCCAGCCTCCAGGAGTGCATCAATCCTGCCACTTTCGAATTCCCTGCGCGCATCGCCACCGGCCACGGCGCGAATGAACTGGAACTCATGGCAGGCAGCATGACGCGCCTTCTCATCGACGAAGCCCGAAAGGAATTCGACCTCGTACTCATTGATGCGACACCGGTTACGGTTTCACTTCTTACCGAGGAACTGATTCGTGATCTCGATTCCGTACTGCTCGTTTCCCAGGCTCACGTAGACAAACGCAAAGAGATCAAAGCTGCAATAAAAACCATCGAGCGTCTGCGGCCGCGCACCTTCGGTTCGATTATCAACAAAGTCGCATTCGGAAATCGAAAGGAATCCTGTGATACCCCTGCTTTACTCGCTGCATAGCGGCAATCTCTATGGAACAGAGCGCATGGCGTTGGCCACTGCGCAGGCCCTTGGGCCGGAATTCCAGGTAGTGATCATCGCCCCCGAGGGGCCGGTACACGGCGAAGCTCGCCGGTTGGGGTTTGAGACCATAATTTACCGCAGCCCGCTGCAGTATCTGTGGGCCATTCGCCCCTACTTCGCGGCTCACCTCCGGGTGCTCTCCATCAACACCCGCGTCCTCCATTCACTTGCTGCCGCAGTCTGGGAACGGCTTTACTGGCGCAAATCGGCCAACCTCCAGGTCGTCCACGGTGGCGCACAGGAGCACCTCAGCTACGGACGCAAGAAACTCCTTCGCTATTTCGGAGTGAAACAGGTGGCTGTTTCGAATTACGTCAAGGAACGTCTGATAGCCAACGGCTCCGACCCCGGCGGCATTCGCGTGATCGAGAACTTCCTTACCGATCAGCGCGCCAATCCTGAGATCATCCGGCCCGTGTTCACCCAATCCGGCGTTCGGCGCGTGCTCATCGTCTCCCGCCTGGACCCCATCAAGCGCATCGATCTGCTCATGGACGCAATCGACCTTGAACCCACTTTGCGCTCTATCGAATTCCGCATCCTGGGTAGTGGCGAAGACGAGCAACGCTTGCGCCAGCGCGCCTCTGAGGGATATCCCAACGTACATTTCCTCGGCTTCAGGTCTAACGCCGCTGAAGAAATGGCCGCCGCCGACATGCTCCTCCACCTCTGTTCCGAGGAGCCCTTTGGCCTGGCGATCCTCGAAGCCATGGCCGCCCGATTGCCGATCCTGGTCCCCGACCGGGGTGGTGCCAGCGACATCGTGGTCTCTGAAGTTTCCGGAATGCACTTCTATTCCAACGACGCACGCAGTTTGGCATCCCAATTGCACTTCTTTAAATCGGCAAGCGCCGATCGACTCAATCAATTCGCGCAAGGGGCCGTGAAAAGGCTCCTGTCCAACTACTCCGCCTCATACGGCGCTCGACAGTATCGCAAGCTGATTAAGGAATGCTGGGCATGAACAGAAACGTATCCATAGTGATCATAGGCAGGAATGAGGGAGCACGCCTCGTAAGGTGCCTCGAATCGGTCCGGGCGATGGTGGGCCGGAATTCCGCCGTGGAGATTGTCTATGTCGATTCCGGATCCACTGATGGCAGTATTCACTGCGCCTTGCATTTCGGCGCGAGTGTTGTTTCGTTGACCGGCCGCTGCTCCGCCGCCCGTGCCCGCAACGCTGGATGGCTCGCCGCCGATGGCGAGTGGATTCTTTTCTTGGACGGCGATACCGTGGTCCATCCCGGGTTTCTACAGGCGGCTCTCAAGCACACGGTCAATCCCCGCATCGCCGCCGTCTGGGGACACCGCCGGGAGCTTCATCCAACCGCCAACTTTTATCATCGTGTTCTTGATCTTGACTGGGTCTACGCGCCCGGCCCCAGCGAGTTCTGCGGCGGAGACGTGCTGATGCGCCGCACTGCCCTCGAACAGACAGGCGGCTTTGACGATGCGCTGATCGCTGGCGAGGAGCCGGAATTGTGCGCCCGTTTGCGCGGACAAGGCCTCGAGATTCTCCATATCGATGCCCCTATGACAGGCCACGACCTGGCCATCACGCGGTTCTCTCAGTACTGGAAGCGCGCCGTCCGCGCCGGCTATGCCTATGCCCAACTGGAACGGATAACCCGCGATTACCCACAACCTATGTGGCACGGGGAGACTACGCGCAATGCTGTTCGTGCTTTCACGCTGGCCGGCCTTCTCCTCCTCTTTCCGGTCTCTTCAATCCTTCTTGGCAATTGGATTCCTCTAGCCCTCGCCATAGCGCTGGGACTCGCGCTGCTGGTGCGTAGCGCCTTACGTGCAAGCTGGAAGGCTGCCAGTTCGTTTACTCTTCTCTGCTACGCAATGCACAGCCATTTCCAGCAGTTTCCGATTCTTGCAGGCCAGATCGCTTACCGGCGCGATATGGTTTTTGCCCGCCGCCGCGACCTGATCGAGTACAAATGAACAACCTCTTCAAACGCTCACTCTCCGCGGCAATGATCGCCGTTCTCCGTCCCGCCACTGGCCTCCTTGATGCCGCGACCCGACTATTTGCCTTTGCACGCTTTGCCGCCCGCCTTCACTCGCCACTCGACGCGTCGGTTGTGGTCCTCGGCGCGCCTGAAGTGCGTGGAACCGGCAACATCATTCCCGGTCGTGAGTTGTATCTCTATCCAGATCTCTACCTTGAGACACAGGAGCAGGGACGAATCGACATCGGCGACGATGTCGTGATCTCCCGTGGCGTTCACCTTGTGAGCTATTACTCGATCAGCATCGGAGAGGGTGCCATGATCGGCGAGTATGTGAGCGTTCGCGATGCAAACCACGCCTATGGGTCAGGCCTAATACGCTCCGCAGGACACACGGGCGGCCCTATCGTCATCGGACGCAATGCCTGGATCGGGCGCGGCGCTGCCATCCTTGCGGGTGTGACCATTGGGGATAACGCGGTGGTCGCTGCAAATGCCGTCGTCAACCGCGACGTCGCCCCCGATACGGTAGTCGCCGGCGTTCCCGCCCGGCAGCTTCTTCGGGAGCGTGCGGCATGAAGCGGATTCTGCTCAGCGCATACCAATGCGCCCCCGGCGCAGGCAGCGTCTCGCAGATCGGGTGGGAATGGTACTCCCGGCTTGCAGCCTCGACGCACGTAACCCTCGCCACCCACGTTCGAAATCGGGAAGCGTTGGAGCGCGCCGGGGCTCCACTGCCGAACACCGAAGTCATTTACATTGACACGGAATGGCTTGCTGGTCCGCTCTATGGCTTGGCAAAACGGCTCTTTCCCAACAGCGAACACTCGGTCTTCCTGCTCTCATCACTTGATTTCTTCGCCTACGATGCCGCCCTTGTTTGCGAGGCGCGCCAGCGTATGCGCACGGGAGCAGCCTGGGATGTGGTCCACGCGGTTACGCCTGTCTCGCCTTCCTCGTTCAGCCGCCTGCCTGCTCTCGGATTGCCTGTAGTCCGTGGCCCCTTGAACGGCGGCCTGAGAACCCCCTCCCAGTTCCCGGAGCTAATGAAGGCCGACAGTGCCTGGCTCTACTCTCTGCGCGACCTCACCCGCCCACTGCGCGCTCTGCTCGGTCGTCGCGGCGCTGGCAACGTAATCCTCGCCGCCAACAAATCCACCACGAGCAGCCTCACTCGTCAGGAACGTGCGGTGGCCCGCCCCATGATGGAGATTGCCGTAGACCCCGCGCAGTTTGTCGCGACCCCTTGGCCAGCCGCTCCAACCGTGGACAATCCTCTGCGGCTCGTCTTTGTCGGCCGCCTGATTCCCGCCAAGGCGCTTTCGCTCCTGTTCGACGCCATGATCGAGCTCAAAAGCGAATTCCCTGTCCATCTCACAGTCATCGGCGATGGTCCCATGCGTGATACATGGGAGCGCCACGCCGCCCCACTTGGCAACGCCGTTCAGTTCACCGGCGCCCAGGCAGCAGCCTTTGTCGCCAGCGCCATCGAGCGCTCGCATGCGCTGTGCCTTCCAAGTGTCCGCGAGTCCGGAGGCGCCGTTTTGCTTGAGGCCATGAGCTGCGGCCGGCCTGTCATCGGCATCGCTCATGGTGGTCCGGGAGAGATCATCACTCCCGAGGTTGGCTGGCTTGTCCAACCCTTCAATGTTCGCGCAGTCATCGAAGGACTCAAGGATGCGCTTCGCGATATCTTTACCCATCCGGCCGCATGGAGCCAGCGTGGACGCCGTG
>Ga0114951_10006485_pt1 | contig 10323 bp, 19 predicted proteins | sample AM7aDNAmetaG_FD_88677 | JGI IMG/M metagenome (GOLD analysis project Ga0114951, IMG submission 88677) | Freshwater microbial communities from Finland to study Microbial Dark Matter (Phase II) - AM7a DNA metaG | ecosystem: Environmental > Aquatic > Freshwater > Lake | place: Finland: Lake Alinen...
CTTGATTATATTGCAGATCTAGTTCTTGGGGAAGGAAAGATTAATTATGGAGAATCTGGTTATTCTAATCTAACAGAACTTTATGAAAAGAATCATACCCTTTATGCTGATTATAATATCGTCGATATCGAATTAATAACAAAACTCGAAGAAAAGTTAGGACTCCTCAATCTCGTTTTTATGTTATCATACCATGCAGGGACTAATTTTAGTGATGCATTAGGAACAGTTGCTATTTGGGATTCTATTATTTTTAGATATCTTGCCAAGCGACATATCGCAATTCCTAAAAATGAAATATCCTTTAAAGCCGAATATGCTGGCGGTTATGTCAAAGAAGCCCAGCAAGGACGATTTGAGCATTTAATGACATATGATTTAAATAGTCTATATCCTCTAACTATTGTTCAATATAATATGAGTCCAGAAACTATTGTTCCTCATATGAAAGTGCAAGGACTAACTCCAGAAAAGATTCTGGATAATCCGGATATAAAACAATGGTCTCCAGAAGAAGATTTGTCGATTGCTGCCAATGGTGTATGCTTTAGAAAAGATAAGCAGGGATTTCTTGCAGCTCTTATGGAAGAAATCTACAGCAAACGAGTTATTGTGAAACGAAGAATGATTGAAGCCCAGAAAGAATTAGAAAGTTTAAAATAAACCATATAAGGAGTTCAATATAGTGTGTATTATAAATATATTATATGGAACTAATATTAACAAATCAACGACGAGAAATAATAGTAAATGAACATATGTTAAAGCGATATACTAAGTTTATTTCTATCGTAAGATTGAAGAAACCATCCGAAGGCGAAAATCATCATATTATACCTATTTGTATAGGGGGTTCCGATGATATAACTAATATGGGTTTCATTGGATACCGTGAACATTATATTGCTCATTATATGCTAGCAAAAATTTTTAAACATGATAAACTATGGTTTGCTTTTAATTGTATGAAACGGGTGTGTAATAAAAAGTCTGTATTATATGAAGCCGCTCGTAAATATATTTCAGAATGTATTAGGAGATGTAACACTGGTAGAATTCATACTCAAGAGTTTAAAGATGCTATATCAAAAAGAACCAAAAGGCACTCTTATTGTTAAGAATAAAAATGGTATTTGTAGTCGAGTTAGTGTTTTAGATGAAAGATATTTAAGTGGCGAATTAGTATATTATAGAACAGGTACAACTCTTAAAGATTCTACGAAATATAAAATTGGGTGTGGTCTTAGAAATAAAACTGGATGTTACTATGTAGATAGTAGGCGGATGATATATTTAGATGATAACCAATTACATCTTATTGATAATATTAATTTAATCAAAGGCATGCCACCAGAAAGAAGTATTATTCATGTAGAAAATCTTCGTAAACCACGAAATTTAAAATTAGTCATATGTCCATACTGTGAATGCCAAGGGAAAGGTGGTAATATGACTCGATATCATTTTGAACACTGTAAAGAAAATAAATAAAATAAATAAAATGAATAATATAGAAAAAAGAAAAAGAGAATTAGAAATTGAAATTGATAGACTTAATAATGAACAAATGGGGCTCAAGATCCTAAACTAATGGGACCTCGTATGGCAACATACGAGTAAACTTCATGTGAATTCAGGGAAGGCTTTAATATGCTAATCCTGAGCCAAGCTGGAAACAGAAGGTGCAACGACTATCCGTAAGGAGTACGCCCAAGTGGGCGGAAGCGCATGACAACTCTTTGAGTTGGAGATATAGTCTGATCTTATGGGAAACCATAAGCAGTAGTAATACTGGGTATGAAATTAACGAATCATACTTAACATAAATGATTGAATTCGGTCTATGGGGCTTTAGCAAATTCGTTTTTTCGTTATTACAATATTGATATTGCAGAAGCAATTACACTATCTGGTCAATTAGCCGTTCAAACCGCAGAACGTGCTGTAAATGGATTTTTATCAAATGCATTAAAGGATGCCACGCCTAAAGATAGAGTTGTTATGTCAGATACTGATTCCTTGGTTCTCGTTCTTTCTGATGTAGTAGAAAAATGTAAACCAAAGGATGTTCATTCTTTTCTTTTAGATTTTGGTAGAACCGCCCTTGAACCTGTTATTGAAAAAGCATATTCAAACTTAGCAGTAAAAGTAAATGCCTATAAGAATACTGCTGTTATGAAAACAGAAAAGATTTGTGATATTGGTATTGTTCGAAAAGCCAAAAATTATATTCTTAATGTTATATCATCAGAAGGTGTTGTATATAAAGAACCTAAATTAGTAATGAAGGGAATTGATGCAATTAAATCATCAACTCCTAAAATTTGTAGAACTGAATTTAAGAAATTGTTCAAACTTCTTATGACTGCCTCTGAATCAGAAATACAAAATGAAGTTGAAAGATTTAGAAAAGAATTTGATTTAGAACCAATTGAGAATATGGCATTTCCTCGTGGTATAACAAATGTTAAAAAATATATGCAGAAGGTTGGAGCAAATGGAATTAAGGTTCCATATATAAAAGGAACTCCAATCAATTCCAGATCCGCTATCATGCACAATCATTTATTGAAAACTATGGGTCTTAAAAATTACCAAGATATCAAAGGTGGTGATAGAATGAAGTTTGTATTTCTCCGTAAGGGAAATCCTACAGGGGAAAACGTAATCGCCTTTCATGAAAAATTACCTGTAGAATTTAATCTTGATAAATGGGTTGATAGAGATCTTCTATTTGAGAAAACATTTGTATCATCATTACAACTGATTCTGGATGTTTTGGATTGGCACGCATTACCAGTTGCTTCTCTTGAAGATTTCTTCGCATAATAGATATTATTAATATGAAACATATGACACGACAAGAAGCCCGTAAAATATGGGAACTCAAAAAACAGAATTTGGATGATGGTATCATCTTTCCGGCAATAATCTCTAATGATATTTCGATGTTGCAGGATTTTTATGAAATTCCTGCTGCAATGGATAAACTTACGTTAGAGCAGAAAAAGGAATTTATCAAATTTCGCTTTAATTTTCTTCAAGAGGAAGTGAACGAAGGTGTTGAAGCAATATCAGAAAAAGATGGCGATGGAGTAATCGACGCACTTATTGATTTAATAGTTGTGGCTGGAGACACTCTAATAACGCTTGGTGTTGATTTTGATAAAGCATGGAAGTCTGTACTGAAAGCTAATATGGCAAAAACGGTAGGTGTTAAAGAAGGCAGACCCAATCCATTAGGTTTACCAGATTTAATTAAAGATCTAACAATATGGGTAGCTTCATCGCATGTTGATAATCTTGGAGACTTTCAGAGAGCACTGGATTCATGAAATATTCCTTTACACTCTTTAAAAATATTTTTGATAACAAAACGCATAGACAAATGCATTTTGATTCATTTGATGAATTTGAAAATCTTCTATATCAATTATCAAAAGAACCTGGTTATAAACCGAAAAAGGGAGAGTATATTAAAGCATCATCTCCTCTTATTACTCCGGCACTCTTTAAGGAAGGTACAACACGTAAAAATGATAATGTAATTGAATGGGCTGGATTTGCATGTTTGGATATAGATAGCTATGAGGGTTCTTTTGAAGACACTGTAAATACTTTTCATTCAAATAGATTTGTTTGTTATTCAACATCATCCAGCACGCAAGAACATCCGAGATTTAGAATAATTTTACCATTAACATCTTCAGTACAATCTGATAAAATTCCTCATTTCTGGTTTGCTCTTAACAATAAGTTTTTAGCATGTGATCCACAAACGAAAGATAAATCCAGAATGTTTTATATCCCGGCAATATATCCTGATGCATATAATTTCATTTTTTCTCATAAGGATTCTCCCACACTAAACCCTCATGAGCTGATGTCTCAATATCCATATTCTGATGGAGTTAAGAAATCAAATTTCTCTGATGCTGTTCAAGAAAAGTTGGTTGCATATAAAAAAGAGAAATTAACAAATACTTCATATAAATGGACTTCCTATAGAGATTGTATTTTTGTTAATAAAACTCTCATTGATAATTATAGAAATATCTCAGAAACAGGATGGTATGGTCAAATTTTTAGAATCCTTTGTTCAATAGCATCATCTGCTATGAAAAGAGGCTATCCAATTACACCTCACGAAGTCTCAACCTTGGTAAAAGAATTAGATTCCGAAACAGGTAATTGGTACAAGAATCGTCCGATTGAATTGGAAGCTGAGAGAGCAATTAATTTTGTCATGAAATCTTTGTGATTTCAGGGAACGTGTTGTAACTCGTTGGAATCCAAGGGGCAAAAAATAATTCACTTTTTACGCACTTTTTTGTTTACAAGGGGTCAAAAAAGTGCTAAATTATCCCTGTCAGCAAGAAACACCGCCAAATACTACACCATGCAAAACAAACTGAATGCCATGATCGCCCATCTGAATGCTCTTCCGGAATCTCTTTTTGGATTTCCTCCGGCATTTCTCTTTACCACAGCCAAGACCTTCAAGGTCCCGGGTCGCATTGTTCGTGAGTCATTTCTGGGTAATTCCAAGAAACTTTCTCCCGGACGATATGGCGTTAGTGATGTGGTTGTTACTGAGAAACCACGGAAGACTTATGAGAAGCGGACTGATAAACCGGTTAAGGTTGCGAAGACTATCAAGATTCAAAAAGTTTCTGCTGTAAAAATTTCTACAGAGGCTTTTGAAGATCGCAAGAATCTGATTGCCAAAATTGCAAAGCAAGATAAGTCTAATCGTGATTATGTCAAGTCCCTGAATAAGGGACAAATCCATACAGCAGTCACAACTCCTGAAGAAGTTGACTTTGCTGAAGAACTTGAAACATTGCAGAAGTCTTCTACGATGTTCGTTGGCTAAATTTTAAAATCACACTATTATGACCGAAACTGAATTGACCCGTATATTGCGGCAGATGCGTGACAAGGATATGACTGTAGATGATGCTCGCCACTATATTCAGGTGCATACGGAAGAGGTTGTGGTGAGAGGCAAACAAAATGCAAAACCTTTTGTAGAAGACGTTCAGTGGATAAAAGACTTGAATGGTGCTGAATGCCATTCTGCATAAGGAACACAACAATATAATAATCATATGCAAAAGACACTATACATGGTAATGGCTTCGGAAACGAATGATGGATATGCAGTTGATGTTCAATGTGTGTGTGAATCGCACGAGAAGGCTGCAGAAATCCTAGCTAAAGACATTGAAGATGGGCAGATTATGTCTGGCTTTATTAGCAAGATTGCGTTCTATTCCGATACCGATCCAGCTTGAGAGATGCTATAATAGACACAATGTCCCTGAGCACGAATTGAAAAGACTCAACAGGAACGCTCATACAATAATCATATGCAAACATTAGACACACCTGAGACTCTTTCTGCTTGGGAGAAATTTGAAAAAGATGGTAATATCGTTGAATTTCTAAAGCATACAATAAAGATGGAGCGGGAACGAAACGAACTATTATCGGACAAGAGTAGATTAGATTGGCTAGAGACACAAGATTGCTGGATTGGACTTCGTGGTTCCTATTCGCCGCTCAGTCCAATCCATTCTGCTGGAGGGTGTTACGACTTAAAGGTCAGATCCGTGTGTGATGGATTTATTCCACAGAACGCTCAAATAGAGCTGCATTAAATCAACCAGACCAATCAATAACATGACAAACAACGAAACACATTATTCCGAAACCGATTTCCCTTGGACTGGTAATACTGCTTCTCTATATTCATCTGATCTAAAGGGATTTTCTGTCAAGGATGTTCCAACTAGTTTCATGGTTGAAGATAAAACATTTTGTCTTACCGATGAAATTACATCAATGAGTGAAATTTATTCATGGGAATATTTTACGTCGGATCTAAAATCAAAAATTACAGTTATCAATGGGTAATACAATATCACTCGAAACGGTTATAATTGGAATCTCTGCTGTATTATACGTGGTAGTTGCAATTTCTTTTGCAATGAAACATAATTGGTGTTGGGCTATGGTATGGGCAAGTTATTCGATTGCAAATTTTGGTCTTACACTTGCAGCAATGAATTCTAAATGATATATACTATTATGGGAATGTTTGACTCACTCACAATTGAATTAGAATTACCGGGATTACCTCCTGAATTTCTAGAACAGCACTGCGTAATTTCATCTGAAATAGTATGGCAGACAAAGGATTTAGACAATGCCATGTCTCTATATAAAATTGATAAGAATGGGTTGCTTCAAACTAAAAGACATGAAGGTAATTGGGTTGAAGGCAAACCATTGGAAGATCCAGAAAATGCATCTTTTTCTGAAAAAATGGAAGCACTTGGTCACTTTGTTCAGACAAAAACTTGGTTTGAACCTGTGATTGGATTTACGGGTGCTATTAACTTCTATGATTCTTGGAAACACAAAAATTATAATTCTGAGCTATGCCTAAACTTCAATTATGGATGGGTAGAGTATAAAGCAACCTTTATTCTTGGCGTTATGACATCACTTGAATTAGTTTCTGTTACAGAGCCCGTTGAATATACACCCGAAGAGCTTGCAGAAAATGTAGCTGTTGCTAAAATCAATAGAGAATCCTTCATACTTGAATGTCAGAAGTCAAGAAAAGATCGTCCGTCTACAGAACAAAAATTAATTGATTCTATTATGGATGTTGTACATTCTCCAGAGCCTACTCTTGACGAAGATACTTTGGTAAACAAACTAAATGCGATAGAAGATTTAATTATAACATACAGAAACGACTATGACAAATTTTACACAGCAAACTGAAGATGACGGAATTTATAAATTTCGCGGTAAAAAATTCACATGTGATTCAAAAACTATTCAGATTCTGAATCTAGCTCTATCCATGAATGGCGTCGAAGATCGCTATGAGAAATTTCTTGATATCTAAAATAATATGAAACTAAATAAAGAACAGAAAAAATTGGTAGATTTCACTAAAAACAAAATTGAAGAATTGCATTCAGTTATTGATTTGGCGTATCTTCAATTGGTAGAAGATCTGGGGGATGATCTTTCTGCTGATAATGAGAATTGGCTTTTCGATTATATTATGAATCCAACATTTAATCCTGAACTTGCCGAAGATCATCTCTTTGAGCAAGAACCAATCCATTCACCGGAAGTAGGTGAGATATATCAACATGTTAAAATTGGTACGCACTCATTTGAAGATATTTATATTGTTTGTAGTCAAAAATTTTGTCTGGTGGGTGAGTCTTATTTTAGTCTACAGAATGTGAAAAATGGAATCTTTTGGACTTTTCTCACAAAAAATATTGAAGATATATTTGGGAAGAGCGCTGATAAATTTATTAAGTTAGATTTGTAACATGAATTCTTCCTATAATATTGTGCATTCTACGGGACGCACAGTCGATTCTCTTTGTATTAATAATACGGATATTATTGATATGTCTATTGAGGCGACTAATATATTATTTGAATTTCTTATTCAGAAATTGAAAGATCAATATTATGAAGGAACTTTATCTATCTTAGATGTGATCTCACTTAATCAATGTGAAGAAGTTGAATATTCTGAAGCATGCGAACAGTGTGGTGATTCTATATATACCACAACTTGGATTTTATGAAAAAATTCTATGCTGGGATTGGATCAAGAGAAACTCCTCTCTATATTCAAGATAGAATGACTGAAATTGCATCTTCTCTTGAAGAAAAAGGTTATGCACTTCGCAGCGGAAATGCAATTGGTGCGGATCAAGCATTTGCAAAAGGGGTAAAAACTGAAGCACAGATTTGGTTACCTTTTATTGGGTTTAACACTGGGTTTTCTTCTCGCTATACCAAACATATATATGAAGTAATTTATCCCGATGATAAAGAAGCATATGAATCTATTGCGAAATTTCATCCTAATCCAAAAAAACTTAACCATAATGGTATTAGGCTTATGGCAAGAAATTTCAGACAAATTGTTGGGAGGGAGAGACAAGACAATTCAGAGTTTGTTATTTTATGGACACCCGAAGGAAAATGTGTTGGTGGCACAGGTCAAGCATGGAGAATTGCTGATTCATTTAATATCCCTGTATATAATCTATTTTCTCTGAGTAATGATGATGTGTTTAAAGCTATAGAAAATAAGCACTATAAATTAGATGAACAATTCTCTTAATATGAAACCGTTTTTACTTTTCCTTGATGATTTACGGAGACCTGAAGATGCTTATGCGCCAGGTGTTTGTCGCAAAGATCTAGGAACAGTCGAAACTACATCATTGCTTGATCTAACAAATACTAAATCAGATGATTGGGTTATTGTTAGAACATACGAAGAATTTGGACTAATGCTTAATTCTGAGGGCATACCAGAAATTGTATCATTCGACCATGATTTATCTGTAGAACATATTAAGTATTACTTTAAGGAGACAGTTCTATCTGGAATTATTGAGTATGCAAATTTAAAACATAAGACTGGTTGGCATTGTGCTAAATTACTGGTACAGAAATGCAAAGAACTTGGATGCCCACTTCCTCAATGGTTTGTACATAGCGCAAATTCTTACGGTAGCTATAATATAAAAGAAGTTTTGGAAAATTTTTAATATGTCATTAGAACCACCTGAAGGCTTTTACGATATACGAGAGCTGTATTGGCTCTATGCAGCTCGTGCTGAATTACTTCAAGCTGATATTCATGAATATGGAATATGTGAAGGTCTGAATGAAGAGGGGTTGGTTCAGGCTGCACTTACTCAAGCAGAAGCTCATTCATTTATTCCAGAGGGAACATATTGTTACACACGAAATGCAGCAGGTGTTTATAGTGTTTGTCCATTTCTAGACAAGATTAATCACTTCCCAAAACAATCTAATGGATTCTGCCATTATTTGAAGTCTGGCGATTTTAGTGGTGAAGGTCTAGGGTTACTCTGGGATAGTTGTAAAGAATGTGGGATAAAGGAATATAGAGGAGATTATGAAACTAATTAGTACGAAAAATAATATTATTCATTTTGAATTTTCTACTATGAAGGAATTGACATTAACCATGTGTCGTCCTCAGGAATTCTATGAATGTGCGGATGAAAATATCCGAGGAAAATATTTCACTATGTTTGATTTATTGAACACCTATATGAAGGATGATGGCGACATTGATTACTGGCGATCATGGGCAGGTTTTAATATTCCATCCAATGTATATGAAGATTTTATATGGAAGTTTTTTACAAAGGGAGAATTGACTCCATATGAAATAAAGCTATTTGACGCCATAGATGAATTAAAATTAGATGGTCATTACTATATTATTGCATCCTTAGATACAGCAGATTCTGCAAGGGATCATGAATATGCTCATGGATTTTTTTATCTCAATAAAGAATATCAAAAGGCGGCAATAGCGTTGGTTGAAGAATTGCCATATGCAATTTTTAGCAGTATTAAACGGACTCTATTGCATATGGGGTATGCTGAACAAGTGATTGTAGATGAAATTAATGCATATATTGCAACAAGTGACAATCGTTATTTCAAGAAACGTTTTGATATGATTTTGCCAAAAACAATAAGCAAACCATTTAAAGATCTGCTAAAACCTTTATTAGATTTAGTGGATTAATTTCCTTTACAAATCATATAATTTGTGATATAATACACATATGCCAATTGAAAACATATTTTGGGACCTAGATGAATGCTTAATTCATACTGGATTTGGTGATCCAGAACAAAAGCACATAAATTTTACCCTAGAAGGTTCACAAATAAATTATTACACAATCCTCAGACCTTGTGCTTTGGAACTTATCGAGTTTTCTCGAAAACTTGTTGGACATGAAAATGTATATATTCTAACTACCGCTATTGAAGAATATGCTAATAAGATCAATGAACTTGCCGGATGGGGTTTTGAAAAGGATCATATTTTTTCTAGGGAAGATATGCAAAGGAATTGGTATTCAACTGCATATGGTGGTGGCGCAACTGCACCATGTATTGTTGCTCATGTAAATAATGTACTTATTGATAATCTGCCGCAACGAGAGAACTGTGTAAAGCAGGATTTTATTGGAATTAGATATGACCGATATCTAAAAATTGATGACTATTATGGATGTAATTATCCAGACGATCCATTTGAAGAAGATGTAATTGAATTTCTAACTAATAAACATAATGATAACTCCTGATAATCTCAAAAATATAACAGACTATACAGATAAAGAACAATTACAAATTCTTCGAGATATATGCGGGAGAATTTATATTGCAAGAAATATCGCCTTGAGACAAGATGTAATTCTTAATGAATTA
>Ga0114951_10006486_pt1 | contig 10322 bp, 4 predicted proteins | sample AM7aDNAmetaG_FD_88677 | JGI IMG/M metagenome (GOLD analysis project Ga0114951, IMG submission 88677) | Freshwater microbial communities from Finland to study Microbial Dark Matter (Phase II) - AM7a DNA metaG | ecosystem: Environmental > Aquatic > Freshwater > Lake | place: Finland: Lake Alinen...
CCTTACATGTACAGGTTGTACATTTACCAACAATACTTCCATTTCCACAACCAAAGAAGGTTCTGCTGTAAGTATACCAGTAGCCATTACATCAAGTTTTACAAATTGTTCTTTTACTGGGAATACAGGAGGTCCTGCATTATTCTGTGATAGACAATTTTCACCTGGACAATCTACAGCAGGTCAATTAGATATTACAAATTGTGTGATTAAAAATAACACAAGCACAACTAATGGCGGTGGAGTAAACAGTGCCGCAGTCACAACTATTACAAATTCTGAAATTTCAGGAAACACTGCCAATGGTGATGGTGGAGGAGTTGCTTTGTATGGTGGTTCTGTAAATTCGAATTATACAGCTCCTTATCCAACGGCTGCTATTTTTAAAAGCAAATTAACAATGACTAATTGTACAGTTAGTGGTAATTCTGCTGCTTCCAGCAAGTATGGTGGCGGTGTTATGATAAAAGCGTATTATTCAACAGGAGAATTTTTTACTGATGATGCTCAATTTACAAATTGTACCATTTCTGGAAATTCGTGTTCGACAGGAACTACAGCAAGCGGAGGAGGCGGTGGAGTAGATATTGGTGGCGGACAATATGCACTATCCTGGACTATAAAAGCAACTTTTGATAATTGTACAATATATGGAAATACTAATGGTAGAGCCGACGGTGCTGGAATTATAACTAGTGGAAGTGATGCTGCCGTTGTTGATAAAATTCGGGTGATTTTAAACTATAGTATAGTTATTGGAAATACTGCTGCTGGTGCTGTAAATAAAGATATTAAAATTCAGGGAGATGCATTTTTAGGATCAACTACAGGTAGAAACCTATATGGTGGAATTTCCGGAGGTAGTAGTTTTGGTTATGCTGGTTCAGTAACCACCGGAAACGTATTGCTGGGTTCAACTCCTATATCAAGCATTTTAAATACAACGCTTGCTGATAATGGTGGCATGACTGTTTTACAGGGAGGAACTAAAGTGAAAACACATGCATTAGTTTCCGGTAGTCCTGCAATTGATCCAGATATGGCATTATCAGGTTTACAAACTGTTGACCAACGAGGTTATGCACGTGATACCAAACCAGATATGGGGGCGTATGAATTTGGCGGTGTTGCTACTGCAATAAATACTACGCTATCAGACAATTTGAAAATTTATCAAAGTGGTTCTGAAATCGTACTTGATTTGAATGGTATTTCAGGAAAACAAAACGTAACAATATACGATTTACGAGCAAACAATGTTCACAACTCAGTAGTTTCAGGCGGAACTATAGCAACTATTCATACCGGTCTTTCAAAGGGTATTTATTTAGTGCGTGTTCAGGGTGTGGATAAACAGACTACTACAAAATTTGTTTTTCGATAAGTAAAATAAAAGAAAGTGTTTAGTTTATGGCAAGGCGATTCCCGATAGGCTAATTGCCATAGGTTAATTGTCCTGCCATTATTATTCAAACATCAAACATAAATTTTAAAAAAACATCAATATGAAAACTCGCTCAATCCTAATAATCCTTGTTGTAATGAGCTTTATGAAACTTTTTGCAACCAATTACGATGTGTCGGTTTATACCGATGGAGCAGCCAATGTTGCCAATACCTTACGTTGGGCTATAACACAGGCAAATGTTGCCGATGGTAATACAATTACATTTAGCGGAACTCCTACTGCAATTACATTGACAAGTGCTTTGCCAAACCTTTCTTATAGTATGACCATTAATGCAACTGGATCAACCATGATTACAATTAATGGATATACCGGAAATACTATATTTATTACGCCCTATTCTGCTAAGACTATTACTTTTAATTATTTGACTTTGCAGAACGCAACAGTTACAGGAGATGGCACTTATACTATTTATGGTGGAGCTATTCGTAACAATACTGGTTGTACAATAAACGTAAATAATTGTGTTTTTCAAAACAACACTGTTACTGCGGGTTCAGTTGCAAATAGTGGTATTTACGGAGGTGCAATATACAGTAAAGGACCTACAAGCATAAACAATTGTACATTCTACAACAATAAAGCATTAAATAACGGTAGTAACAATGGTACAGGAGGTGCTATATATCTTACAGGTTCAGCCGGAACTATCAGTAATTCAACATTCGATTCGAATAATGCAACAATTTGTGGCGGAATTTTTACTAATACCGATTTAACCTGTACTAGTTGTACTTTTACTAATAACTCTACTTCAAACTCGATTTCAGGTGGTTCTGGTGCCGTGATTTTTTCAAATACAGCCCCTGCTTTGAAATTTACTGATTGCATTTTCGATGGAAAAGGTAATAATAACGGAGGACCTATGATTATGCGTCCTTCATTATCCAGTAGTTCAGCTTCTTCTACAGGTACACTAGAAATCACAAATTGTATTCTTAAAAATAATGTAAACAATTCATCAACTTATGGGGGTGGAGTATATAGTGCTGCTGTTACAACCATTACAAATACTGAAATTTCTGGAAACACTGCACCTGCCGCCGGTGGAATAGGTTTGGCAGTCGGATCTAAAAATACAACTAGTAGTGCAATCTATAAAAGTAAGTTGACAATGATTAATTGTACAGTTAGTGGTAATACAACTGTTGGTACAGGTAGTCCTGCATATAATGGCTATGGTGCAGGGGTTTATGTTGCAGGAAGTGGAAGCACTGATTACACCGATAACACAACACTAACTAATTGTACAATATCGGGAAACAGTAATACGGCTTTATCAGGTGCTGGTGGTATTGATATCGGTGGAAATGCTTCGGGAACTGCTTGGGTAAATACAGTCACATTAAATAATTGTACAATTTATAACAATTCTACAGGTGCAGGTAATGGAGGTGGTATTTACAGAGATGCTGCTGCTGCACTTAATGTAAATATTATTTTAAATTATTGTATTATTATTGGAAATACGGCGAACTCAACTGCTAATAAAGATATTTATGTTGGAGCAAATGCAAATTTAGGTTCAACTACAGGACGAAATTTATACGGTGGACTTATCGGTGCAACCGGCTTTGGTTATACCGGAGCAACTGAAACAACTGGTAATGTGTTATTAGGAGCAACAGCCATTTCAAGTATTTTAAATACTACTTATGCTGATAATGGCGGAACAACTGCTTTGCCCGGTGCGCCTGCTACAGGTGTACCTGGTATTACAGCTGGTGGTGGTGGATATGTGAAAACACATGCATTGGTTTTAGGTGGTGGTGCAACTAATCCTTCGGTTGCCGGTTCTGGATTACTAACTAACGACCAACGAGGAATTACCCGTTCTACTCCTGATATGGGAGCTTACGAATATGTCACATACCGGTCAAAAGCAAGTGGTAACTGGGGAAGTGCAAGTTCGTGGCAATCTGGCGACAATTCTACATGGTCGGATGTTACTGTTATTCCAACTGTAAATGTTGCCGGTTCTGTTGCAATCCAAAATGGACATGAAATAACAGTTGCTGCTAATGCTACTTCTCCGGCATTGACAATCAATTCGGGCGGAAAACTAACAATTAACTCAGGTTCAACTTTAGGAGTTACAGGAAACTTTAATGTTAATAGTGATAATTCGAATGGAACGGGAACTTTTGTGGATAAAACTACAAATGGTGGATTAACTGTAACTGGATCGAGTACAATACAACAATATCTAGGTTCGATCAGAAACTGGTACATTTCTTCACCAGTAAGTACTGCTACAGCTCAGGCTGGATATACATTCTATAAACGAAATGAACCAACTTCTGCATGGATAACGATGACAACCGGTGCATCATTGAATGTCGGGCAGGGATATATTGCAAATCTTGCTTCGGGAACTGCTACATTGATTTTTACTGGTACACTTAATACAGGGTCTGTTACTACGCCTTCATTAAGCCGCTCAACTGGTATTGTAAAAGAAGGTTTTAATTTGATTGGAAATCCGTATCCATCATTTTTAAATATAAATTCGATTGACACAACAAAAGTATTACCTTCGTTTTGGCTTCGTTCCAGAAACTCAGGAAATACAGCTTATGCATTCGATACTTACAATTTGAAATTAGGTGTAGGAACAGCTTTGAGTGGAAAAGCAATTACTACTAATATTCCTCCTATGCAAGCATTTTGGGTACGCGTAAAAACCGGACAAAGTCCTGCTACATTGACATTCAATAATAGTCTTCGTTCTCATAGTGATAATGTGAACAATGTTTTCCGCACTCCGGTACAAAGTAAATATACCCAACAGATATTGCGACTTCAGGTTACAAACGGAGTGAATTTTGATGAAACAATCCTTGCTTTCAATCCAAGTGCTTCAAATTCTTTAGATGATTACGATTCACCGAAGATGTCAAATGATCCGTCAATGCCTGGAATTTATAGCATTGTTTCGAATGAACAACTAGCAATCAATGGTATGAACAGTATTCCTTATGATTCTGAAATGACACTTGGATTTTCAAGTGGTCAAATCGGTACATTCGTGATTAAAGCATCGCAGTTTGCTAATTTTGTTTCTGGAACACAAATCATTCTACGTGATAAGGCTTTAAATGTTGAGCAAGATTTGACAATCGCTGATTATAGTTTTACATCGGATACAACAATTACAGATAATAAGTCACGCTTTACTTTGCTTTTCAAAGCACCTTCAATAGTAAATGGATTTAATTCTGTAAATAATGACAGTTTCTGGGTTTCTACCAACTCCAATCATCAGATAATGGTAAACGGAAACTCTATCGAAAACACTTCGGTATCAATCTATAATGCTGTTGGTCAGAAAATCTTGTCGAGAAACCTAATTCAAGCAAATGCTCCGTTAGGAACTTCGCTTAAGGCCGGTGTGTATATGGTAACAATAAGTAATGCAGGAAAAACTATTACAAAAAAAATAATTATTGATTGATTTTTGTCATAAAACCGAAACAGTGTTTTGTTTACAAATGGTTAATGTGTTATAAATCAGTCTGATTTAAGAATTCTTTTTTAAAGTTCTCTCTGATTCATTAGTATTTTAAGTTAGGAAAGAATGTTTGAATTGTTCAGGCATTCTTTTTTTTGCAGGTAAGATCGAAAATTGCCGAAAACTTAGGCTTTAAGTGAAATATTTAAATGGAAATTATTAATTTTGTAGTACCGAATTGGAATTAACCATGTGAGGTGTTTTGAGCCAAACCAATAATTGATTAAACTTAGCAGTAGATGAATTTTGATTACCATTTTCCATTGTTTGACGAGCTATTACATGGCAGATTAAATCCTTTGGTTCCGGTCAATGCCGAAGGTTACGGATATGTTCAAAAATTACAGGAGATGGTGCGGGTATCAGCAAAAGATACGGGAATTTACAGCATGCATTTTTTGAAACCACCTACCTTAAAGGCGAGATATTATCAACAAAAAATACTCAGTGAGACTTTTCTGTATATTGCCGATATGCAGGAATACCTGGCTGGTGAAACCAACCGGCAAATAAAATCGTACCTCCGCGACCAGATACTGGATAAACATTTGACTACCTGCCTAATGCGACTGGGTGAAAAAATACAGACGGAAAACCTCCATTTAAAAGACCTGACAGAACCGTCGGCTGATACTGATAATAACCGCCTGTCGGATATTTACATTTTTCATCTGTTGCGGGTTTGCCTGGCGAAGGCTTATCTGGAGATACAGGAATTATTGCATGAAGTGCTTGTTTATAAACAAACAGAGGAGTGGCTTTACACAAGTCTGGCAGGGCAGACTCCTCCGGTAAGGCTCTTCCTGAGAAAACTTGCGAAAACACAAAAGCCCGAAAAAGTTTCCAATTCAACTAATCAACCAACTAACGAACAAACCACAATCCCTACTTTCAGCCGTGCAGATTATTACACGAGTAAAGAGGTGTTTGAAGTGCTTGGAATTTCGGAAAGCACCTTAACCCGAAGAAAAAAGGAAAGTGATTTTCCAAAAGCCCTGAAGCATGGGAATAAAGACCTGTATATGAAGTCGGAAATAGATGTGTGGAAGCTTAAAAACGGCTAATCCGGTAATTCAATAAAAAAGCAATAGTTGAACAAAAATTGTCAATAACTTTTCTTTAATTTTGGTTGTTAATGTGAGCAAAAAGTTTTAATTTTGTAATCGGGGAGAACACATAGTGTTTGTTTACAAGCCCTTCAACAAAATAATACAGAAAAGATTTATGGAACAGAAATACCTAAGCCTTAATTTATTGAATTTTACATTTAGTTCTCAAACGCTGAAATGTTACCTCAGTCAGCAGGAAACAGAAAATTCGGTAAGCCTCACCGAAAAAGACCTTAGCTTCTTTATCAACTACCTAAAATTAGTACCTGGTACTTCAGCACTTTATAGTACATTTGAGAGACCGTGTGAAGGTGGAATACCAGTCACCTTAGGAGTTAGCAAAACCAATCCCGACTCCACAGAACCTCTGTGGTCATTCTCATTCCTTAAAAAATTCTACATTTTCAAACTGACCAATTATTTTCAAACCCTTGGCGTTATAGTTCGAACGAACTTTGTATCCGATATGGAAGTATGGATACCGGGTGTTTCGCCTTATTCGGGCTGCAGGGGTTATAAAGGCTTTACATTAAGGGTTCAGTTTGGACGCATAACTAATTTACCTGAATTGCTGGTATCATACGATGGAGTTCATTCAGTGCTTAACGAGCCTCTGACAGGTGAAAATTGTCAGGAACTTGAGCCAATCAAATTCAGTTGGCTGCTTTACGAAAATACGTTGATTCGGTATGATGAAATGACTGATAAAGCCCGAAGAAATGCAGAAAGTGTTTTCCCTTGTCTGAATAAGGGCTTGCAACGGGCATTAAAAATCCCTACTCCTGCCCCCGACAAAAGCAACCGTTATCTCCGTTACCGGAATGAGATTGAAAGTTTCAGGAAACAGTATCTTCAACCGGAGGATTTAAAAGAATTTATGGTATTGAATAATGGTTGGACCAGCCGTGAATGTCAGACGCTGCTAACGGAAGGAAAATTGCTGAATAATTTGGTTTTTGGTAATGGTGGAACGGATACAGAGCCCAAAAACGGAATGAAACGCTTTGGTCCCAAAAAGCTGACACCCAACCGAAAAACAGTTTTTTTCTTTATCTGCCAACGTAACGACATACAAATGGCGTTAACGATTAATGAATATATGAGTGGAAAATTGCCCGGATTTACAGGCATCAACAAATATGCAGGCATAGTATATTCAACGGTTAAAGATTTCAGTGTTTATTTTGACAATAAAGAGAATCCACTTCCCGAAATAGTCCAAGTGCTTGATGAACGCATTTTCGACAATGATACCCGCTATGTGGCATTGTATCTTTCTCCTTTCGGAAAAACAGATAGCGATGAAGCACATAAAGCCATATATTACAAACTGAAAGAAGAATTGCTGCATAGAAGTATTGTGTCACAGGTTATAGAAGTGGAAAAAAACTGGACAGACCGACAGACGGACATTGAAAAGAAAGCAATTCTGAAAAAGGGTTTTAATTTCGCTTTTCCAAATATAGCAGTTTCGTTGCTGGCAAAATTGGGCGGAACACCCTGGAGTCTGGCAAATGAGTTGGCCGATGAACTTGTGATAGGTATCAGTGCTTTTAAAAGCGAGGAAATGGAGAAGAAATACCTTGGAAGTGCTTTTAGTTTTTCAGGAGAAGGAAATTTCTACGGTTTCGATTGTTTCCGAAGTAATCAATTAGATGAGTTGGCTGGTTCAATTCTGATGGCAGTAAGGGAATATTGTAGTGGACATAAAACGCTTAAAAGATTAGTAATTCACTTCTATAAAACGCTTAGTCAAAAAGAATTAGAACCAATTGAAAAGGGACTTGCCAAACTGAAATTGGATGTGCCTGTTGTAGTTCTGAACATCAACAAGATGTTTTCAGAAGATATCGTTGGGTTCGATATGCAGCAAAGTCATTTAATGCCTTACTCTTTTACCTACCTGCCCGTTGGTTATAATCAATACCTGCTTTACAATAATGGCTTGCAAAAAGGTTTGAATTTTGATGATAAGGAAGGCTATCCATTTCCATTAAAGATTTCATTTCAATATTTCCCGGTTGGTACTTTTTCAAGTGAACCGATTGATCCATTGCTTATTCCGGATTTATTCGAACAGGTTTGCCGCTTTAGTCAGTTGTACTGGAAATCAATCTCCCGTCAGTCATTGCCTGTTACTTTGCGTTACCCCGAAATGCTGGCTAAAATAGTACCTCACTTTAGTCGTCCTGAATTACCCCGCACAGGAAAAGAAACACTCTGGTTTTTGTAGAGTGATTCATGAATCAAGATTCAAGAGCTTATAGTTTTGCCATAACTGTTGGTTCTCTGTCATATTCCCATCCTATTGCCGTCAAATCACCGTCATAATTTCTAAAAAATAAGTTATCACCTTCAAAACTCCTTCATTACTCAATCAATTTCCCATTGGCAAACTTGTTGCAATTAAGGTTGGCGTGGGGCGCCACAGGTTTAATGAAAATTCAGTTACTATCGATCAACGGAAATTGAGCAGACATTAAAGAACGATTTGAATGATTAATGATTGATCACCATTATTCAGGTAGAATCAGATTGCAAAACATAATTGTCAAATCCCTAAAAAACAAATAAAATGGGAAAGATGTTTTCAGGAATCCTAGGTGGATTCACAGGTACAGTTGGGACCGTAATAGGTTCAAGTAATCGTAACGGCGACGATTTAATTCGCGTCAAATCAAAGAGACCACGTACTTCGAATAGTGTGGCACAGGCTAATCAGCGTACCAAGTTTGGATTAGTAACCTCATTTTTGCAGGTAATTAATTTCATTCTTAAATTCAGCTTCAAACAAGTGGCTGGCGATACCATGTCGTCGTACAATTATGCCGTTCAGTATGCATTGAAGAATGCAATAAAAGGTGAAGCCCCTGATTTTGAACTGGATTACAGCAAAGTGCAGATAAGCGATGGTCAGTTAAGCCGCGAAACTATAGCTGCTGCAGAACTTTTGAATGGAAAAGTAAATTTTCATTGGGAAGATAATACCGGTTCAGGTAATTGCTCAGCCACGGATAAAGCCATTTTGTTGGTATATAATGTTGACCAAAGTGAAGTGAGCTATTCAATTGGCGCTGTAACACGTGGAATGAAAGCCGGCAGTCTGGCACTTCCTTACAACGAAGTGGGTGATACCTTGTTGTTTTATATGTTCTTCCAGTCTGCGACCGATGAAATACTCGTATCGAGTAGTCATTTTTTGGGGAAAGTGGTTATAGGGTAATAAACAGCGATTTCATACATGATAGAATTCCCCGGCATTCATTTGTCGGGGAATTTTTTAATAATAAAAGCTTACATTCAGAGCTATTTTGCAAAAATATTAGTTGTGCAATTAAACATTCGTCGTTCTGAATAGTCTAATGCTTTTAAACAACAAATGAAGACCCGTATTTCGGTATCTTATTTGTATTTTTGCAAATCTAAAAAATCGAATCAATCACTCCATATTATTTATGCTGTTAGTCAACTACCGTTCATTTTCGGCTTCAAGTGCCGGGTTTTCAGAAACCATACTACAACTACTTGATAAAATACCCGAAAAAGAAAAGGTGCTGACAATCAATATATTTGGACATGTTGCAGAGGGTGATTATTTGTATAATTTAGAAATAATCAAACAAACCATTCAAACCATATTCGAACGAAAGCCCTTATTGAGTTATGTGGCTCAATCGCCCGAAAATGAAAATACTTTGATAGCCGAAGTGGGTTATATGCCCGATACAATACGTTCTACAGATGTAAATTACCACGATTTTCCCGAAGGTCGCTATCTTACCATCGATACAAATGAATTCCGCGCATTGCTCGTTGAGGGAGTTATGGCTGATAATATTCATCAATCAATCGGGGAGCAAAGTTTAGAGGTTTTCAATAAAATCAGGCAAATTCTCAATACCGCATCCATACAGGTTGAAAATATCGTTCGGCAATGGAATTATATCGGTCATATCACAGCGGTTGAAAATAATCTTCAGAACTACCAGGAATTCAACAATAAACGGGCCCTTTTTTATAAAGATTCCACATGGAAGAATGGTTTTCCGGCAGCTACCGGCATTTCAATGGATATTCATGCGTTGATAATAAGTCTGGTAGCGGTGCAATTTCATGATGCAGCCCGCATGTTCCCTCTGAATAATTCGCTTCAATTGGCTGCTCACCGTTATTCGGAACAGGTATTGGCCAACTCATCAGAAAAGGAAACGCCTAAGTTTGAAAGGGGGAA
>Ga0114951_10006489_pt1 | contig 10319 bp, 8 predicted proteins | sample AM7aDNAmetaG_FD_88677 | JGI IMG/M metagenome (GOLD analysis project Ga0114951, IMG submission 88677) | Freshwater microbial communities from Finland to study Microbial Dark Matter (Phase II) - AM7a DNA metaG | ecosystem: Environmental > Aquatic > Freshwater > Lake | place: Finland: Lake Alinen...
CTTGTGAAATAAGATTACCAAAACAAATATCACCACCTATATGCTTTGACAATATTAAATCATTTGTTGAAGTAAGGCTGCTGAGGTAAAGACTGCCACCAATATGTTCAGGCAGTTTTAAATCTTTTGCTGAAGTAAGGACATCAAGTACAAGATTTCTACCAATATATTTAGGCAGTTTTAAACCTTCAGCTGATTTAAGGCGACCAAGATAAATACCGCCATTAATGTTGTTTGGAAAGTTTAAACCATCAGCTGAAGTAAGACCATTTAACTCAATACTTCCATTAATATATTCTGGTAGTATTAAACCTATTACTGAAGTTATACCATCAAGAGAAAGGCCACCAACGCTTTCTGGTAATTTTGTCCCATCTAATGATTTAAGATTTGAAAGATAAAGGTGACCATCAATATGTTCTGGTAAAATTAAACCTTCAGCTGAGATAATCTTATTAAGAACAAGTGGACCATCAATATCTTTAGGTAAATTCAAATCTTTTGCTGAAGTTAGTTCATCAAGCCAAAGTCCACCGCCAATATGTTCTGGAAGTATTAAATCTTTTGCTGTTGTCAAACCTTTTAGATCAAAGCTACCACTAACATCTTTTGGAAATACCCAATCTTTTGCTGATGCTTGCTCATCTTTTATAAATCCAATATAAAAAGATCCACAAACTTTTTCAGGCAAATCCCAAGTATGAGTTGATGCAACATCATTATATGTAAGATTTCCATAATGAATCTTTATTCCACCAGATGACGCCTCTTGTTCCGTTGTACTTATTTCTTCTTTTTTGAATCCTGTTGCAAATGAAATGTCAGATTTTATGTCTCTATGAGCAATTATTAGTTTTGCCAACTGGTGGGCTGAATCTACCAAGCAAAAATCAAAATCGTAAATAAATTTTATTTCTTCTTTAGTTAAAGTTGGATTTAAATATTCACCATTTTTATCAAAACATTTATCATATATTTCTTTAGCCCATTGACTTTGGAATTTTTCTTTTGATACTTCATCATTATTTTGCAGCTGCATCAATTCTTTTGCTTTTTCATTAAAAATAGTTTGTAATCTTTTGTATTGTTCTACATCACCAGTTTTCATAGCTTCTCCTACTGCTTTCCTCAAATCACTCTGCAAGTTTTCTAGTTTTTCTAATCTATCCTCTTGCTGCTTATATTGTTCATCCTTTGATAATTTCCTAAATTTATATAGTTCGGCGTCTGAAAGCAAAGCTGCGGATTTATCGGATTCGAGGTTTTTTGTGTTTTGTTGTGATTTAAGATTTTCCATAATTTGTATTATACGATATATTGAGTATTATGGAAATAAAGATAATTATTCATACCTCAAAGCATCAATTGGATTTAAGTCCGAAGCTCTTGCTGCTGGATAATATCCAAATACAATTCCAATTATCGCAGAAACTCCAAATGACAAAACTATAGACATGATTGAGACTTGCGCCGTGAGAAGTCCTGTCAGAGTGATTATCCATGCAATAAGTATTCCCAAAATTATTCCAATAATTCCGCCAATAATCGTAAGCATCATTGATTCAATTAAAAATTGAATTCGTATATCTCTCTTTTTTGCGCCAACAGCTTTTCTCAAACCAATTTCTCTTGTTCTTTCCGTAACAGTAGTGAGCATCATATTCATAATTCCAATTCCTCCAACGAGTAGTGATATTCCAGCGATTGCAGCCAAAAGAGCGGTCATTGTCCCTGTAATTGATGAAGCAGTTGAAAGCATGTCTGTTTGATTCATTGTGCTAAAGTCAGCTTTTGTGGGGTCTGTTATATTGTGTCTTCCCAGCAAAATATCAGTCGCTTGATTTTGAACATCAGTAACAAGGTCAGAAGTTTGTGCAGAAATATTTATTGCAGAGACATATTGATTGCCAGTAAAAAATTGCTGTGCCACGGTGATTGGAATATAAATAAGGTCGTCTGTGCTATTTCCAGCTGAACCACCTTTTGCAACTGTGACACCAATAACAGTAAAAATATTTCCATTTATTCTTATGTTTTGACCAATAGCATCTGCACCAACGCCAAACAAATCATCTCGTGTGGTTGGTCCTAAAACCGCAACTCTTGCAAGCTGAGTTACTTGATCATCTGTAAAAAAAGTTCCCGAGTCAATCGCAACATCTCTTATATCTGTATAAGCAGGTGTAGTTCCGATAATTGATGTATTGGTATTTGTGCCAGCTGCCACAACTTGTAGTCTTGATGTGACTGAAGGTGCCACAGCTTTTGCGCTTGTGATTCCACTTGCTAATGCTGAAACGTCAGCCATTGTTAATGTGTTTGCAGAACCTCTGCTTGCTCTTACTTGGCTTCCTGGTGTGCTTGGAGCTCCTGGAGAAATAACAACTAGGTTTGCTCCGATTGATTCAATCCTTGCTTGAATTGAATTTGTAGCGCCATTACCTATACCAAGCATTGCAATAACAGAAGCAATACCAATAACAATTCCAAGCATAGTAAGACCAGTACGAACCTTGTTCGATAATAATCCTGATGAAGTTTCTTTTAAAATATCTTTTATTGTCATCCCAGTACAAAATTTTACTAATAACTTTTATGCGACTTTTTATAATTTATCTCTTCGATTGTATTTTATATATTATTTTATTAAACACTGAATTTTTAACGGAACAAATATTTTTAATTTACAATTCTTTTATTTTTATTTGCCTCATCGCTAAGAATAAGTCCATCTCTTATATGAATAATTCTGTCAGCGTGCTCTGCGACATCAAGCTCATGAGTAATAAGAATAATTGTATGACCTTCTCTTTTATTTAAATCCTGAAAAGTTTTCAAAACAATTTCACCTGTTCTTGTATCAAGATTTCCTGTCGGTTCATCAGCCATAATAAGTGAAGGGTCATTTACAAGTGCGCGAGCAATTGCAACACGCTGAATCTGTCCTCCAGAAAGTTGATTTGAAAGATGATGCCATCTGTTTTCTTCCAGTCCAGCGGATCTTAACGCCGCCTCAGCTTTTTTTTCTCTTTCTTCTGGAGAAACTTTTAAATATACCAAAGGTAGAGTTACATTTCTTATGACTTCAGTCCTTGGTAAAAGATTAAATGATTGAAAAACAAAACCAATTTTGTTTCCACGAATATCAGCGAGCTCATCATCTGTAAGTTTTGAAACATCTTCACCATCAAGAAAATATTGCCCGCCGGATGGTGTATCAAGCGCACCAAGAATGTGCATTAGTGTAGATTTACCAGAACCAGATGGACCCATAATTGCGACAAACTCACCGTCTTTAATAGTAAAAGTTACACCTTTTAAAGCTTGGGTTTCCGCTTCCCCATTTACATATGTTTTTTTAATGTTTTTACATTCAATCATTTACCCGAGAAAATTTTTGCCAATAAAAATTGTTTGTTTCGACGTAGCAATCAACTGTATTAAATTAACTTTATCTAAAATCATGATTATTTTTATTTAACTAATTTTTAACAAACATTGGCAAAAACTTTAACGGGTGAAGGTTTAGTTTCCGCCAAGTGTTCTTGTGATTCCACCAACAGAGCCAACCGCGCCTCCACCAAATCCTCCGCCAAATCCACCTCTAGTATTTGTTGTTGCAGTTGAAGCTGTTGACTTAACTGTAGTTCCACTAACCGTTGTCTTTTTTGTAACAACTAATTGCCCTTCAGTCAAACCAGTAAGCACCTCAGTCGTTGTGTTATTTGAAAGACCTATTGTTATTTCAACTTGCGTAACTGGGAACTGCATTGTGATTCCTTGTGATGCTCTTGTACTACTTGAAGCATTTCTAAACTGTCTTCCCGTACTTGTTCCAGTTGAAGATGCAAAAGTTGATGAAGCGAAATCTGCCCTTCCCGATGTCCCAAAACTGTTTGTTGACGAACTATTATTAAAGTTTCCACCAAAGTTTGAAATTGTTGATGATGAAGTATCTGCCACCAAAACATATTTTCTTCCACCTACAGATGTAATTGCTGAGTTTGGAATAATAAGTGTATTTGTATGAGATGTTGTTACTATATTTACAGTTGCAGTCATGCCAGTTTTAATTTGATCATTTTGTGAATCCATTTTTATTTGAACAGAATAGCTAACAACTCCTTGCGCCACAGTACCAAGTGGATCTATATAGCTGACACTTCCTGTGAGAGAAATATTTGGCAAAGAATCAAAAGTAATTGTCACAGTATTCCCAGCAGATACTTTCGCGGCATCAACTTCGTTGAGCGTTACATTAATAACTTTTTCTGCAGTAATAAGCGTGGCCAAAGAATCTGATGAAGAAACTTGTTGACCTATACTTGCGGTGAGTCCACCAATTTGACCATTGAATGGAGCTGTAATAATTCGGCTATCATAAGCAGTTTGTGCATTTGCTAAATTTGCTTTTGCATTATCAAGATTAGCTTGAGATACAGCCAAATCATCAGCTAAAGGTGGCTTTTGTTGAATTGCAAGATTATCTTTTGCTTGCTGAAGAGAAAATACTGCACTGTTATATGATTGAAGTGTAGAAGTCAAATCACTAATTGATGAATCAATACTACTTCTTGCACTTGCGGCAGTATTTTTATTTGCGTTGATTGTGGCTAATGAGTTTGAATCAGAGCTAACACTGTACACACCAAACAGCATAGTCATATCATCAAAATAATTACGAATAATATTTAAATTTGAAATGGTGGTATTTAGTGAAGAAACTAAATCATCTGATGTACTTTGATTCATTATATTATTTCTCCATGTACTCAACATACTACCGATAGCATATCTTTCCTGATTAATATTATTTTGAGTTTCTTGATTTGTAAAATTAACTCCGTTTATTTGAATCAACGGATTCACACTTAAAGGATTCACAAAAAATGCGTCTGTATTTAGATAAACACTATTTGCTGCAGATGTGTAAGCACTTTTAAGTTTAATTAAAATATTTTGTTTGGCATTATCGACAGATGTTTGGGCAGTGGTTATAGCATTGTTAAGCGATAAAAGTTGTGAATCTGTAAGACCATTTACAAGTTTGTCGTAGCTTGCTTGTGCACTTGTGACACTCGCTTTTGCTTGATTTAATGTTTGCAATGCATTTTTTCCATCAAGAATAGCGACAACTTGCCCTGCTTTCACTGAGTCTCCATTTTGAACATTAACGGAAGTAATTTGTCCAAGAGTTTGAGTTTGCCCAGTTGTGTTTGGTTTTATAGAAACTTTGCTAAGTGTTGAAACTTGACCTGAACCAGCAACACTTACAACTAAATCACCTCGTTTTACTCTACTAAAAGTGTATTGGACGGTCGTCTGTGTCGGAAAAATAATTGAGTACAAAAAATATATTACAACGACAATAACAACCGCAATTATTATTGACCAAATTTTATGTGACTTTGTGAATAATTTTATTTTATTATAGAAGTTTGTCATTTTAATATTATTTATTAATTGTGCTTGTACTATTTATAATTGGCATGTTTGCTGGAGCTGGCATGATTCTGATGAGCTTAGCGTCAATTCCTGCGTTTGCATTTGGTTCGCCTATTACTGTTAAAAAATCATCTACTTTCAAATCAGCAGCAGTTAGTTGGTTCTTCATCTGTCTAATACTAGTACTTGTACTAACGATTATCGTTTTTTCAATTCCATCTTTATCAGAAATAATTACTGACGGTAAATTTATTGTGATTATTTTCCCAATTGCACCATGAGAATTAGTAAAATCATTTCTATCTATCCCCATAAAATGGCTATCTGGTTGTCCATTCATTTCACGAAAATATTCCTCCCCTGTTCTAAAAGAATATCCAGCTTTTTTAAAACCAACATACATTCCAGCCTGAAAAATAACTAGCGCAAAAAAAATACATACTAAAATATATATTGTCCACTTAACTTTCGTATTTCTTAAAACTGTTTTGATTTCTTGCATATATTTATTATTAATAATTAATTAATTTTATAAAATACCGACTTTGTATTTTTTATATTTTTCAAAAAATTATTTAGTGACCACACAAAAACAGAAATTGAAGCAACAACTATTGCGATAGGAATTATTGGCAATGATTCAACCACTGACAAAATGTAAGTTTGCCAATAAGTTGCAATTATTTTTCCATCAGTAAATATAAGCGATAAGTATTGTGACAATCCGGATTTACTTGCATCATTAATAATATTAATTACAAAAAATACAATAGAAGTTATTGAAACAAGCGAAAAAAACGAGCTCAAAACTACTTTATTGATAGTTTTTCTCATCTCCAGAGCTCTAATTTTACTAAAAATAGACGTCTTAAGCCCATTTTTAGGCTCCACTATATTAAATAATTGGTTTTTGTCTTTCATTAAGTGTTTATACGGTTATTTTTGTAATTTGGGTGCATGTTTCTCCTCAAGTAGTTTCTTCATTTTTATTAGAGCTCTCCTGTGGTGACTTTTAATTGTTTCTCTTGGAATATTTAGTATGTCAGAAACTTCAGTCAAAGATAGTTCGTTCACATACTTTAATATTACAACTTCTTTTTGTATTTCAGATAATTTTGTTAGTACACTTTCAACTTGTTTTTTATTTTCGGCCATTATATAGATTTCGTCTGCTTTTAATTCATCATCAGTAAGTGTATCTTCAATAATATTTCCGCCACTTTCATTATCAAACATTGAAATTGGTATATCTTTTCTTTTTCTTAAATAGTCAATCGCTGTATTTTTTGCAATGGAATAAATCCAAGTTTTAAAACTTTTATTTAAATCGAACTTCTTTAGATTTTTCCAAGCCTTTAAAAATGTTTCTTGAGTAATATCTTCAGCAACTTTTTCATTACCAGTAAATCTATACACAAAATTGTAAATCATTTTCAAGTAACGGTTTACAATTTCATCAAAATCATTTTTATTTCCAAGAAGATAATCTTTTATCAGCTCTCCGTCTGTTCTATGCATTGTAAAAGTAAAAAAATTATCTATTTAGAGCTTCTCTTGTTCCAGGGCCAACTGAACCCAACTGACTGAGACCGTTAAGTTTTTGGTATTTCTTAACTGCCGCAACAGTGAGATTTCCATAATATCCGGTCACTGGGCCAGAATACACACCTTCTGTTTTAAGTTTCTCTTGTAATCTTGTGACTTCTGTTCCAGATGAACCAAGTTTAAGCGCTTTAGTAAAAGAATAGTTACTTGCTGTACTTACTACTTTAGTTGGTTGATTTATTGTTGCAGCAATTGATCCACACACATTTGCGGATGAACAAACGGAAAGTGTACCGGTACCGCTTGTCTTACCAGTAATAATTAATGAATTTCCTGTAATATATGTACCAATTGAATTTGGATTTGAGCTATACGAAATATAATATCCCGTTCCTGAACCGCCAGAAATATTAATACTTGAAACTCCTCCTACATTTAGAACGACCGATGTTTTGTCAAAAGTTATTGGAATTGAACTTGCGGTGCTTGTTATTGAGTTACTAACATTTATATAAAGGGTGTTACATTGTCCGCCGGTTTGGCAAATTGTAATATTTGTTGAACCAACTGCGACTCCAGAAAGAACAACACTATTTCCGCTTACTGATGCAGAAACTATATTATTATTTGAATTATTTGATATATAGTATCCTCCATTCCCTGACAAAGAAACTGCTGTTGTTTGATTGGTATTAATTGAAAAATTATTTTGACTAAAGATCGGTTGTACTCCAGAAACAGCGTTTGAATTAGAATTAATTGTTACGGATAATGAAAGACATGCTCCACCAGCAGAACAAATACTTGCTGATGACACACCGGCTGATATAGCAGTGACGGTTACTGTGCTGCCATTCAAACTGTATTGAGCTTTGCCATCATTTGTTTGCAAAATTGAATATGGAGATGTTCCACCTGTGATTGAAACACTTAATACTTGGCCAAGTGCGATACTAATGTTATTTTGACTCAAAGCGAGAGTCCCACCATTAGAACCTGCTACTGTAACTGTAATATTTCCACAATTACCAGATGGTGAGCAGACAACAACTGTTGAATTGCCGGGGGTATTTCCATAAAGTGTGACTGAACTTGTAGATAAATATGTTTGAACTACATTTGTATTTGAATTTGAAGATATAAAATAATTTCCATAACCACCTGAAATTGATATTACTTGAGTTTGTCCTGTTGTGATGGTTGGGTATGCTGTACTAAATGAAAGTCCAGTGCCAGATGAAGAAAATGTACCAATTGATGCAAACACAATTCCACATGCGTTCATATCGGTAGAACAAATCGTGATTGTCGATGAACCTGTTGTACCATTTGCGTAAAGTGTAAGTGTTGGCCCATTTAAGCTTGTGCTGATTATTTGTGAGTTTGAATTATTCTGAACTTGATAAAAACCATTTCCACCTGAAATTGAAATTTGCACATTTTGTCCGCTTATTATTGATGTATTATTTTGACTAAAAGAAAGTTGACTCGTTGAATTTTGAACAATCACATATATATTTGAACAATTTGAATTTGAAGAGCTTGTATTTTTAATTAAACACAAATTTGCATTTGTTTGTCCAGCTGATATTCCGGTTATAATTATTTGATTTCCACTAATAGAAAAATTTGCAACTTGAGGATTTGAATTACCAGATAAATAAATTGCGCTAGCGCCATTGTTTGAAGCTGTAACAGTAGTAGATTGTCCGATGTTTGTTACTATACTTGATTGACTAAATGTTAAAAGTGATGACACTGAAGTAGAATATGGCCAAGTAAAAGGATTGGCTGATAGCTGACTATTTACTGTCACATTTACAGCGCTATTTTGTGTAATATTATAATCACTCAATAAAAAACTTGTGGAAAATGCACCAGTAGAGTTTGTGTTACCCATAAAATGAACTTGTGGACCGGATGCTGTTGAAGAATAGTAGTCGAGTAATACACTTGCGTTCGCATCACCGTTTACATTTAATATTACGCCGTTACTATTATTTGGATCAACTGAAATAGAAAATGTTGGTATGGCCGCAAAAGCAGTCACAGCATATGAAAAAAGTAATAAAGTTAAAGATACGAGAAATATTTTTTTAAAATTGTTCATATTTTTATTAAATTAGTTTAATTAATAATTATTGTATGTAATTATAACACACAAGTACAAATCAAAATAATATTAAAATGGCACATTACACAATGTTTAGTACGTAAATGCATAAACATTGTGTGCATTTATATCTGTATTTTTGAGAAGAAATAGCTTCCGAGTGACAAAAATATCAATGTCACGACAGATAATACAATAATATCTGTCCCCAGACCAAATGTTGAAACGTTTATCAATAGGCTTCTAAAAGCGTCTATTCCATAAGCAAGCGGGTCAAGTGAAGCAATAATTCCTATAATTTTGGGTAAACCTTGGAGTGGGAAAATAGCACCTGACAAGAAAAAAAGAGGCATTACTAAAAAATTTATAATGAGCTGGAAACCTTGCATATCTTCTAGAAGTGAAGCAATCATTGTTCCAAGTGCAGTAAACAAAATTGCAACCAAAAGCATTATTAAAAGGAGGAATGGAAACATTAGCCAATTTGTTGGTCTAAACCCTAAAAACAAAGATATAAAAAATACAATAAGACCTTGTGCAACTGACATAGTTGCACCACCAAGAGTTCTTCCAAACATGATATTAAATCGTGATACAGGAGCTACTAGAGTTTCTTTCAAAAAACCAAATTGTCTATCCCAAATAATTTCCATACCAGAAAATACAGCAGAAAAAATAATACTCATCCCAATGATTCCTGGTACTAAAAAATTTAAATAATTTCCACTACCAGCTTTTTGAAAAATCGGTCCAAAACCAAAACTCAAAGAAACGAGAAAAAGCAAAGGTTGAGCAAGAGAACCAATCATTCTTGATTTTGATCTAACGTATCTTTTTAATTGTCTTAACCAAAGTATGTATATTGTTTTCATCCCAGTTATAAATTTTTAAGCTTCTAATGTCTGTTAAGTTATTTTGTTTTATTTTTTAAATTTTCTATTATTTTCTTTTAGTCCACATTCTGCGTCGCATTCTCATGGCATCTTTTGTACCGGCATCTTCTTGTCTGATTGTTTTTCCGGTTAAACTCAAGAAAGCATCTTCAAGTGATGTCACATTTGCTTTTGCTTTTAATTCATCGGCAGTTCCCGATGCAATTATTTTTCCATTATCAATAATTGAAATTCTTTGGGCGATTTTTTCTGCTTCTTCCATATAGTGAGTTGTAAAGAAAATTGTTGTTCCTTCATTTTTATTTAATTCTTTTAAATAATTC
>Ga0114951_10006490_pt1 | contig 10317 bp, 5 predicted proteins | sample AM7aDNAmetaG_FD_88677 | JGI IMG/M metagenome (GOLD analysis project Ga0114951, IMG submission 88677) | Freshwater microbial communities from Finland to study Microbial Dark Matter (Phase II) - AM7a DNA metaG | ecosystem: Environmental > Aquatic > Freshwater > Lake | place: Finland: Lake Alinen...
AAATCCTGCTGCAGGAAATAGTAAGAAAGTACCTGAAAAACCAAATATTCAGCAACATAACTTCAAATCGCTTTATGATCCCTTCATAATTTTCGAACCTGGAAACAGCATGGAATACATGTCCGACCGGAATCTTAGCAACCTCAAATCACCTGGTTCCTGCAACCACTGGCCGGTAGGTCAGGCATATTGTGATGGCCGTCGTGCCGTTGCTGCCGACCGTCCGACGCATTTCCTGGGTTTCCCGATCTCTTATCCGGTATTGCACAAAGGAAACGACGGAAGAAGCTGGCTTAATTCACTTTATGGAATGAAGAACCTGACAATAGACGATCTTGTTGTACTTGGAAGAAGCTGGGCAACAGCTCCTGCACTAACCATTGATGGATCCGGCAGTTTCGTAAGCAAGGGATATGATATGAGCGAAAAAACATACAGAATAACGTATACCGGCCCTGACGCCAAAAAAAAACTGAGCCTTCATATTGATGCAACCGAGACCGCACCACTGTTTAATCCTTCAATTTTGGTGGAAAACTGGGGAGATCAACCGGTAAAAGTTTTGGCTAATGGACAGCAACTTTTAGAAAATAAGGATTTTAGAGTCGGTAGGATTGAAAGACTTGAAGGAACACACCTGATAATCTGGATTAACCGAAAATCAACAACGACAACGAAACTGGAGGTACTATGAAAAATAAAATTTCCGGCAATCTGATCCTGATGGCAGGGTTGACGGGTTTGACCGCCGGTTGCACCAAGGAACCGCCCAGGCGGCCAAATATCATTTTCATTCTTACCGATGATCAACGCTGGGATGCCATGCATTGCGCCGGCAACGGAATCATTTACACTCCTAATATGGATCGCTTAGCCAGCGAGGGTATCCGTTTTCCAAATGCCTTTGTCACCACCCCGATCTGCGCAGCCAGCCGGGCCAGTATTTTTACAGGTCTATACGAACGCACTCATACTTATACATTTACCAAGCCACCTATTAAACCTGAATTTCTTAAGGAATCCTATCCATACCTCCTGAAGAAATCAGGGTATCATACCGGTTTCATTGGTAAATTCGGCGTTTCAGTCGACAAGGGATGGACAGATTCTCTCTTCGACTATTCGAAGATCACCGCCTATCCTTACTGGAAAGAAGTAAATGGGAAAAAGATACACCTGACGGATCTCCACGGTGAATACGCCAACAGTTTTCTGGATTCCTGCTCATCTGATAAGCCTTTCTGCCTGTCGATCAGTTTCTGGGCACCTCACGCTGTGGACGAAAGTAAGGAGCAATATTTCTGGCCTGAATGGTGCGATACTTTGTACAAAAATGATATTATTCCGTTGCCCCGCACCTCAACAAAAGAAGTCTTTGACAGTCATCCTGATTTTATCCGAAATTCTTTCAGCCGCGAGCGATGGTTCTGGCGCTTTGATACACCGGAAAAGTTTCAGGAAATGGTGAAAGGGTATTACCGCATGATAAGCGGGGTGGATGCAGTAATTGGACGAATCAGAAATAAGCTGAAGGAGAAGGGATTGGCCGATAATACCATCATTATCTTTATGGGTGATAATGGTTATTTTCTGAGCGATCGCCAGCTGGCGGATAAATGGCTGATGTATGAACAATCACTGAGGGTGCCTATGATTATTTATGATCCGCGGGTTTCCGGGGATAAACGGGGTAAAACTCCTGAGATTCCCAGTTTGAATATCGATATTGATCCGACAATTCTGGATTTTGCCGGTGTTAAAATTCCAGCTTCCAGTCAGGGGCAAAGTCTTGTACCTGTGGTCAACGGTCAATCCGTTAAACCCAGGGAATTTATTCTTTTCGAGCATCTGTGGGATTTTGTGAGTATTCCCCAATCGGAATGCGTTCGGTCGACCCGCTATAAATTAATCAGGTATCCTCAGCATCCGGGGTTCGAAGAGTTTTATGATATGAAAAATGATCCCGATGAAGTGCATAGCCTGATAAAAGATCCAGCCTCACAACCGCTTATCAGTGACTATACGAAAAAGCTTGATTCACTGATTGTTGTTAATAAGAAGAAATTGTGACCGGTGACTGGTGACGAGTGACAGAAGAAAAAGAGCGGTGGTCGAAGAAGAAGATCGATGGACGGAAGGCCACTGCCTACTGCCTTCTGCCAACGGCCTACTGAAGCCCGACCTTTATACTTCAACTTTAACCTTCGGCCCCCCTTCAGGCAAATCCAGTAAAAAGCTCTTCAGCTCCTGCGGCTTATTTGTGGTGATCGATATCATCCTGCCGCTGGTCAGCCTGAAGGTTACGAGGTATTTGCCTCCAAAGTTCATTTCTGTACGATTAAGGCTGCGATGAGTGCCAACCCCTTGAAACGACCTGAATCCCTTGGGTTTTGTCAGCTCTATCTCAGAGATTTTGTTGAATGGAATAACCTTGAATGCTCTGCGAAAAGGGTAAACCTTATATTCAAATGTTTCTGGGGTTATTCTGATATCCAGCCGGATAAAGAAAATGACCAATGTGGAAATGGGTGCGATCAGGACAGTGATCATTGAAAATTTATCCTTATCAGGCATCGTATTCCATTCCGTGAGGAATACCATTAATGCTATAAAACCGACCATCAGGGTAACCCCTCCGAAAATCAACAGGCGCCATAATTGTGGCATGGTCTGCTCCTCGGAAAAATAGATTTTTGACATAACTGATTTTTGTAGAATGATTGGCTTTAGCAAAGATAGAATTATTAGATTCGAAGACCAATTCCAAGATTCCAAATCGAATTTTGAATGATGAATTTTCAGAATGATTATAATTGAAGCCTCCAATACCCCATACCCGAAACCTGATACCCAATACCATGAAATACCTAATTTCCCTTTTTCTCGCCCTTACGGTCATTGCGTGTAAAAGTCCCGATTCCCTCTGGATCATCCAGGCTCCTGCCGGTGAGCAATATACTAAGCTCGATACCACTGGAATCTCAGTTATTCCCAATGGTAGGTTCATAAAGCCAGTCGGGCATACTTTTCGCACCGCACCTCATCCGTACGGTCTATGCCTCAGCCCGGATGGAAAGATAGCAGTTACAGCAAACTCAGGTACCAGCCCGCTCTCGATCACCATTCTGAGAAATATACAGTCTGATTATCCTGAAATTCAGCAGGTCCCACCGGGGGCTCAAACCGATAAAGGTGTTTTGGCAAGCGTTTTCATGGGCCTGGCCATTTCGCCAGATAATGAAACAGTGTATGTCTCAGGCGGACAGGAGAATAAGATTTATCTGTTCGATCTCAAAACCGGGAAGAATAAGGGGTTTATTCCTTGCGGAGCAATGATCGGTGGTCGCGACTTTTCGCATGGATATATCGGTGATATGCGCTTGAACAAAGCTGGTGATCGGTTATATGTGGTGGATCAGATTAATTTTATTCTCCTCATCATTGATCCGGTTAAAAAGGAAGTCCTTCACCGCATTAATACGGGCAGGTACCCATTTGGCCTTTGCTTGTCGCCTGACGAAAAGAAAGTTTATGTAGCCAATGTCGGGATGTATGAGTATACCCGCATTGCCAGTCTTAATCCTGACAGCCTGAATCAAACATCGTTAGCCTATCCGGCTTTTGCCTATTTATCAAAAGAAGCCGAGGAGGGTATTCATAATGATTCATTAAATATCCCGGGACTGGGAAAACCAAATACAACCGAATCATTTTCTGTATGGACCATTGATATTGCCGATCAGGTAAATCCTAGGGTGACTGCAAAGGCAAAAACAGGTAATCTGGTTGGCCAGATGCTTGAGGATTTTCCAGCGGTTGGCGGATCAAGCCCAAATTCGGTGATTGCTACTGACCATTTCGTTTTCGTAAGCAATGGAACGAATGATAATATTTCGATACTCGATACCCGCACAGACACTGTATTTCAAACTATTCCACTAGTTCTTGACCAGCGCCTGCGTAGTTTTCGTGGAATCATTCCATTCGGTTTGGCTGTTTCACCGGACCAGAAACGCCTGTTCGTGGCTGAATCAGGCATTAATGCTGTTGCGGTGATCGATATTTCATCAAAAGAAATAATTGGTCATATCCCAGTTGGTTGGTTCCCGGCAAAAATCCAGATAACCCCTGACGGAAAGAAATTGATTGTTTCAAATGCCAAAGGTTACGGCTCCGGTCCTAATGGTGGTCTCGACTACATCAAGCGTCCTGAAGGTACTTATATCGGCAGTCTGATGAAGGGTTCAGTTTCTGTATTGGATATTCCTTCAGACCGTCAGTTGAAAAAACTTACCAAAGAGGTTGTAGCCTTAAACTTTCTAATTAAGAAGTCCTCCGATCATTCGTTTTCTTCACGAATAGATAACCCGGTTCCACTGTATCCTGGATATTCAAAATCTCCGATAAAATATATCGTTTTTGTTTCCAAGGAAAATCGCACGTATGATGAAATTTTCGGACAGGTAAAGGCCGGCCGCGGTGATCCCTCCATGGCCCGTTACGGTGCTGCAGCTTCTTTTACAAATAGGGCCAGGGACAAAGTTGTGGATAAGGCTGATATCATGATAAATCACCTTGCCCTGGCTAACAGGTTTTCTATTTCTGACAACTTCTATGTCGATTCCGATGTTTCTGCAGATGGACATCGTTGGTTGGTGAACACCTATCCGAATGAATGGGTGGAGGCCTCTGTTCCTGCCAGTTATGGAGGTAACCGTGAGTATAAGCCCAAATCCAGGGCTCCGGGAAATCTTGGTTTTAATGGATCTGCAGGGGCTATTTACCCAGAGGATTATAATGAAGCAGGATCGCTTTGGGATCATCTTGACCGGAATAAAATCCCCTTCTATAATTTCGGTTTTTCGATCATGTTTGAACCCGGGGCTTATCAGGATGATTATAAGTATACCGGCATAAGGCATCTTGCGAATTTTCCGATGCCCGGACCACTGTTTAATAATACCTGCAAGGTTTATCCGACCTTCAATATGGCCATCCCTGATCAGTTCAGGATCGATCAGTTTATCAAGGTATTCAATGAACGGTGGGCAAAACCGATAACCGATAACCAACCACAGTCAACCATTGGCTCCAGTCCGGAATTGCCCTCTGTAATTACCATCATTGTTCCTCAAGATCATGGCGCAGGTGAACGCCCCGAAGCCGGATATCCTTTCAGAGAAAGCTATATGTGCGATAATGATCTCGCAATTGGCCGATTGGTCGAATTTCTGAGCCATACGCCCTATTGGAAAAACATGGCAATTGTGATAACTGAGGATGATGCCCAGGGTGGTGCCGACCACGTGGATGCACACCGCAGCGTTCTCATGGTGATCTCTCCCTATGCAAAGAAAAATTATGTGTCGCATTCGCATGTGAGCTTCGGTAGTATTTTTAAAACCTTTTGGAATATACAGGGTACCCCTTACTTGAATCAATACGATGCGGGGGCAACTGACCTTTCCGATTTGTTTACCTCAACTCCCGATTTTACTCCATATCAGGCTATTCCTGCTGATATTAGGGTATTTGATCCGATAAAGGCACTTAACCCCTTTGATGAAAAATTCAACTGGAAAGCGCTGAGTGAATCCCCATCCATCGATAATGTAAAGGATATGTTACGGGAGAGCAAGGAAGTTGAGGGTTGGAGGAAATAAAATGATGTTTGTTTTTTCGTATTGCACCTTGCAGAAATGAAAAATTCGTGTACATTTGCACCTCGAACAATTGAGGTCGTGTAGTTCAGTTGGTTAGAATATCGGCCTGTCACGCCGAGGGTCGCGGGTTCGAGTCCCGTCGCGACCGCCTCAAAAATCGAAAACCCCTGTAGGTTATAAACTTACAGGGGTTCTTTTTTTAGTTCGGCGTCAGCGGGAAAGCTGTCCACTCATCCTCAGCAGCTCCGTTTCACTTGCCTTACTCCTGAACTGTGCAGTCAGAAAGCGGTTCTCAGCATCCATCAGCTTTTTCTGGGTCTCCCTCAATTCAATATCGTTCGCTGAACCTATGCGGTATTTCTCCTGGGCGATCGAAAGGTTACGTTGGGCCAAAGCAACATTCTCCTTCTCAAAAGTGGCCAACTGAAGATTGGTTTCATAGTCATTGAAAATTCGCTGAAGATGAGCCTTGGAATTCAACTCCGATTGCTCAACCTCTAATTTCGCCGATTCAACACGGATCTGTGTCTTGCTTCGGTTATGATTCTCGTTTAGCCCGTCAAAAATGGTATATGATGCATTTAGTCCAAAGTTATAACCGTTTCTCTGGCTGAGTGAGGTGATGGCAACATCAGATACTGACTTGTTATAATTATACCCTGAAGTGAAATTCAAACGCGGATAAAGCGTTGAATTTGCCATCTTTCGTTCCAGCAATGCAATACTAAGGTTGGTGCGCGCCATGCGGATTTCAGGATTCTCTTCCTTTATCAGCACCCACAGCTTCTCAAACAAAAGACCCGTTTGTACCGGGATATCATTGGTAACGTTAAATGGTTCAAATAAATCACGGCATAATAACCTGTTTAGCTCAACCTTGTTATTTTGTAGCATTTTAACCTGTTGGATAAATGCAGAACTGTCTGCATTATAATCCACACTGGCTTGCAAAAAGGAGAGTTCTGAACTGGATCCGAAAGTCACTCCGGCCTTTGCAATCCTTTTACGTTCCGATGTGATAGCCATAGCTTCCCTGTACACATCAACCAATTTTTGCTGCGTAATTATAGAGTAATAGGCCAATATAACATCTGTAACAGTGTTCTCAACAACCGATTGCAACTGCAGATCAGTCATGTATTTCAAATCACCCAGCCGGCTTTTTTGAATAAACATATTGAAACCATCAAAGAGGGTCCAGGCCAGAGTAACTCCTCCACTCAAATTATTACTCTTGGCATTCGGACTTTGCTTCTCCCTTCCGTCGTTGTATTGTTCAAATGTTTTACTGACCGCAACACTTCGTGCCCCTGCCAGACTGAGCTTAGGCAGCATGCCGGCTGCTCCTGCAGTATTATTCAAATCAGCAATCTTCGTTTCCTTCGCCGCCAAAGCAATGTCGAAGTTTTTTTGAATTGCAATAACAATAGCCTGATCAAGTAATAGGGTGTCCTGAGCAATCAGTGTGCCCCCGAGAAAGATCTGGGCAAAAATTATCAGCTTAATGACTTTCTTGTTCATAGTCCTTGGATTCGATTTTCTTTTTACTTCCTGAAATGTAAGTGTATAACGATGGGATAACAAATAACGTGAGGATAAGCGCAAAAAGGAGTCCCCCAATGATAACGATACCCATTGACACACGACTTTTTGCGCCTGCTCCCAATGCGAGGGCAATAGGCAATGCACCTAAGACAGTGGCCAGACTCGTCATCAGAATGGGCCTGAAACGCTGGGTTGCGGCTTCAAGTGCAGATGTTCTCAGATCCAACCCTGTCTCTTTTTTCTGATTGGCGAACTCGACAATTAATATTCCGTTTTTCGTCACGATACCAATTAACATGATCATGCCGATCTCACTGAAAATATTCAGCGTCTGACCGAAAAGTAAAAGCGAAATAATAGCTCCGGCGATAGCCAGTGGCACAGTAAGCATAATCACCATGGGGTCCCGGAAACTTTCAAATTGGGCCGACAGGATCAGATAAATGAGTACCAAAGCCAATAGGAATGCAAATATCAGCGTGTTTGAACTTTCAGCATAATCTCTTGATACTCCTGTGAGCGAAGTGGTGAAAGTATCGTCTAGCGACTCGTCGGCAATCTTTTGCATAGCCGCAATTCCCTGGCCCAGCGTATATCCTTTTGCCGGCGATGCAGAGATAGTAGCTGAAATGTATCGGTTGAAACGGTAAAGGGTAGGGAGGTTAACCGGGTAATCAATTTTGACAATGTTATCAAGCTGGATCATAACTCCCTGCTTGTTTCTGATGTAAATAGTGCTCAGGTCAATAGGCTGATCCCTGAATTGACGGTCGGCCTGACAGATTATCTGGTATTGTTTGCTGTTGAGAATGAAAAATCCCATTCGTTGTCCACCGAAATATAATTGAAGGGTTTCGGCGATGTCTCGTAAGGTTAATCCTAATGTCCGGGCCCTGTCACGGTCGATCTTTAAGGTCATTTCCGGTTTGTTGAATTTAAGGTTTAGGTCGACAACCTGAAAAGCCGGACTCGTTTGCGCCTTTTCCATGAAGGCTGGAATCGCAGCACGCAATTTTTCCAAACTGGTAGCCTGGATAACAAACTGAACCGGTAACCCAGAGTTACGCCCGCCACCGATAGTTTGTTCCTGAGTAACAAAACTTTTGGCAAATGTCATTGGCCTTAATACCCGGGTCAGATCATCTGCAATCTGTTGCTGCGAACGTTTGCGATCTTCCGCTGGGACTAAGGTAATCCTGATATTTCCGGTATTCGACCCCGACCCGCCTCCCATGGCGGTCATTCCCATGTAAGAGTCCTTTTCCTGGAGGGTATCGACTATGGCAACTACTTTCTGCATATAAGCATCCATTTTCTCGAAAGCAATCCCTTCAGGTGCGGTGGAAGAGATGGATAGCCGTCCCTTATCCTCGAGCGGGGCAAGCTCCCCCGGGATCTTTGGCATCAGTAATGCCACCAACCCAATCGAGATGCCCATAACGATGAATGCAAGCCAGCGGTACTTCAGAAATACTTTTAATGAACGATTGTACCAGCCAATCAGTCCGACAAAGAAAGGCTCGGTAGCCCTGTAAAATGGATTGTGATGTTCTGAATGCTTTAACCAGTTTGCAGCCAGCATCGGCGTCAGTGTCAGCGATACGAATGCTGAGATCAATACGGCACCCGCCATAACGACTCCAAATTCCCGGAACAATTTACCGGTTAATCCTTGCAGGAAAATAATCGGAAGAAAAACGGCAGCGAGCGTGATGGTTGTCGATAAAATAGCAAAGAAAATCTCCTTCGACCCTTTAAAACCCGCCTCCATCGGCGTCATCCCCTTCTCGATTTTTGTATAAATATTCTCCAGAACCACAATGGCATCATCTACCACAAGCCCCGTTGCAAGTACGATGCTAAGCAGAGTGAGTATATTGATGCTAAATCCGGCCAGGTACATAATAAAGAAGGAACCAACCAGGGAAATCGGTATCGCAATAACCGGAATGATCGTAGTCCTCCATTCCCTGAAGAAGAGGAAAATGATCAGGGCAACTAGAGAAAACGCAATCAGGATAGTCTCTTCAACTTCGGTAATGGCTTTTCTGATTGATAAGGTGGTGTCGCTTGATACCCCTACTGTAATATCTTCAGGCATCTCCCGTTTGATTTCCTCCAATCGCTTCTTTATTTCATCAACGATGGCAATCTGATTTGAACCCGGTTGCGGGATGATAGCCAGACCAACCATTGGGATTTTACCGTTACCACGCATGACAGTTTTTTCGTTCTCCGGCATGAGTTCAGCATGCCCGATATCTTTAAACTTGACCAGCGTGCCCTGGGATTCCCTGATAATAAGGTTGTCAAATTGTTCCTTGGTGCTGATCCGTCCTATGGTTCTCACAGAAAGTTCAGTTCCATAACCTTCAACCCGGCCCGAAGGAAGCTCGATATTTTCTCGGGAAACAGCATCTCGGATATCTGCCGGTGTAATACCATATCCTGCTAATTTTAAAGGATCGATAAAAAGCTTGATTGAGTATCTTTTTTCCCCCCAGATACGAATCTCGCTAACCCCCGGCGTTGTCTGCAGACGTTCCTTGAAAAGGTTGTTTGCAATTTCGGAGAGTTGAAGAAGATTGCGTTTGTCGCTCTGAATGGTTAACCCGAAAATAGGGTTGGAATCTGCGTCGGATTTTACAACCTGGGGAGGATCCACGTCCGGTGGCAACGATCTCAAAGCACGGGATACCCTGTCACGAACATCATTTGCTGCCGCTTCCATGTCGGTCCCGATCTGAAATTCTACCGAGATGCTGCTACCCCCATCTCGCGAAGAGGAGGTTAGTGTCCGGATACCAGCTATCCCGTTGATACTCTCTTCTAATGGCTCAGTGATCTGGCTCTCAATTATTTCAGCGTTGGCCCCTGGATAAGAAGTGCTTACGCTCACAGTAGGAGGATCTACACTCGGATATTCCCTGACACCAAGGAACGAGAATCCAATAATCCCGAAAAGAATTATCAGTATGGAAACCACAAGAGCCAATACAGGCCGCTTGATGAAAATTCCGGAAAAATTCATATTAATACCAGTTTAATTATTTGGTAGTCATCTGTTTGGATTGGCCTTTGCCTCTCACCGACACTGGCGTCCCATCGC
>Ga0114951_10006491_pt1 | contig 10314 bp, 10 predicted proteins | sample AM7aDNAmetaG_FD_88677 | JGI IMG/M metagenome (GOLD analysis project Ga0114951, IMG submission 88677) | Freshwater microbial communities from Finland to study Microbial Dark Matter (Phase II) - AM7a DNA metaG | ecosystem: Environmental > Aquatic > Freshwater > Lake | place: Finland: Lake Alinen...
AAGTGTATGATAAAATGAAAACTATTTTAAACATATTCAATGGTCGCCGTGTTTTAATTACAGGTCATACTGGATTTAAAGGTTCTTGGCTTGCTTTTTTACTGCATGAACTTGGAGCAGACGTAATGGGCTTTGCTTTACCACCTGTATCCCGAGTTAACCACTTTGATTTGCTTAAATTGCATGAAAAAATTCATCATATAGTGGGTGATATTCGTGACGTTTCAGCCATTGATAGCACGTTACAAAAGTTTAGGCCGGAATTTGTTTTTCATTTGGCGGCTCAGGCATTGGTTAGGCCATCATATCATGACCCAGTTTTGACCTTTTCTACAAATGTTCTCGGATCAGTAAATTTATTGGATGCAGTCCGTAAATGTGAGTCTGTGCGCTCTCTGGTCTATATAACTTCTGATAAATGTTATGAGAATGTCGAATGGATTTGGGGTTATAGAGAAAATGATCAGCTAGGTGGCCGTGATCCTTACAGTGCTTCCAAAGCCGCTGCAGAGATTGTTTTCTCTTCATATACACGATCGTTTTTTGAACATCGACCTTTATTGGGGGCAGCAAGCGCGAGAGCAGGCAATGTGATTGGTGGCGGTGATTGGGCTGTAGATCGTATAATTCCTGACTGTATTCGTGCCATTGAGACAGGAGATCTTGTCCGGCTGCGTAATCCAGCCGCCACGCGACCCTGGCAGCATGTGCTGGAACCACTTTCAGGTTATCTGTTGTTGGCAGCAAAATTGTTTAATGAACCAAAACAATGGGGAGGATCCTGGAATTTTGGGCCTTCTACTCATGAAGTTCGAACTGTACAGTATGTGGCAGAGTCAATTGTAAAATATATTGGAAAGGGGGGGGTTTTGATTGACAAATCAAACTTACATGTTCATGAGGCTAACTTATTGCAATTAAACTGTGATAAGGCTCATCAATTGTTAGGTTGGTATCCCAGATGGCAAATCGATAAGACAGTGGAAGCAACTGCAGTTTGGTATAAGACGATTTTGGAGGGAGGAAACGCTGAAGAGATTACAAGAACACAAATTCATGATTTTTTTCCAGAGATACTATGATTGACGGTGTAAAGATGACGCCATTGCGTCAGATTTTTGATGAGCGTGGCAAAGTGATGCACATGTTGCGAGAAGATTCGCAAGTTTTTTTAAGATTTGGGGAGATATACTTTTCATGTACACACCCGGGCGCTGTAAAAGCATGGCATTTGCATAAAGAAATGACACTTAATTATGCAGTGATTTTTGGGGAAATCAAATTTGTTCTGTTTGATGATCGTCAGGATAGTCCCACACGTGGAGAAGTTCAAGAACTATTTATTTCACCGGAAAATTATTTATTGGTTACAGTGCCCCCTTTGATTTGGAACGGTTTCAAAACTGTTGGAACCAAGACTGCTATTGTAGCTAATTGTGCAACATTACCACATAACCCCGATGAAATTGAGCGTCGACCAGCTTTTGACAACAGTATTCCTTATGACTGGGGTTTGAAACATCGGTAATTATCAGTATCCATTATTTGACCGGAAACATTTTTATGAAGCCCTAATTTATGAAAGTTATCCTTCTTGCAGGTGGATTTGGAACCCGGCTTGCCGAATTTACCGATATCATTCCAAAACCCATGGTCCCGGTTGGAGGCAAGCCGATCCTTTGGCATATTATGCAAACCTATGCCCACTTTGGGCACAAAGATTTTTATGTTGCATTGGGGTACAAGGCAGAGGTAATTAAGGAATATTTCCTCAATTACCATGCGCTCAATGCCGATTTTACCGTTGATCTCTCTTCGGGTATCATCACCCCTCACCAGCTTGATCCTGTCGACTGGCATGTGACCTTAGTCAATACTGGTGATAATACCATGACAGGTGGGCGGGCCAAACGCATGCAATCATTCATCGGCAATGAAACTTGTATGCTGACCTACGGAGATGGCGTTGCCAATATTGACCTGCATGCATTACTTGCCTTTCATCGAAATCATGGTAAGATGGTCACGGTCTCAGCTGTTCGGCCTACTGCCCGTTTTGGTGAGTTGGAGTTAAATGGTGAGCGAGTGGCCAGTTTTAAAGAAAAGCCTCAATTGCATGAGGGTTGGATTAATGGCGGCTTTTTTGTGATTGAGCCGGCATTCTTTGATTTTATTGCTGGTGATAGTACCATGCTAGAGCGAGAACCTTTAGAGCAGGTGGCTAAAATAGATCAGCTGATGGCATATCGCCATGATGGCTTCTGGCATTGCATGGATACAAAGCGTGACCATGAATTACTGGAATCGTTGTGGGTTAAAGGAGCCCCTTGGACACTATAACTTCAAACATGCGCATACTGATCACAGGTGGGTTTGGTTTTATAGGTGGCAGGCTTGGACAATATTTGCAGCAGGCTGGGCATCAAATCATTCTTGGTTCACGCAAGTTATATTCCTCCCCCGATTGGTTGCCCCAAGTAAATGTAGTTCAGACTGATTGGAATGATGGCCTTGCTCTGGAGCAAGTCTGTGGTGGAGTTGATATTGTGATTCATACATCCGGTATTAATGCACAAGATTGTTACGCCAACCCCTTAGCTGCACTCGAATTTAACGGATTATATACCGCGCGCTTGCTTCAAGCAGCAATTCATCAAAAAGTGAAACGGTTTATCTATTTATCAACTGCCCATGTATATGCCAGCCCACTCGTTGGTACAATTACTGAAGACACTTGCCCGCGAAACCTTCATCCTTATGCTACAAGTCATTTGGCTGGTGAAAACCCCGTATTATACGCGAGCCAGCATGGACAAATTGAAGGCATCGTGCTGCGACTATCCAATGTCTTTGGCGTTCCTATACATAAAGGCGTGAATTGTTGGACGCTACTGGTGAATGATTTATGCATGCAGGCGGTGCAGACCGGGAAAATAGTTTTGCGCACGAGTGGATTGCAGCAGAGGGATTTTATTGCAATGGCAGAAGTTTGCCGCATTATTGAAACCTTTTCCACTCGTGATTTCCATTTAGCAATGCCCGGCGTGATCAATGTGGGGTCTGGAATTTCACAATCTGTGCTTGAAATGGCACAGTTTATCCAGCAACGATGCAAGCATGTTTTGGGTTTTGAACCGGAATTAATGCGACCTGAGGCAAGTGTTCATGAGAAAAAGGAAAATTTGATATACAAGATCGAAAAATTGTTGAGATTGAAATTAAATAATATTGTCGATAATAGCATTGAAATCGATAGGCTTTTGCATTTTTGCTATCTATCATTTAATCAAAACGCAAATTCACAGAAATAAATCTTGTATGATCGAAAACGTAGCATGTGACTTTTGTGGCTGTGATAAGACAGTCCCGGTTGCAATGCAGACGGATCTCTTACATCATACGACGGAAGAAATTTACACTATTGTAAGGTGCATTGGTTGTGGTTTGTCATTTATAAACCCGAGACCCTCTCCATCTGAGATCGGGCGTTATTATGCACAAAACTATTCATTTCATATTGCACCCTCTGTCTTACATAATCTTGCCGTTGATGTTGCGATTTATGTCGCCAATACACCTCTCGCATGGATTGCGGGGATGCTCCCAGGCATTGGCCGGCATCTTGCTCGATTTGTCAAACCATGTATTAGTGATCCGGTGCGAAGTTATTACGCAACAGGTGGAACGGGAATTATGCTCGACATTGGTTGCGGAGCCGGCGCTAACGCCCACTTTTGGGGTAGAAGAGGAGCACTGCTCTCTTATCGTAAAATCACGAAGGATGTTGGTGTTGAAATTAATGATCATGCAAGGAAGTCCCTCGCAGATAAAGGGGTCGATGTTCATAATGATATTGAATCTATTCCTAAAAATCAATTGTTCGGAATAATACGGATGAACTGGTCTTTGGAGCATGTTTACTCGCCATTACGCTATTTTCAATTTATAAAGGATCATCTTGAAAAAAAAGGGCGGGCAGTGATCGCAGTTCCCAATTACGATGGACTCATTTATAAACTTGCTCCTGATTGCGTCGAGTTACCAATTCATTTGTATCACTTCAGACCCCGTGATATTGAAAACTATGCTGGGAAATGTGGCCTGAGCATTCTGGATATACTTACTTTCTCCTACCCTCAGATGTTCGTTGAGGGAGCTCAAACCGGTATGTTTTCTGAAGCTTTTGCCACGCAGTTTGGATTATATGAGGCTCGTAATTTTCAGTCCATGGTTACACGTTTTGATCGAGCTAAATGGGGAAACGATATGATCGCAGTACTTGAACATAAATAAACCCTTGGATTCGCTGGTCTCCGTTATTATTCCAACTTATAATCACGCCCATTTTCTTGGTCGTGCCCTTCAATCAGTTTTGAATCAAACATATACCGACCTGGAAGTAATCGTTATTGACAATCATTCTGCAGACAATACGGATGATGTTGTTCAACGCTTTACAGATCCCAGAATAACGTTATTAAAAATTCATAATAACGGTGTTATTGCCGCTTCCCGTAATATGGGGATACGTTTTGCAAAAGGTGAGTGGATCGCGTTTTTGGATTCTGATGATATATGGTATCCTAAGAAACTGCAGCATTGTATTCAAAAGATTAAAACAGATTATGACTTGGTTTGCCATGGCGAAATGTGGGTTAGTGAGAAGGAAGGGTTGCCCAGACTGCGTGAAGTTTTTTATGGCCCCGAAACTCGTGCGTCCTTTCATGCTCTATTATTTGAAGGTAATAGCATATCTACTTCAGCTGTGGTCGTTCGTCGTAAGCAGCTTGAAATGGTTGGTGGTTTTGACGAATGCCCTGACCTGATTACCGCTGAGGATTACCACTTGTGGCTTAAAATTGCTCGAGTTGGTGCACGTATCGGTTTCGTGCGTGAAATCTTGGGTGAGTATAGTATTCATAACGACAATACTAGCAAAGCGGCTTTGCGTAATATGCAGGCAGTTCGAACTGCATTTGAGAAAGTTTATTCGGAGGTTGCAATTCACCCTTTGAAAATGCAGGTTCAGGCTTGGCGCAGACGTGCAATTATTGAATATAGTGGTGGGCGGGGTTTCCAGGACAATGAGGAATATCAAAAGGCCTATCCGTGGTTTCTGAAAGCAATCATTCGCTGGCCGTTCATTCCAAAATTCTATGCTGCCTTGCTGTTAAATGTGTTGCATTGTCGGCCTGCATAGGAGATATCAAAATGGAAACATATTCTTCTAAAGTACGTTATTTCCGGCTCGGCCGGCATGCCCTGCTGGCTGCACTTAATATACTTCAGATGCGACCAGGAGATGTTGTACTGGTGCCTGCATTCATTTGTCGGGATCTGTTGGCACCGATTCATGCGTTAAGTGCAATCCCTGTTTTTTATGAGGTTGACCGTACTATGAGACCTGTTAACTTGCCAAACATCGAGGGTGTTCGCGCCCTTCTTGCAGTAAATTATTTCGGGTTCCCACAGGATTTGACACCATTTCGGTTATACTGTAAACAACATGATGCTGCATTGATCGAAGATAACGCACATGGTTATTTTAGTTCCGATGAAACCGGGTTACTGCTAGGTTCAAGGGGTGATTTAGGTATCTTCAGCATGCGTAAAACGTTTGCACTTCCTGATGGTGCAATGCTGATGGTAAATGACGCGAAATTGCAGGATCATATTCCTGTTCAGTTGCCCTGTCGTAGTGAGTCATTGTCCTCTGATTATTGGATTAAACATGGGTTGGCTTGGATACAGCGTAGAACTGGGTTGCGATTATTGATGGCTGGACAGGATTTCGCCCGTCTGCTTCGAAAATGGCATACAGGCCATGCAATTGCGCCATTATTGCCTGAAAGTGAATTTGATATGCCACCATACCCTGCACCACACTGTCGCTCAATTGATGCATTGCCAAATCTGGATCAAGGAAAGGAGATCGCACGCCGCCGCCGGCTGTACGGGATATTTCAGGAACAGTTTGCATCCTTGAATATTCAACCCGTGTTTGACACATTGCCGGCAGGTACAGCCCCTTATGGCTATCCATTTTACGCTAAGGATCAAACAGCGAAAGAGGCAACCAAACTTGCCCGTAAGCAGGGGCTGGATTGCATAAACTGGCCCGATTTACCGGCAAAGATAGCACTAAAAGCCCCATTACATTATAGATCATTATGGATGGTGAATTTCATATGTTGAATTGGCAGTTATGGGAAGGTACGGCAGAGGCCTGGGATCAATTGCTAGAAAGGTTTTCGGACTATTCGGTATATCAGAGCTATGCGTGGGGGGAGCATAGAGCCAGGTTTAACTGGAGACCCCTGAGGTTGGTGCTTCGAAAAGAGGATAACATCAGTGCTATGGTGCAGATTCTCATTCGGAATTATCCTTTGAATTTAGGCTTGGTATGGATACCTGGCGGACCATTGGGCGATATCGATTTTTGGGATGCAAGTCTTCAGCGGGCAATTATGGTTGGGGCAGGGGTTAGATTTCTCTATTGCAGAATTAATTCAATGCGCCGCCATTCAGCAGAAGAAGAATTAAAGCTTACCGTTCGAGGTTGGAGAAAAAGTGCCTATCCACTCAATAGCGGATTGAGCTTGGCATATAAACCTATGCAAAATGAAGATGTCCGTTTAAAACAAAGTAGCAGCAATTGGCGTCACAACTTTAGACGATCTGCCAAACGAGGCTTATCTGTTTATCTTTGGAAAAATCCCGATCCGAAAGAAATGATGCTGGCTTACATTTCAATGCAAGAATACAAACAACTGAAGGATCAGACGAATCTTGAACAAATTGATTCAATTGTCAAAGCTTTTAAAGAACGGTGTTTGTTGGTACGCTGTGACGATGAAAATGGAAATTTGCTTGCATTTCGTGGTGCTTTGGTGCAAGGTGAAAAAGCTTGGGATATTTTCGCCGCCACAACACCAGTTGGTCGTAACATGTATGCTTCACATGCAGCATTTTGGGAATTGATGAAGCAATGCGCAGTTCGCAATATCAATTGGTACGATATGAGTGGTGTTGATCCGGTCAAAAACCGTGGTGTATATGACTTCAAAAAAGGGACAGGGGCGCAAGATCTACAATACCTGGGTGAATGGGAATATGCCAAACCGTCTATCTTTGGGATATTGGTAAGTCGTGTAATTGTGCTTAAGGGACTTTCATGAGATGGCAAAGGTTAGCCATGCGGGCGATTTCAGAATACGTATCACTGATAAGACAGCCTTTTTCACCACGTTGTGGTCTACGTATTTTGATGTATCACACAATTGGCTCTTCCTCGGTTGGCGATAAGCTTGGCCTAAATACTATTACAGCTGAACGTTTTGGCAAACATGTCGATATTCTTGTCGAAATGGTGACGACGACTCTTTTACCGTTAAATATTCCACAAGATGAATTACAGATTGCGATTACTTTCGATGATGGCTATGCTGACAATCTCTATGTTGCTGCACCATTGCTCGCTGAACATAATTTGACTTTTACAGTATTTGTAACGAGCGATTTTGTTCGTAATCGGAGGGCTGGTTTTTTGTCTCCCACGGAGTTAAAAGAATTAGCGAGAGTACCCGGGGCGACCATTGGTGCGCATAGCCGTACGCATCGTCATTTGACTGAATGCAGTGAAGAAGACCTGCGAAGCGAATTGGAAGACAGCAAGCATTATTTGGAAGACTTGATCGCTAAGCCGGTCACAAGTCTGGCTTATCCTTATGGTGCCACAGATATACGAGTACGAGATGCTGCGCTACGGGCCGGATATCAAATAGGAACTTGTAGCCGCTTTGACATTAATCGTCCAAAGCAAGATGAGCTTTTGTTGAACCGTTGCGTCATTTTGCGTGATGACACACCGCGAGTACTGCACCAAAAATTACGTGGAGACTGGGATTGGTATAGATGGCGCAGCTTCCTCACGATCTGACAGTCACCGTCAAACACTTTTCATAAACGTATTCTTAATCTTCTCGTGCACGACACCTAAGTACTATTACTGTAGAATATTATGTTTTTTTTTCGTATAGCAATATTATATGTTTTGTGTTTCTATTTACTTGTTGTATCTAGCATATTGCCGGGAGGTGGGTTGCTTGGACTGATTGTGATATTAATCCCTTTTTTGTATTATGTGAATAAGGGAAAGTTAAATATCAATATGTCAACCAAAAGTTCGGGATTTTCAATTCTGGTTCTATATTTTATATTGCAGTTCTCCATATGGAGTATTGGTGTATTTTTTGGTTTAAGCGCATCGATACATCAATACTTAATACAAGCTGCCTTAATGCTTTGTTTTCTTTTTGTCCTTCTTGCATCGAAACAAAGTACACTGGATGGTTTTATCAGAGCATATATTTTTTTCGCGGCGATTATGTCAGCGGCAGGTTTTCTTGCTTGGTATGCCATTTACGCTGGTTATGTGGGTACTGATGAGTTTTTAATTACGATGCATGACCTTTCGGGTGGGAAAATCAATGCCGCCAATCAGCATACGTATAGTTGGCCATATTATCTTGGACTGGTTCTTACACATGTGGACCCATCCGTTAGTAGTATAGGAAATCACCTATTCTTCAGAGCAAGCGGATGGGCATCAGAGCCTCATATTGCTGCAACTTTTGTAATGCCTGCTCTTATCGTTTTGGTATTAGATAAATATATGTTTAGAAAAAATCTACGATTGGTGCTGATAATCAGCATCATAAGCTTCTGGATAGTTTGTGCAGCTGTAAGTTCAATTATTTCTATTTTTTTGTTAATTGTTTTAGGACAAGTATTAGCTCTTAATAAAAAATTTAATCCGTTACAAAAGGTTTTCATTTTTACCGTTGTTGTATTGATAATCTTGATCCTATTAAATTTTCAAACTGAAATTATTCAGAGCTCTAGCTTTATTGCAGTTAGGTTTGGTGATAATTCTCCGACCTTGCAAACTACCCTGGGAAATTTTTTATGGTTTCTGAAAACGCAAACGACGTTAGATTTTTTGTATAATTCATTAAAACTACTATTTGCCATTTTTGTTTTTAAAGTTTCCTTAGAAGGGATTTTCAAAAGTGGATATGCTGCTATATACGGATATGTTATGCTGTACTTACTTTTTATCGGAGCCAAAGGGGCTTGGAATTATACCTCTGTGGACCCATTCACAATGTTTTTCTTTTATTTGTTAATATTTCATTCATATAATAAGGGCTCGGTCATTGAACAAAATACAATTTGATAATAAAAGCTTTGCAAACATGCATAGGCCCATATTTTCTTTTATTACTTGTACTTTCCAATGTGCCCCTTTTATTCAGCGATGTTATTGGTCATTAAAACAACAAACCATTCAGGACTGGGAATGGGTAGTAGTTGATGATGCATCTACTGACAATACACAAAATATAATTGAGGAGCTGGGTGACCCTCGTATTCGTTTATTTCGCTTTGAAAAGAATTTTGGAAGGGGTGTTGCTCGACAATACGCACTTAAACAAGCGGAAGGTATATGGTGTGCTATAATAGATATGGATGATTTTTGCTTTCCCGATCGTTTAGAATATGCTGAAATAGCGCGCATTTCAGGGTACGATTATTTTTGTTCTGCGATCACATTGATAGATGACCATTATTCTGTTAAAGGAGTGCGTCGCTTTATTACTGACACCTATCCACGTTCTTTTCCTCATGCCAGTGTATGTGGAAATATCGATTTATTTCGTACTATAGGATATTCGAAATTTCGGTTTGCCGAAGACCAAGTCATGGTTTTGACACTTGCCAATAATTTTAATGGGTTTTACTGTGAGGAACCGCTTTATGTGTATCATGAGAATGCATCCACTAGCTTAAAAGGAGCTTTTCTTGGAAATAGTTATTGCCAAATAGTAACATTAAAAATGTTGCGTAATGGTACATTAAGGTTTAATTCAAATCTGTTGAAGAATCTGATAAAAAATATTTTTAAAATTATTTTCCTTATCCCATTCGTCCTTTATCCGAAGGCATATTTATGGACATTGCGATTACGGGATCGAATGCCTGCATCAAATAATCTTCTTACGCTTGAGCGTATTAACTTTATCCGGGAATGTGCTTCATTTTGGACAAAAGCGAAGTAAGAATTCAAATTGTAAAATAAAAGGCCATAAATGATTTTAGAATTTCATAAATCATTGAGATCAAATGTGTAAACGAGCAGTAATTCTTGCAGGTGGCAAAGGGACCCGATTAAAACCCTATACGTTGACTCTCCCAAAACCAATGGTACCGGTGGGGGAGTTGCCCATCCTTGAAATCATTATTAAGCAACTT
>Ga0114951_10006492_pt1 | contig 10314 bp, 11 predicted proteins | sample AM7aDNAmetaG_FD_88677 | JGI IMG/M metagenome (GOLD analysis project Ga0114951, IMG submission 88677) | Freshwater microbial communities from Finland to study Microbial Dark Matter (Phase II) - AM7a DNA metaG | ecosystem: Environmental > Aquatic > Freshwater > Lake | place: Finland: Lake Alinen...
ACGAGGTAGAACGCATACATGATCAGCGCGTTCCAAATCGGCACAAAGTAGCTGGTGTAACCCGCGCCGGCGGCGATGTTGGTGGAAACCCAGGCCGCCACGCTCAAGCCGGATATCAGCGCGCCCAGATAGGCGTCCACATACCAGGTGGCCAGAAACACCGCGACCAGGTAATAAATGAAAACGAAGATTTCGTAGCCCGTGACATAATCCGCCAGCCCGACCACCCCGACGATGCCGATGCACAATCCAGACACCTGTCGTTTTGACCACGTTTCAAGTCGTTTGAGCCGGTTCACCATGTCCCGGGCAAACTAGTTATTTTAAGCGCCGACGGCGATGAAAAATTGCCGGCCAGAAACGGCGGCGGCTTGGCCGGTCGCGCGAACCGCAAAATATTTGCCGCCCATTTTGTGCTGGCGAGCCAGTTGCAGTCTGTCGCCGGCATCAACACCGGCACGCACTTCTGGGGAAAATTTCTGAAGGACTACCGCGAGACGGATTGATGAGCATCAATGCCGCTCGATGAAAATCCGGTTGCCCGTTTCGCTGGCAATGATTTTGCACTTCCCGCCGTTGAGCAGAGTCGCCATGGGTGAGGTGTGGCCGAAATCGCAGTTGGCAATGACAGGCAATCCGCGCAGCGCCGGAATTTCCGCGATGAGCCGGGTGAGATTTTCGCGCGTGACGCCGCCGTTCCCGGCGTAACGCCCCAGCACGAGGCCGCGCACGCCGGCAAACGCGGGCTGAAACGCGAGCGCGCGCAGGCATGAGTCGAGCATGATCAAGGTCGGCTTGCCTTCGGCGGGTTGTTCAAAAAAGAGAATGGCATCGCGCAGCGGCGGAAAGTAGCGGGAGCCTTGCAGCATATTCAGCGTCCAGTAAGGGCCGGCAATCATCGGGCCTTCGGCCACGCCGGGCTGGATGCACCACGGGCCGGCGTTGACGTGAAACGTGCGGTTCACCTGGTCCTTGAACCACGCGTCGTCGCTCCAATGCGTCGCGGGCAGCAGTTCGTAAGGCGCGTCGTCGAAGAGGCATTGGCGGAAACTGGCGAGCATGTATTCCGCGCCTTGCCGCATCATGAACGTCGTGAAATGCGCGCCGCAATACGTCGTCAGGCCGGTGCGCGCGTGGAGGGCATAACCCGGATAGCTGACGTCGGAATAGCCGCAGATGATTTTCGGATGCGCGGCGACGAGGTGGTAGTCAATGCCGTCCAAAAGCTGAATCGCGCTGACGCCGCCGCTCACGGCGAGAATCGCCTTCACCGACGGGTCGGCGATGGCCGCGTGAAAATCTTCGAGGCGATGTGCAACCGAAGCGGTGAGGTGTTCGTTGCATTCGCGGACGTATTTGCCAAAGGTGACCTTCAGTCCCATCGCTTCCAACCGCGCGGTGGCGAAGGCGATGTCCTGCTCCGTGATGCCGTTGAATTGCATCACGCCGCCGAGCGAACGCGAGAGGGCGAGGATGCGGATTTCGTCACCGGGCTTGAGTTTGGCAGGATGATTCATGGAGATTTGAGCCACTCCGTCAGCAGCGGGCTGGCGGGAATCCAGCGGGCGCGGACTTGCGGCGGGGTGACGGTAAAATCCATCATCAAGCTTTCGGCAAGATAGATGGTGCCGTCGCCGTAATAGCAGAGCGCGGGACAAAACCGCAGGCCGGGCAGTTGGTCGCAGGTCAGGGTGAGGGTGGTGAGATTGGTCGCGCCGGAAAACGGAAACGGGTTCAGTTCCACCGGCGTGCCGTCGCGCAGCAACCGCACGACTTCGGCCATGAGCGCGGCGTTGGTGGTGGTGAGCAGCGGACCGTAATTATATTGTTGCCGCGCGGTCATTTCGCGGAAGGTGGCGGTGCGCCAGTCGAACGGCGGTTGTTTGAGGTTGCGGTAAGGCGCATACGCGGGCATTTCGGAGCCGCAATCCACCATGATATAGGCGGTGGCGGGCTGGCCGGGAACGGCGCCGACTTTCGCGGGGTTGATGGCGCCCATGAGGCCGATGACGGTCTGCGGTTCCGACAAGGTGAGTTGCAGGCAGGCTTCCTCGTAGTCGTGCACATAAACTTCGCCGCCGCCGCTCACCGTGTCGTGCAGATAGCCGGGGTGCGTGGAAGGGGATTGTGGTCCCATGAGGTAAAACGGCAGGCCGTGGCCGCCGCCCGCCGCTGTCTCTTGGCCGGCAAAAAAGCCGACCGCCAGCACGAGCACCAGCAAGGCACCAAAACCGATAACCACCAGCACGGCGGCGAGGATGAGCCAGTTTCTTTTGGACATGATGAGATTTGGGGTGGTCTGGTTTTAGGTGCCCGAAAGTGCCGGTGCGGATTTGAATTTGCTCCGGCGCAAGTCCGTTGTCCAGCCAAAGGGGCGGGCATTGGGTGGGTTTGGCCGGTCAGCCGACCGTTTTGAGGGCCGCGCAAAACTTGACTCGGCGGGGCAAAAAACTTATCGTGCCCCGCTCTGGTTGGTGGTCGTAGCTCAATGGTAGAGTCCCAGATTGTGATTCTGGCTGTTGCGGGTTCGAATCCCGTCGGCCACCCCAACCTTCTCACCCTTCGGATTAATCCATAAATTGACAGATGGTCGCCGCGCCGGGCGTTGGGAAAGTGGCGGATAAAAAAGCCCGGTTGAAGTGAATCAACCGGGTGATTTTAGGAACGAGGGTGGTCAGCTGACGATGCGCCCGCCTTCGTTGAGGAAGATGCCCTTGAAATTCATCTCCAGCGCCTGCGGATTGCTCGCCTTGGCCAAAGCTTCCTTCTCGGTCACGCGGCCCGCTTTCACCAGATTGAACAGCGACTGGTTGAAGGTGATCATCCCGTCGTCGCCGCCGGTCTCGATGGCGGCGGTGAGTTTTTCCAGCCGGTTGTCTTCCAGCATTTTTTTGATGAGCGGCGAGTTGGTCATGATTTCCAGCGCGGGCGTCATCTTGCCGTCCACCGTCGGCACCATGCGCTGGCAAATCACGCCGCGCAAACATCCGGCGAGCTGGCGGCGGATCTGTTCGCGGTCATCGGCCTTGAAGAAATCCAGGATGCGGGTGATGGACTGCGCCGCCGTGGTGGTGTGCAGTGTTGAAAAAACCAGATGGCCGGTGTCGGCGGCGCTCATCGCGGCGGTGAAGGTGGTGGCGTCGCGCATTTCGCCGAGCATGATGATGTCCGGGTCCTGGCGCAGGACGTGTTTGAGCGCGCCGTAGAAATTCGCGGTGTCGAGGCCGATCTCGCGCTGCTCAATGACGCTTTGGTTGTCCTCGAAAACGAATTCAATCGGGTCTTCCAGCGTGACGATGTGCTTTTTGAAGTTGGCGTTGACGTGCTCAATCATCGCGGCGAGCGTCGTGGATTTGCCGGAGCCGGTCGAGCCGGCAATCATCACGATGCCGCGCGGCGATTCAGCCAGCGTCTTGATCTGCTCCAGCAAACCAAGCTGCTCGAAGCTCGGCACGGTGGCTTTCACATGGCGCATGGCGAGCGCCCAAGTGCCGCGCTGCTGGAAGACATTTGTGCGGAAGCGCCCCATGCCGACCACGTTGTAGGAAAAATCCACCTCGCGGTCTTCCTCCAGTTTTTTCTTCATGTGCGCCGGCGTCATCTTGTCCACCACGTTGTTGAGCCATTGCTCGGTGGGGATGGGGCAATCAATCGAAATCAGCTCACGGCTGATGCGGAAGATGACCGGGGTGCCAACCTTGATATGAATATCCGACGCGCCGCCATCCACGGCGGCTTTGAGAATTTTGTTGAAGAGTTCCATGCGGCCAAAATAATCCAGACCGCGCCAAAAGTCAGTCGAGAAAGTGCGCTGGCAGGGACAACGCCAATTATTATTTTCGTGTCTTTCATCACGTTCGCGGGTAACAATTTCGCCATGTCAAAGCCCAAAATCGGCATCATCGGCGGCACTGGCCTTTACGGCATCGAAGGTTTCACGAACCAGAAATGGGTGAAAGTCAAAACGCCGTTCGGTCCGCCGTCCGATGATTTGCTCACCGGCCAGCTCGCCGGGCGCGAAGTGGTTTTTCTGCCGCGCCACGGACGCGGCCACCGCATCCTGCCGACCGAGCTGAACCATCGCGCGAACCTCTGGGCGCTGAAAAAGCTCGGCGTGCAGTGGATCATCAGCGTCAGCGCCGTTGGTTCGTTGCAGGAAAAATACCGGCCGTGCGACATTGTGGTGATTGACCAGTTTATCGATCGCACCAAGCAGGCGCTGAATCACACGTTTTTCGGGCGCGGCATCGTGGCGCATGTCGCCTTTGCCGAACCGGTCAGCGGCGAGCTGCGGCAGATTCTTGTCCGCACGGCGAAGGCCGCCAAGGCGCGCGTCCACGACGGCGGCACTTATGTGAACATGGAAGGCCCGGCCTTCAGCACGCGCGCTGAATCCCTCGCCAACCACCGCGCCGGCTACGATGTCATCGGTATGACGAATCTCGGCGAGGCCAAGTGCGCCCGCGAAGCCGAGATCGCCTACGCCACGCTGGCGATGGCGACGGATTACGATTGCTGGAAGGAAGAGGAACACGTTTCGCTTGAAATGATCATCGCCAATCTTCACCGCAACGCCGATACGGCGAAAAAGATTGTCGCCGCCGCCATTGCGCAGATTCCGGCGGAAGCGAACTGGAAGGCGCATTCCGCCTTGAAGAATGCGTTTCTCACCGACAAAAAATTCTGGCCGAAGAAAACCGTGGCGGAATTGAAGCCGATTTTGGCGAAGTATCTTTGAGCTGTGTTCGCATGAACAAACGCGCCATTCTCAACAAGATTATTGCCAAGCTCGTCGGTGAACTGGAAACCTATTTCCGCGCCGCGCAGTTTTCCCGCGCCGAGGCCACGCACGAATCCAACAAGGCCGAGAACAAATACGACACGCGCGGCCTGGAAGCCTCCTACCTCGCGCGCGGCCAGTCCAAGCAGTTGGCGGATTTGGAAGCCGCCATCGCGGAGTTTGAAAAGCTCGGCGTGAAAAAGTTTTCCGGCACGGACGCCATCGGTGTCGGCGCGCTCGTAGAACTGGACCAGGGCGGTGGACGCGATTTTTATTTCCTCGGCCCGCGCGCTGGCGGCACAGAAATTGAGCACGACCGAAAGGAAATTCTCGTCATCACGCCGCAGTCGCCGCTCGGCGAGCAGTTGGTCGGCAAAAAATCCGGCGACACGTTTTCACTGAATCTGGGCCGCGAAACGCGCACCGCGAAAATTGTGAGCGTGGAGTAAGCGGGAACTTTTTGACACCACGCCGCTGCCGCGTAGAATGGCAAAACTTTTTATGCCCACACATTATCTTGCCTGTGACCTTGGCGCGGATAGCGGCCGTTTGATTCTTGGCACGCTTGAACACGGAAAAATTTCCCTCGAAGAACTCCACCGCTTTCCCACCGGTGCGACGAAGGTGGCCGGCGCGCTGCACTGGGAGTTTGACCGGCTGCTGAACGAATTGAAGACCGGCCTCAAGAAAGCCGCCGCCAAAAACCTGCCCATCGCCAGCATCAGCACGGATTCGTGGGGCGTGGATTATGTGGTCTATGACGAGCGCGGTCTGCCGGTCTCGCCGGTGTGGTGCTACCGCGATGCGCGCACGGCGCAGGGCGTCGAGGTCGTGCAGGAAAAGGTGGCGTGGCCGGTGATTTTTGCCGAGACGGGCATCCAGTTCATGGCGCTGAACACGATTTATCAGGTCGTCACCGAACCCGCCGAACGGCTGGCGAAAGGCAGGCAACTGCTGCTCATCGGCGACGCATTTAATTTCTTCTGCTCGGGCGTCGCGCGTAACGAAGTGTCGCTCGCCAGCACCACGCAACTATACAATCCCGTCCACAAAGGCTGGTCAAAAAAGTTGTTTGACGCGCTCGGGCTGCGGGAAGATTTGTTCGCGCCGATTTGTCCGTCTGGCACGAAGCTGGGGCCGCTAAAAAAAAATCTCGCCACAGAAGTGGGCCTGCCGCAGATCGAGGTTGTTGCCAGTTGCTCGCACGACACCGGTGCGGCGGTCGCGGCGGTGCCGGCAAGCGGCGAAAACTGGGCTTACTTAAGTTCCGGCACCTGGTCGCTGATGGGCGTCGAACGGCCGCAGCCCGTCATCAACGACCAGGCCCGCAATCTTGGCTTTACGAATGAAATCGGCTTTGGCGATTCCGTGCGGTTGCTGAAAAACATCGTCGGCCTGTGGCTCATCCAGGAATCAAGGCGCTATTGGAACAAGGGCGCAAAAAAATATGAGTTCGCCGAACTGGAAAAGCTGGCGGTAGCCGCCGCGCCGTTCGCCTCGCTCATCAATCCCGACGACGCGCGCTTTTTGAGTCCCGACGACATGCCGAAGAAGATTGCCGATTTTTGCCGCGAAACCGGCCAGCCCGTGCCGGCGGATGTTGGCGCGTGCGTGCGCTGCATTTACGAAAGCCTCGCGCTCTTTTATCGCGTCACGCTGCGGCGCACCGAGCGGCTCATCGGCAAGAAGATCGAGCGGCTGCATATCGTCGGCGGCGGCAGCAAGGACGCCACGCTGAACCAGTTCACCGCGAACGCGCTGAAAATTCCCGTGCTGGCCGGCCCGACGGAATGCGCCGCGCTGGGCAACATCCTCGTGCAAGCCATCGCGCTCGGCCACGTCGAATCGCACGCGGCGGCGCGGAAGATTGTGCAGGATTCATTTGAGCTAAAAACCTTCACGCCGCAGGACTCCGAGCAATGGGACGCTGCGGCTGCGCGGTTTGAAAAGCTGATTGGCTAATTTCGCCGCCTGGCTCTGCAAAGGATTCGGACTGTCCACCCGCATATTCATGCGGGCCGGTTCAAAAGTTTCGGACTAGCTAAATATTCCTAATTATTGCAGATTTGTGACAATTAGAAGTGGTAACCCACTTTCATTCCCTAGATTAAGATGCTTTGGTGGACACATCAGCAGTTGCGCGCCCGCAACCCGCAAACCCGGCTTGCCGTGGTGGAAAAACTCGCCAGTGCCGGCGAGGAAAAATCCATCGCCCCGCTCATGCTTGCGCTCAAGGACAAGGAGGCGGACGTGCGCTGCGCTGCAGCCAAGGCGCTGGTAAAATTTCAAGACCGTCGCGCCGTCGCCCCGCTGATCGAGATGCTCAAGGACACCGTGCCGCTGGCGCGGGCCGCCGCGTCCGAAGCGCTCGGCCATCTCGGCGACCCGGCGGCGACGGACCGGTTGGTGCCGCTGCTGCGCGATCAGGATCCAATTGTGCGTGCGGTCGCGGCGCGCAGCCTGCACCGGCTCGGCTGGCGTCCGTCCACTGACGCGCAGAAAATCAACCAGATTCTCGCGCTGGGAAATTTGCAGCAACTGTTGACGATGGGACCGGAGGCGGTGGAACCGCTGTTGGAGCTGATGCGCTACGGCCCGCCGAACAAGCAGCTTTCCGCTGTCAAGACACTTGGCCAAATCAAGGATCCGCGGCTCGTCCGCACGATGCTCGAAGCGTTGAAAAAAGAAAGTCCAGCCTGCGCATCGCCGCCTTGGAAGTGCTGGAGCGGATTGCTGATCCGGCGACGTATCCCGAAGTGGAGAAATTGCTCAAGGACACCAGCGCCAGCGTGCGCAGCGCCGCCGTGGATGCGGCGACGCGTTGCGGCGGGCAGCGCGCGGTGCCGGTTTTGCTCGCTGCTTTGAAAGACACCTCGTGGGAAGTCCGGCGCGCGGCGGCCAAGGCGCTGGGGTTCATCGGCGAGAATTCCGCCGTGCCGGGCTTGTGCGAATTAATTCAAGATCCCGACCGCGATGTGCGCGAGGCGGGCATTTCGGCGCTGGGGCAGATCAACGATGTGCGCGCCTTGGTGCCGCTGGTCACGGCGTTGCTGGATGTGGAGCGGACGGTGCGCACGCTGGCCCACGCCACGCTGAGGAAATTGAAGAAGGACTGGGAGCAGTCGCCGCTCATCGCGGAAGCAGTGCCGGCGGTGCAGGCGGCGTTGAGCCATCCGGATTACTGGGTGCGCTACAGCGCCACGCAACTGATCGAGCAATTAAAAATTGACGTGGACCGTTTCACGGAGCAGATCGATGTGTCGCTGGCGCCCAAGGTCGAAACCACGCCGCCGCATGTCGCGCTGCCGTTTCTGGCGGATTTGCTTTTTGACCGTGACCGCGATCTGCGCGTGGCTGCCGCCGAGGCGCTGGCGCGTTTGCGCGAGCGCGGGGCCGCGACCGTGCTGGCCGCCGCCGCGCGCGATGCCGACCACGCCGTGCAAAACGCGGCACAGGCCGCGCTGGCCGCCTTGAACTGAAATTAATTTTTGTGCCCAAAGAAAATAAATCCGAACCGCGGCACCACGTTTTAATCGTGGATGCCGACCGCGATTATCTCGCGGCGGTGGGCGATGCGTTTCTTTGGTTGAGCGAAAACACCTGGCAAATTCACACTGCCACCGGCGCGACGCCGGCGCTGGCGGCGGTTGAGACGGGAAAAATTCAACTGGCGATTCTGGATGTGCAGCCGGCGGGCAGCGATGTGGTGGAACTGATCAACCAGTTGCTCCAGCAGCAGCCGAAGCTGAAAGTCGTCGTCATGGCCGGCACGGCCACCGAGGAAAAACGCGCCACCAGTCTCGCCGCCGGAGCCGGTTTGTTTCTGGAAAAACCGATGTCGCCCGAAGGCATGAAGGCGATTTTTCAAAGTCTATGCGAGTTGGCAGGCTGGGCGGTGCCGCTGACGAATCCCGCCGCCCGGCGCGGCGTCACCATCACCGACCTCATCCACATCGAATGTCAGGCGCGCAATTCCTCGGTGCTCGAAATCTTTCGGGAACATTCGCTGGGGCGGATTTACATTGAGGAAGGCCAGATCATCCATGCCATTTGCGGCGAACTTTCCGGCGAAGTCGCTTTTCAAAAACTGCTGGGCATCGCCGGCGGCACATTTGAACTGCGCGATTTCGAACTGCCGCCGGAACGCACGCTCAACCGCACCTGGGAATATCTGTTGGGCGAGGCCACGCGCCAGCGGGAGTTGTCCGAGTTTCGCGCACGTGCCAGCGGCATGGTTTCCGGCAGCGCTGCGGTTTCGACCGAGCCGGCCGGCCAGGCCTCGGAACTGCTCATCTGTTCCGGCACCGGCGAGATGCTTTACCAGTGGCAGTGTGCCGACGCCGCCGCGCGGCTGGGGCTGCTGCAAAAAATCGCCCAGCGCGCCGAGACGCTGATTCCCGAACTCCAGCTTGGCAAACTCGACCGGTTGGAACTCCAGCTTGCCGACGGTCGCGCCATCCTCCAGCCGCGTGCCGACCGGTTGGTTTTTGCGCGAGTTGCCGACCGCGCCGTGAATGCATGAAAACCGATTTCAAAACCTGGTTTGCCAGCCTGCCCGCCGTGCCGGGCGTGATTGCCTGCGGCGTGCGCCAGGCCAACGGCAAATGGGGCGGCTTCGGCGACGAGAAAAAATTTCCGGCGGAAAAAATTGAGAAAGTGCTCAAGCAATTCGCCGAGCTGCACGAACCGCTGGCGGCGGATTTTTATCCGCGTTGGACGACCTGGGCGTTTGAATACGGCCAGCTCCGTTTTGTTCCGCGACCGGACAAATGGCTTTTGATGTTGCTCGTCAGTCCCGAAACTGAGGCGGCACAAAATCTGGATCAACTGTCGGAGAAGTTCCTCGCGCTGTCGGCGAAGTGAGTTTGGTGGGATCTTGGCTCAAGCCGCAAAATCCACGTTCGGCACGTCACGCACCGCCGGCGGCACGCTGAAAAAATCGCCCTCCGACTGGAAGCCAAATATTTTCGCCACGAGATTGCTGGGAAACGTCTCGCACTTGTTCCGGTAGTCGCGCACGTTGCCGTTGTAAAACCGGCGTGCGGCCTGGATTCGGTCTTCGGTGTTCACAAGCTCTTTTTGCAGTTGGAGAAAATTATCGCTGGCCTTGAGCTGCGGATAATTTTCCACGACGACGAGCATCTGTTTCAGTGCGTCCACGAGCTGCACCTCGTCGCGCGACTGGTCGGCCACCGCGCCGTTGTTGGCAGCGCAACGGTTACGCAGCTCGGTCACGCGCTCTAGCACCTCGCGCTCGTGCGTCGCGTAGCCCTTCACCGTCGCAACGAGGTTTGGAATGAGGTCGTAGCGGCGCTTCAATTCCACATCCACGTCGCTCCACGATTCGCGGATGTAATTTTTCAGTCCGACCAGCGCGTTGTATTGCGCGATGACAAAAATGAGCGGGACCAAAACGAGGCCGGCGATGATGATGAGCGGAATGAGCAGTGACGGGTTCATGCGTTGGTGAAAAGATATTCCGGCAGCCGCGTGCGGATTTCTGCGAGCCGCTGGAGGTTGCGTTCGAATTCCGC
>Ga0114951_10006495_pt1 | contig 10313 bp, 6 predicted proteins | sample AM7aDNAmetaG_FD_88677 | JGI IMG/M metagenome (GOLD analysis project Ga0114951, IMG submission 88677) | Freshwater microbial communities from Finland to study Microbial Dark Matter (Phase II) - AM7a DNA metaG | ecosystem: Environmental > Aquatic > Freshwater > Lake | place: Finland: Lake Alinen...
CAATGGGGAGGTAATCTTTTATCAGCATACTTTTCACCGTTAGGTTATAAAAATCAAGAAATTGATCCTTCGTTGTGGTTTGAATTTGAAACTGCTGGAGCACCAGCAGGTTACGACAGAGACCCAAGAGCACATGCTACTTGTTATTTAGATGGTGATACATTGGATTGGAGAGTTTCCTCTGGCCAAAATAAACCATTTCAAAGTGCCATTCATTCTAAAATGATAGTTTCAAATAATAACTTATACACTGGAGCTTCAGTTCTACCAACAAAAGCTTTTGGTATGAAAAAATACTATTATCCACAATGGGTAGATAAATCACCAAACACATCGCCTATAAATATTCGAGTAATTAGATATGCTGATGTATTATTAATGTATGCTGAATCTTCATTCTTAAAAGATGCAGATGCTGATGGAAGCGGATTAACTGCACTAAATTTGGTAAGAGACAGGGCTGGAATGCCTGCAATTGCAGCTTTAACTCCTGCTGCCATTGTTCACGAACGTGCTGTAGAGCTTGCTACCGAAGGACATCATTACAACGACATAATTCGCTGGACATTTGATAGCAGATTCCCAAATGACTTGGTTAAAATGTTTAATGGTCAATTCAGTAAACCAAAAAATCTGTATTTTCCAATACCTCAGGCTGAGATTGATGCTAATAAAGGGACGTTAAAACAAAATCCGGGTTGGTAATTTACTTTAATATATTAAATACGATATTTTATGAAAATCATTTATAAATCAATTTTATTTCTGTACACAATTCTTGCTTTTGGACTTGTTTCATGTTCTGAGGAAAGCGTAATGCCGGTGAAACCTGAATTTCAATTATCTTATGTCAGAGATGGTCAGATTAATGCACTTGCAGGTACTCCAGTTTATATAGTTCGCAAAGGAACTGCTGAGTTTGTATCGCTTTACGATGGAAAACCGGGCGCAGTTTATGGCGAAGTGGGAGCAAAAGGTGTAGATTTCGATAGAGCAGACTCACTTGGAATTACTTACAATATTGATGGAAAATACAAGGTTACTCTTGTATCTTCGAGTTCTGCCAAGGTAGGTGCTGAAGTGATTCGCAAAGTGGTTAGCTACGATGTAAATGTAATTGATATGCGTAATTCAATTAAACAATTTGTAGTTACAGTACCCGAATTGGGAGTTGTCAGTCAATATGTTGCAGGTGTTTTCTCACATGATTCTATTCTCATTTCAATTCCTGATGCAATAACAAATTTCAAATTTAAACCAGCTTATCAGCTCGATTCAGACAGTGCTAAAGTGCGCGTAAATAATGTATTGCAACTAACTAACGTTACCGAAAATGATTTTAACCCCTCACTGGGATCGGTTAAATATAGTGTGACAGCTGATTATGGAAATGTGAAAGATTATGTAGTACAAGTGAAATTAGTGCCATCGTCGAACGAAAAGAAATTGATCAAGTTTGAATTTGGCGTTAATGGTAAAGGCGAAAAGGGAGTCATTGACCAAACGGCTAAAACTGTTACAATCAAAGCTCTTACTGGAACTACTCTCACAGGAGTAAGACTAGTACTTCAAGCCGATAATTTTACAACTATTCAGGTTGGAAGAGAAACGTCAGGTGTTCTTGCTTATTCAAATTTCAGCGATAGAACAGCCTATAATATGACCAATACTGGTTCAAATCAAGTTAAAACGATAAAGGTTATAGCCCAAAACAAAACGGAGGAAATCTACTCTGTAAATGTAACCAATTAATATTATTAATCCCATAATTTGCGATAGACGTATTGCAAGTTTATAATTCTCTTAATTATTTTTCAATACAAACATTTTTTTAACTAACAATTTAATTTTCACATTTATGAAAACATTATTTACTTTCGTTTCGATAGCTCTATTAAGTGTATCGAGTGTGTTTGGACAGGCAGACAATGCCGCAGTAGCTAACTGGGTATTCCCTATCGAAGGATGGTTTGCTGGTGCCGCTGCTCCTGCAGTAGGTATTGATGCCTATCCAAGAGCTCAGGCTGATGCAACTGTGGTTGCAAATTTTGATGCGGCTACGGCTAATTTTGATGCTGCATGGGCAAGTGCAGGTACAGCATATGTTTTGGGTGCTCCTGGCAAAAGACTTGGTCTTGCTGGTTCTGAAAATGGTGCTGCTGACTTTACCGGTTCATTTAAAACTTTGTACGATGACAACAATATGTACATTTTATTACAATGGACAGATGATGACGTAACAGGTACAGAAACTGCTGAAGTTTGTTTATCTCCTTATTTAAAATTGGATGCAACAGATCGTGCAGCTGGAACTTGGTATAACGAACATAATGCTTGGTACGATCGCTATAATCAATTTGGCGCTAATAAACTTACTTTTAAAAAGACCGGTTTTGATGCTGCCATGATGATTAACTTTACTGATGCTGGTGTTGGATCAATCAACTGGGGTGGTACAACTCCTACTTTGACAAACAACTTGTTTGTTGATGATAAAACTGCTCCGGCTTCTAAAACTGTAAAATGGATTATTTCTATTGGTTATCCTGTTCTTACAGGAACTTATCGTCCAAATTTCAACAAAACTATTTGGGCTGGTTTAAATGGTGGTAAAGGTATCTCTTTCGATTTGAAAGTGAATGATACTGATGCTGACGATGCATTGAATACTGATGCTACTCCAGTTGCAAAACCTGCAGAATACTGGTGGAATACAACCAGCAATGATTGCTGGCAAGCTAATTTCTATGCTGGATTCTTGAAACCTGCAGCTCCATCTGCAGTAAATGATTTAAAAACGGTTGACTTTGCAAAAATTACTGCAAACAATATCGAATTAAGCACACCTGCTAATGTAACTGTTTATAATACTGTTGGAAAACAAATTATTAATGTAAAGAATGCAACTAGCGTAAACATTTCTAACTTGTCAAAAGGTGCTTACATCGTACGTGCTAATAATCAATCACAAAAATTCATTCGCTAGTATTTAAATACTGAAGTTTTGTAATTTGAAATTATAGAGGTTGGTTGTATTACATTACATCCAACCTCTTTTTTAAGTAGAAAAAGTATCATCTTATGTTCAAATAATATGGTTTTTAAATAACGAAAAGGTTTATTTTTGTAGGATATATTTTAAAATTTAAAGTTGAAGTTATAAATAAAGAATATGAACACATACGATAAAAAATTAATGCAGTTGAAACAAGCTCAAAACGAATTGTTGAGTTTGAATAATGAAAATGTTTCAATGGGAAATGGAATTTATGATAGATATGTAAATCCGGTGATCACGGCTGATCACATCCCTCTCAACTGGCGTTATGATTTTAATCCATTTACCAACCCTTTTTTACAAGAACGAATTGGAGTAAATGCTACCTGCAATTCAGGTGCCATAAAATGGAATGGCAACTACCTTCTAGTGGTTCGTGTAGAGGGTAATGACCGTAAATCGTTTTTTGCCATTGCCGAAAGTCCCAATGGCATTGATAATTTCCGCTTTTGGGAGGAACCTATTACGATGCCTGAAACAGAAGACCCAGATACCAACGTATATGATATGCGTTTGACTGCTCATGAAGATGGTTGGGTATATGGTGTTTTTTGCAGCGAACGCAAAGACCCGAATGCTCCAGCAGGCGATTTGTCATCGGCAGTAGCAACAGCAGGTATAGCTCGTACTAAAGATTTAATCAATTGGGAGCGACTGCCCGATTTAAAAACAAAAAGTCAACAACGTAATGTAGTGTTACACCCCGAATTTGTACATGGCAAGTATGCTTTTTATACCCGTCCGCAGGATGGTTTTATCGATACCGGTAGTGGTGGAGGAATTGGTTGGGCTTTGGTTGATTGTATTGTAAATACCGAAATTAAAGAAGAAAAAATTATCAATCACCGCTATTATCACACCATAAAGGAATTAAAAAACGGTGAAGGACCGCACCCTATCAAAACCGATAAAGGTTGGTTACATTTGGCACATGGTGTGCGTAATTGTGCGGCCGGATTGCGCTATGTATTGTATTTATACTTAACCGATTTACAAGACCCATCGAAACTTATTGCCGAACCAGCAGGTTATTTTATGGCGCCTCAGGGCGATGAAAGAATTGGTGATGTGTCCAATGTATTGTTTAGCAATGGGTGGATAGCCGATGCGGATGGAACTGTATTTATTTATTATGCTTCGTCGGATACACGTATGCATGTGGCTACTTCTACTATTGATAAATTGTTAGATTATTGCATCAATACGCCCGCTGACGGATACCGTTCGGCAAGTTCAGTTCAAACGATAAAAGAATTAATAGCAAGTAACAATAATTTGTTTTTAGCAAATAAAATTTCAGAAAATCAATTGGTTAGCCAACAACAATAATATTAATAATTCTAATGCAATCGTATTTTAAACACCTAAAACAATATCTTTAAACAATCATATCATAAATATCCCGATAGTTATCAGGATTAGTACACATAGGGCAAATTATAAAACAACAAACAATCATAATACCTGTCTTATTCCCCCTTTATGGGGTTAGGGGGCAGATTAAAACAAAAAAAATGAAAAATCTACTTTTACTCTTTTCCTTTCTCTTTCTTCAAATTTCATTCTCATATTCACAATATGTTGTTAAAAGCCAGCATATTCTTAATCCGGATTTAAACATTGAACATGTTAGAAATAATGTTGAATTTTGGATAAAAAATGCTTTTGATGATCCAGCTACCGGTGGATATGGTGGTTTTTTTTCCAGTATTGCGCAAAATGGAAGTAAACTTAGTACAAATCAAAAATCACTTATTGCGCAAACCCGACAAGCTTATGGTTTTACTAAAGCATTTATGCTTACAGGTGATGAAAAGTACTTGACCTATGCAAAAAGTGCCATTGATTTTTTGACAACCTATGGATGGGATAAGACAAATGAAGGTTGGTATTGTTTTGCTCAAAGAAACGGGCAATTAGATAACAGAGTTGGATGGAATCCAAATTCAGGAAAATGGGGTTTTCAACAACAGTATGCAAATGTTGGAATTATTGCCAATTACGAGGCTACACACGATCCAAATGTAAAAGTTTGGATGGATAAAGGTTTAAATTCAATTTATACGCACATGTGGGATTCCCGTCCTGGTTATGAAGGATATTATGAACAAGCAGATGCAAACTGGTCGAACTTATCAGGTAAAGGCTTCACTTCTACAGTGGATGCTATTACTACAAATGGTGAAGAGGCCTATTTAACGACTCTGGATCCGATAAGAAAAGCCAGATTAGTACAATTGGCTAACGTGATTGTAACCCGGTTTATTCCAATGATGAGTGATCCTAAGGTAAAAGCACTTTATCCTGAAGGATATGATAATAACTGGGTGTGCAATAGTTTTGGTTCGGATGGAAGTATCGGCCATTTTATTAAAACCTCCTGGTGTTTAGGTCGTGCCTACCTGTGTGACCCTACCAAAACAGAGTTTAAAGATGCCGCTATCAAAATATTAAATCAAGCATGGACCTATCAAAATGGTGCTGTATCGATTTGGGATCATACGAATGGTGGACCTTTTAATAATATTAATACAGGGACGGGTAATTGGGGTGGTAGTGGCGATAATAAAGATTACTGGACTTTGGAACAGGGGTTTACTGGTCCGATGATAAATTATTACATCACTAAAAATCCAATATATCTGCAAATGGCAGATGAGTCTATCTCTTTTTATATGAGCCATTTTATTGATTTGACATATGGTGAAACATATCAGGAATTAGATCCAACAGGTACAATAATAAGAAACGGTCAAAAAGGAGATGATTTCAAAGCAAACTATCATGCTCAGGAATTTGGTTATTATGCCTATTTATACAGTAATTTATATTATTTGCACCAACCAGCCAGTTTGTACTATAAATTTGCTGCCACTGCCACTACTCAAAACATTACGCTTACCCCAATACCTATGGAAGAAGGACTATTGAGAATAAAATCTGTGACTTTGGATGGCATTGAGTTTACAGCTTTTGATCCTGCTACCCGCACCTTGAATATCGCTGCCAATCAGGGTGGTAAATTTAAAGTTACTTATGAATCATTGACCTCTGCTTCTAATGCTGTAGCTCAATTGGATGCCGATAGAATTACTGTTTTCCCTAATCCTTCTAAAGATATGATTCAAATAGATGGAATGGAAGCAGTGAGTGATTTGGCTGTGGTTGATTTAACCGGAAAATCGCTTATTCATCTTCCAGTAAATGATCAAGCTTCAATGCGTGTAAATTTGGAAAACTTGAATACTGGAATTTACTTTGTAGTTTTGCATAAAAATTCTGGGATAAAAGTAATGAAGAAAATCATTAAACAATAGAAAACAATTATTTCTGTCATTTCATAATTAAAATTTCTGACAAGATTGAGAAGGTGATTCATTTATCTTCTCAATCTTGTAAATTGCATTATAACAACATTTTAAATATTTACTCTTATGAAACGTCTCATTTTTATTCTTTCTTTATTTGTTTCATTATCAACTTTTTCTCAAAACTTGATTGATAACCAATGGCAGTTTAAATTAGGTGATAGTTTGGTTTGGAAGAATCTGGATTATAATGCGTCATCTTGGAAAACAATAAAATCTGGAATTGCGTGGGAATATCAGGGTTATGCTAATTATGATGGTTATGCATGGTATCGTAAAACGTTGATTATTCCAGAACAACTTAAAAAAGAAGCTTTTAAGAATGGTGGATTTAATTTGAATTTGGGAACAATAGATGATGCTGACGAAATTTATTTTAATGGCAAGTTATTGGGTGCAACAGGTAAATTTCCACCTAATTATGTTTCGGCTTATGATAAAATAAGGGATTGGAATATCAATCCACAAGATGTTCAATGGGGCAAAGAGAATGTGATTGCCGTTCGGGTTTTCGATGAATCGGGGAATGGAGGAATCATGGGTGAAAATATCTCTTTAAAAATGAGGGGTCTGGAAACTGGACTTTCGGTAAAAGTACTTTTCCCAACTGAAAATCAAGTATTCGTCAAAAGTCAGAAATTAAACTTTTCAGTAACTCTTTCAAATTCATCCGTCATCAAACTCGATAGTAAAGTTGATTTTTTGTTGGTTGATGATTTTAAGGACACGGTAATGGTTTGGAATGAACCAATTAAATTGTTGGCAGGTAAATCAAAAACAATAAAAATAGACAAACCAATCCTAAAACCGGGTTTTTATACTTTGTATGTGGCTATTAAAAGTGATTTGCTCAATTTTAATAAATCATTTGCTTTCGGCATTGATCCCGAAAAGATTGTTTCTCCAACCGATATTCCGTCCGATTTTGATAATTTTTGGATGCGTGCTAAAAAAGAATTAGCAGCCGTTGATCCGCAGTTCAAATTAATTAAGAAGGATTCACTTTGTACAGCTAAACGGGATGTGTATTTGGTGGAAATGCGCTCCCTCGAAAATGTGTTGATTAGGGGTTGGTATGCTCGCCCAAAAGCAGCGGGAAAGTTTCCCGCCATATTACATGTACAAGGATATAGCTCTACCCAAGAAATGAGTTCGGGTTATTCGGGCGATGATATGGCTGTGCTTGTTTTGAATGTTCGTGGACATGGAAATAGCAAGGATAATATTAATCCGGGATTTCCAGGTTATTTGCAATACAGTTTAAAAGACAGAGAAAAATACATTTATCGTGGCGCTTATATGGATTGCTTGCGTGCTGTTGATTTTTTATGTAGTCGCGAAGAAGTTGATTCTCGCTATATCGTTGTGGAAGGTGGCAGTCAAGGTGGTGCATTGAGTTTTGCCACAGCTGCATTGGATAATAAACGAATCAGTCTGTGTATCCCGGCAGTTCCATTTTTGTCAGACTTCCCCGATTATTTTAAGGTAGCCGAATGGCCAGCAAATGAGTTTACTCAATTTGTATCAAAGAATCCTGATTTTGGTTGGGATAAAGTTTTTGAAACTTTGCGCTATTTTGATATTAAAAATCTTGCACCTTGGGTAAAATGTCCGGTATTAATGTCCATCGGTTTGAAAGACACTACTTGTCCGCCTCACATCAATTTTGCAGCTTACAACCAATTGAAAGTGCCAAAAGAATATGTAGTTTATCCCGAATCCGGACACGGTTTGCCAAGTGAGTATATGAAAGCAAAAGTAGATTGGATGAAAATAGAATTGGGCAAACTAAGCGCTGCAAAACTAAAATAGAGCGGTTGTTTACACTAAAATTAAACTTTTCAAACATCGAACTTTTCAAACATCAAACTTTCTAATTCTTCAATATGGAATCACAATCAGGAAAAATTTCAGTCGTTGAAAAAGCGGCGTATGGTATGGGCGATATGGCCTCTAATTTGTTTTATCAGACATTCACTATGTTTTTGTTGTACTTTTATACCGATGTTTTCGGCATATCGGCAGCAGCGGCAGGGACTATGTTTTTGGTAGTGCGCATGTTGGATACTTTCTACGATCCTTTGGTGGGATTGATGGCCGACCGAACAAAATCGAAATACGGAAAATTCCGTCCATGGATATTATATACAGTTGTGCCATTTGGTGTGATTGGATTCCTTACTTTTTTTACACCCGAAGTTGCCACCAGTGCCAAATTAGTGTATGCCTACGTTACCTACACCGCCATGATGTTTATTTATTCTACTATCAATGTGCCTTACGGCGCTTTGATGGCAGTAATGACAAATAATTCGTTGGAACGCACTAGCTTATCAGCATTTCGTTCTATTTCAGCTTTTATGGGAGGGCTTATTGTTCAGGGTTTAACCTTAAAATTGGTGCATTATTTTGGTTTGCTAAAAGCCAATTTAGATGGTTCTCTCAACGAACAGTTTGGCTTTTCGGCAGCCATGGGCATTTATTCGGTATTGGCAATTGTTATGTTTTTGACCACTTTCTTTCTTTGCAAAGAGCGAGTAAAACCGGTTTCGGAAGAAAAAAGTGCATTGAAAAGTGATTTGAAAGATTTATTTAGTAATGTTCCATGGCTCATTCTAACTTTGGTGGGTGTTATGACCTGCTTGTATGTGGCAATCCGCAACGGTTCTATCATTTATTATTTTAAATATTATGCAAACAATGCGGGTACTGCCGAATTGTTTGGTTTCCAGATTGGTGCCGACACCTTGGTTTCTACTTTTATGCTGGTTGGTACTGCTTGTAGTATTCTCGGTACTATTTTGCTTCGGCCCATGGCGGCTTGGGTAGGAAAAAAACGTGTCTATATTGGTTCGATGACTATTGGAACGGTATTGAGCGTAAGTTATTATTTTTTAGGTAAAGACCAAATTTCGATGATGTTTTTATTTCAGGCTTTGTGTAATTTAGCCATTGGACCCGCCATGGCGATGATGTGGAGTATGTATGCCGATACGGCTGATTATTCCGAATGGAAAACGGGTCGACGTGCTACGGGTTTGATTTATTCATCAGCCAATTTTGCCCAAAAATTTGGATGGTCAATTGGCGGTGCAATAGCCGGTTACCTTTTGGCGTATTATGGTTTTGTGGCCAATGCCCCGGTTACTACCGAAACAGAAAATGGAGTAAAGGTATTATTCGCCATCATGCCTGCATTTTGGAGTGTTATAGCTGTTATTGCTTTGTTCTTCTATAAGTTAGATGAACAAAAGGTGATTGAGATTAATCAAGAATTGGCGGAGCTAAAAGCAAAAAAAACGAATATAATCTAGATTCAAATTTTTATACTTATGAACAAAAAATTAACGCTCTCATGCTTACTGCTTTTTGTGCTGAGTTTTACTTTTCTGTTACAAAGCAAAAGTATTAAAAATCACGTTGTAAAAACTACTTGTCTTCAAAAAAGTTTAGCTGAACGTATTGATTCTGTATTGACTATCATGACGTTGGAAGAGAAAGTCGGACAATTAAATCAGTATTCGAGCAATTGGACTACCGGTCCTGTGTCGCCTGAAGCCAACAAATTGCAGGATATTAAAGATGGTAAAGTAGGTTCGATGCTAAATGTAAAAGGTGCTGAAAAAACAAGGGCAATTCAGAAAATAGCACTGCAATCACGCATGAAAATCCCCTTACTTTTTGGCTTGGACGTTATTCATGGTTACAAAACAACTTTCCCTATTCCATTGGCCGAAGCTTGTAGTTGGGATTTAGCAGCTATGGAACTAACGGCACGAATTGCAGCTACCGAAGCAGCTGCTGCTGGCGTTCATTGGACATTTGCACCCATGGTGGATATTGCTCGCGATCCGCGTTGGGGACGTGTCATGGAAGGTGCCGGCGAG
>Ga0114951_10006497_pt1 | contig 10311 bp, 8 predicted proteins | sample AM7aDNAmetaG_FD_88677 | JGI IMG/M metagenome (GOLD analysis project Ga0114951, IMG submission 88677) | Freshwater microbial communities from Finland to study Microbial Dark Matter (Phase II) - AM7a DNA metaG | ecosystem: Environmental > Aquatic > Freshwater > Lake | place: Finland: Lake Alinen...
AGATATTTTCAGACATGAACATAATAGAAATATTAAATAAATTTCCAACCGTATTATACGACTCACTTTTAGAAATTAAAAAAGAAATAAATGAACATTCTTGAAATCTATAAAAAATACCCAACGCAAGCAGACTGTTTGCGACACCTTGAATATTTGAGATGGGGAGATACTCCTGCCTGTCCAAACTGTGGTTCTCTCGATGTTACACCATTCAAAAGCGAGTTAAGATGGCATTGTAATGCTGAGAATAAGTCCTTTAGTTGTTTGAAAGATACAATCTTTGAAGGCACAAGGCTTCCCCTGCAAAAATGGTTTTATGCAATTCACCTCATGCTTTCAGCAAAGAAAGGAATAAGCGGAATGCAGTTATCGAGGAATATGGGAGTAACATGGAATACGGCTTGGTTTGTCAGCATGAAAATTAGGTGCGCAATGCAGGATCAGTACTATATTTTGGAAGGGATTATTCAGTCAGATTCTACTTATGTAGGAGGCAAACCAAGAAAACCAAACAGGCAAGTTAAGGGTTCAAAAAACAAGAGAGGCAAGGGCACGTCGAAGGAACAAATTATTGGTTTTGTGGAACAAAAACAGAACGGAAAAGTAGTATTGAAACACATCAATAAGGATGTCGAAACCCTTGAACTATTAAAACTGCTAAAGAAAAACGTCCGAACCGATAAATCCATTCTTATCACCGATGAAGGCAAGGAATATACTAAGGAGTTTGACAAGATTATGCAGAGATACATGGTTAAACACCACAAGGAGTTTTCCCATTACGGAATAAACACAAATACCATAGAATCATTCTGGGCAATAATCAAACGTGGCATAATGGGGCAATATCATCACCTGTCAAAAAGGTATTTACCCTTCTACATTTCGGAGTTTGCATATAGGTATAACAATCGAAACAACCCGAACATGTTTAATGACATGCTCGATAATGCCGTTGACGAAGATAAATGCTTTATTTACATGAAGCCTAAGAAGGGCATGGAGGCTAAATTATGTCAGCAATAGTAAAAAACTACCATCATCTAAGGAAGTCCGAAAAAATATGAAATGTAAAAGTAGAGAAAAATGTATAATGAACTAAAAGATTGCGTATAAATTTAAGGCACATACAAAGTAATCATAAAACAAAACCCGACACTAAGTGCCGGGTTTTGTTTTTATAAATTAAGATTAATTTCGATTGTAGATTCAAATCGCCAATCGCAAATCACTAATCGCCTTATTTATTAAATTTTCCTTCAGCGTTCAGTTTGTTATACAAGGCTTCCATCTGGTCGACCAGTTTGTCGAAATTAGCAAAAGCAGCGTTGTAGGCTTCGGGTTGGGTCATATCTACTCCGGCTTTGCGCAGTATATTCAGCGGATAGTCGTTGCCGCCCGAACTGAGCATGGTGATATAACGGTCGCGGTCGGCTTCTTTGCCGTTCAAAACCATTTCGCTCAGCGCCATGGAGGCTATCAAGCCTGTTGAATACTGGAATACGTAGTAATCCATATAAAAATGAGGTATGTAGCTCCATTCGGTTTGAATGTAATCGGGCACTTTCATCACACCTTTTGCGTCGCCGTAATAAAGTTTGGTGAGTTCCAGGTATTTTTTGTCGAGAAATTCGGCCGTGAGCGATTGTCCGCTTTCAACCTGTTGGTGCATGGCCAGTTCGAATTCGGCAAACAAAGCCTGACGGAAAATGGTGCCGCGGGCGTTGTCGAGATACTGGTCGAGGATATAAATTTTGAACAAATCGTCGGTTTCGGTTTTCAAAATGTAATGCATCAGCAGATTTTCGTTAAAGGTAGATGCAATTTCGGCCAGAAACGTTTCGTACTGCGAAGTGGCATAAGGTTGGGTTTTGTCCGAATAATAGCTGTGCATGGTATGTCCCAGTTCGTGGATGAGTGTCGAAACGGAATTATAATCGCCATTATAGTTTACCTTTATAAAAGGATGCACTCCGTAAAGTCCCGACGAATAAGCGCCCGATTCTTTGCCTTTGTTGGGATAAATATCGATCCAGCCTTCGTTGAACGCTTTGGTAATAATATCGGTATAGCCTTTCCCCATGGGTTGCAGCGTGTTCAGTATGATTTGTTTGGCTTCGTCGTAGGTGTAGGTTTTCGAAACCGATTTCACGGCCGAAGTATAAATGTCGTCGTAGCTATAGTTTGGCAGGCCCAGCATTTTCTTTTTCAGTGTGAGGAATTTTTGCAACGAACCCAGATGCGAATGTATGGCATCAATAAGTTCGGTATAAACTTTTGTATCAATGGCGGTCGGATACAGGCGTGCATCCAGACTTGTCGGATATTTTTCAACCTGAGCTGCAAACCAGTGTTTTTTAATTTCGCCATTGAGCAAAGCGGCGTAGGTGCCCTCAAATTTCTTCTGGTTATCCCAAAATGTGTTCATCACGAGCGAACGGTCGGCCTGGTTGGCACTGCCGCGATATTTCATATAATTTGCCACGTTGAGGTTTATTTTTGTTCCGATGCTGAGAGTGATGTCGGGGTGAGGCATTTCGACATTCGAAAGCACTCCGTAAGCTTCGTTGGGCGCCGAACTGAACAAGCCAGTGAGCGACACGATCTTTTGCTGATCGGAACTTAAGATGTGGTCTTTGTTGCGGAATGTTTTTTCGATTCCGAATTTATAGATTTCAAGGCCTTTTTCGGCTTTCAGATATTCGTTGAATTTGGGTTCGCCCAAAGCAATGATGTCGCTTTCCATAAAGGAGAGGCTGGCGCCGAATTGAACAAAAAAGTTCTCCACTTCGCCTTTCAGCGAAATGAACAGGGTGTTGCCCAAATCCATGTTGCTTTGGTTCGAAGCATAAGAATTCAACTTTTCGCCCGTAAGCGAAATATCGTTCGTGGTATTCAGGAAATCGAGCATATTTTTAGCCGAAGCGGTCCATGTTTTCGACAGGCCTTCAATTTTTGTGGATTGTTGTTTCACCTTTTCCAGATCGGCTTTCCAGGCATCGGTGGTGGCATAAATGTCTTCCATGCGCCATTTATATTCTTTCGGAACGGCCGAGCGATCGGTGTTCGAATAATCGGGAATACCCGTTTTGTTCTGACCGTTGGCAACCAAGCCAAACGAAACTCCTAACAGCATAACAATTGTTTTTGGGTTTGCAAATAATTTTTTCATCATTCTGATATTTTTATTAATCTTTTTGGGTTGCAAATGTAATATTTTTTTGATTTGCGAGCATCTCTATGGATTGAACACCTATTTCAATTGTCAAATAGTTATGATCAAAAATAATAACAGCAATCTATTGCCTATTGATTATTAACAAATGGTTTCTTAAAAAAGCAAAACAACAGTCCCATAAGCCGGGTTCTGTTTTAGTCTGTCATTTATCTAGCCGCGTCGTCGCCGACGCGGTCCAACGACCTACCCTCCGGAATGGGGCGGGCAGCCCTCATGCTCCGGTTTATTTGGTCTTTCAACCCATAAGGTTTACCCTCCCGACAGGTTACCCTATCGCGACGTGAGCTTTTACCTCACATTTTCACCCGTTCCCCTCCGCACGAGGCGTTGGGGTGGTTATTTTCTGTGGCACTTGCTGTCATTCGGTTGCCCGAAACCCTTCCCGTTAGGAAGTATGGCGCCCTGTGTTGCCCGGACTTTCCTCTTTTCGGGTTGCCCCGAACAGCGACAAACCGGACTGCTGTTTTACTGCTACAAAAGTAGTTAAAAATGTGATTAGTGATTTGCGATTTGCGATTTGACCCTTCTAATCACCGATCACAAATTGCCAATCGCTATTCCCCGATGTCTGTTTCGCCAAAAAATCGTATTTTCGCACCACTTTTAAATCCAATTTAATGAACGAAAAAGTTTATATAGCAGGATTGGGAATCGTTTCGGCCATTGGCCTTACCGTTGATGAAACCCTTGAATCGCTCAAAGCAACCCGCTCAGGCATCGGGCCCATAACACTGCTCGAAACAACCCTCAAAGCTGCCATTCCGGCCGGTGAAATCAAAAAAACCAATACCGAACTCAAACAGATGCTTGGCCTCGATGTTAACCAAAGCATCACCCGCACTTCCCTTTTCGGGATGATGGCCGCCCGCGAAGCATTGCAAAATTCGGGTGTCGACCTATCGAAATATCGTTGCGGTATTGTGTCAGCAACTTCCGTTGGCGGCATGGATCTGAGCGAACATTTTTATGATGATTTTAATGCCGACCAAACCAAAGGCGACACAGAAGGTGTGAAGGGCCACGATTGTGCCGACAGCACCGAACGTATTGCAAATTTTCTTGGAATAAAAGATTATTTGGCAACTATCAGCACAGCTTGTTCGTCTTCGGCAAACTCCATCATGTTTGGCTCGCGGCTTATCAAGAACAACATAGTAGATGTGGTTCTGGCAGGCGGCACTGATTCGCTCACACGATTCACCCTCAATGGTTTTAATACTCTGATGATATTGGATAAAGAACACTGTAAGCCATTCGATGCCAAACGTGTTGGTTTGAATATGGGCGAAGGCTCCGGCTTTGTGGTGTTGGTTTCCGAAAAAGTGATGGGGGAATTGCATAAAAAACCTTTGGCCGAAGTAAAAGGCTATGGCAATGCCAACGATGCCTATCATCAAACCGCTTCCTCGCCCGACGGACAGGGTGCTTTCCTTGCCATGACAACAGCTCTAGCTATGAGCGGACTGAAACCCGGAGATATTGACTATATAAATGTACACGGAACCGGAACCAGCAACAACGATTTGTCGGAAGGAGTTGCCATGCAGCGAATATTTGCCGACAAAGTTCCTTTGTTCAGTTCCACCAAACCATTCACGGGTCATACATTGGGAGCGGCAGGAGGTATAGAAGCTGTTTTGTCGGTTTTGGCTATACGATATAATATAGTATACCCCAATTTGAATTTCAGCGAACCGATTCCAGAACTGAATATTTCACCCGTTACAAAACTAATGGAAAATATAAACGTGAGGAATGTGTTGTCCAATTCGTTTGGTTTTGGCGGAAACAATTCCACATTAATTTTATCAGCCTGTTAATTTATGAAAGCATATATAAACTCCCTTTGTGCCATAAGTCCGGCTGATACCTTCAGCGGCGAATTTCAGCTTCAGGTTTCTGAAACCGCTTATACTTCGGACTTCCTTAAATGCATAGAACCCGATTATAAAGAGATCATCAATCCCAACCTCATTCGTCGTATGGGGCGGGTGATAAAAATGGGTGTGGCGGCAAGTCTGAAATGCCTGAAAGATATTCAACTCGAAAATCCCGATGCCATCATCACGGGGACAAGCCTTGGATGTATTGAAGATACCGAGAAATTTCTTCATCAGATCGTGATAAACAATGAGCAGTTTCTGCCACCCACATCTTTTATCCAGTCAACTCACAACACCATAGCCGGACAAATTGCGCTGATGCTGAAATGCAATTCCTATAATTATGCATACGTTCACCGCAACTTTTCCTTCGAAAATGCTTTGCTCGATGCGTTGATGATGTTGACCGAACAACCTGCCCATAAAATTCTGTTGGGTGGAGTGGACGAAATCACGGAAGTTTCTTACACGATAATGCAACGTCTGCAAATATACAAAAGCGCCAAAGATCTGTCACCCGATGTGTTTCGTACAAAAACCGAAGGCAGCATAGCAGGAGAGGGGGCAACGTTTTTTGTAGTATCGAATTCACCGGAAAAAGCATTTGCAGCGATCGAAGGAGTTAAGATATTCTACAAACCTCTTGACGAAACAGAAACCCAAAACCACATCAACAATTTTATTTCAGAACACGGGTTATCGGCCAACGATATCGATGCTGTTATCATGGGTTATAGTGGCGACAGTCGTTACGATGCTTTGTATGACAAAATGGCAGACTCAATTTTTGCGCACAATAATATAATGTATTACAAACATCTTTCGGGCGAGTATTTCACATCATCCGCTTTTGCCATGTGGACTGCAGCTCAAATGATCAAAAAACAGGTTTTTCCCGATGCTATGAAATATCGTTTTGTTTCACCGAAAGCGGTTGAAAAAGTTCTGATATACAATCAGTATAAAAATTCTGAACACTCGTTAATATTACTTTCTGAATAATGAATTTCAAGCGAACAAGTGTAGTTTTTCTTATGTTGATCATGTTTCTGAATGTGATGAACATTTTCTTTCATATTTCGGGTTGGTGGTATGTTATTCCGGGAGTGGTTTTGTTTGGAATGACAGGAATTGGTTCTTTTCGTATTGGTATGTCGTTTTATTTTGATGTGATAAACAGGTTTAAAAGCAAGAATCAAATAGTGCTGACTTTTGACGACGGCCCCGATGAAAAAACAACCCGTAAAGTATTGGAAGTATTAAAGAAACACGATGTAAAGGCTGTTTTCTTTTGTATCGGCAGCAAAGCAGAACAATTTCCCGAAATCACACGAAGTGCATATAATGATGGCCACATCATTGCGAATCATTCCTATTGTCACAGCGATTTTTTCGGCTTTTTTTCTTCTAAAAAAATAATTGCCGATCTTCAAAAATGCAACACAATAATAAGAGGTATAATAGGAGAGAGTCCGCGTTTTTTCCGTCCGCCATTCGGGGTCACAAATCCGAACATGAAACGTGCTTTAAAAAAATACCCCTTGGTTCCTGTTGGATGGAGTTTGCGAACTCTGGATACAGTGAATAGTGAACCGGAAATACTCATGGAAAAACTGAAAAAAACAAAAGGGGGCGACATAATTCTTTTTCACGACAGAGTTGAAAATATCGATAAAGTTCTGGACGAATTTTTGTTCTTTTGCAAACAACAACATCTGGAGATTGCCCGTTTAGACGAAGTGTTGAATATTCCGGCTTATGAATAAATTGATTTATAGTATTATAGCATTTCTGGTTGTTGGAATCAGTGCAACCTTTGCTTCCCCTGCCGACACAACTTACACGGTGTTGAAAGATACCACTGCATTGAAAACCAGGGTGAATACCTATTCCAAAAACCTGACAACCATCGAAAGCAATTTTACGCAGAAGAAATATATGTCGGTACTCACCGAACCCAGCGAATCGAATGGGTATTTCTGCTACAAGAACGGTACAATGATCCGGTGGGAATATATTGAGCCTTTTAAATATCTAATAGTAATTAATAACGGGCGTTTGGCTGTTCACGACGAAAACAAGACCAATTCATACGACCTGACTTCAAACAAAGCTTTCCTAGAAATGAACTCAAAGTTGGGCAAAATTCTTCAGGGCAATGTTTTTATCGATCAAAATGACTTTGCCTGCATGTTTTTCGAAAATAGCCAGAATTATAAACTGGTACTCACTCCAAAAGCAAAAGCACATACGGGTTTTTTTAGCCGTGTGATTTTGTATTTCGATAAGAAAATATTTTCAGTTTCGCGTGTGGTAATATTGGAATTATCGGGCGATAAAACCGATATTGAATTTACCGACAGAAAGATCAATTCTCCCGTTCCCGATGAAAAATTTAACCTTCAATAAATACTGATTATGTTGCTAAATTCTTTTTTCAAAATTCTTTCAACTTCCGTGCAAGAAGAAAAAACTTTAGTTGAAGTTGAAATCAATGGTGGTCATGAAATCTTTGAAGGTCATTTCCCCGGCAATCCAGTTGTTCCGGGTGTTTGTTTAGTTCAAATGATCCGTGAAACTATTGAGGTTTTGCAAAACAAAACCTTCAATCTTGAAAAGGCAGATGAAATAAAATTCATGAATATGGTAATTCCAGAACAAAGCAGCAAACTTACTCTTGAAATTCAGCAACGAACTAAATCTGAAAATCCCTATGCTTATAGCATTATTATAACCGACGGACCAACTGTTTTTTTGAAGATGAAAGCAGATTTTAAGGAAGTGAAAAATGAAAAGTGAAGAGTTGAACAAATTATTACAAACTGCCATAGATGCATCCATCGAGGCGGGAATTCAGATAAAGGATGTTTTTAATACGAAAATTCGCGTAAGTATTAAAAGAAATCTAACACCAGTTACCAATGCAGATAAAATAGCAAATCAGATCATCATTGACCGGCTTTCACAATTTGAGATTCCAATTATCAGCGAAGAATCTAAAATTGCTCCTTACGAAGAACGCTCTAAATGGGGTTATTGCTGGTTGGTCGACCCATTGGACGGAACAAAAGAATTTATTGCCCATCGAAATGATTTTACGGTTAATATAGCTTTGATCTGTAATGGTATTCCGGTTCTTGGTGTTATTTATGCTCCAGCATACGATCTACTTTATTTCGCTTCAGAACAGATTGGTTCGTTCAGATTAAAAAATGCAACTAAAGTAATAGGGGAAAACAGATCAATCGAATCAGTAATATCAGAAAGTACAAAATTGCCTGATGCGAAAACCGATACATACACTTATGTCGTAAGCCGTTCGCATATTAATCACAAAACACAGAAATACCTTGAAAGTAATAACAGAGAAAAGGTGTTTATTAGTAAAGGCAGTTCACTGAAATTATGCGCAATTGCCGAAGGGAGTGCCGATGAATATCCGCGTTTCGGTCGAACGATGGAATGGGATATTGCAGCCGGAGATGCTATATTACGCTATGCCGGAGCTAAAGTGCGAATTTTTGAAATAGAGAATTTGCTCAATTACAATAAACCCGATTTGGTAAACCCTGAATTTATCGCTTCCCGTTAGTTTTATCCGAAATTTATTTTGTTTGTTGACATTTCCATTTTTGTTTCGACAAGATTATCATGGTTCGATGAATGACTTAATGTTGTTGGATTGAAACCAATTGTTCTCGGTAAAGATACGACCGTATTCGGTACAAATACGACCGTATTCTGTTTAAATACGACCTTGTTTGGTATGAAACCTATAGGTTTTTGTCTGATGTCGATAGGTTGAAGTTTGGAACCATTTGTCCTTGCTTAAAGACTATTTATATTTAGTCCACAAGTCAAATAGTTAGAACATAATAAACGTATTGACAATTTGATGTTTCATAAACTCATAAAACTTTAATGTTGTTGCAATAAAAAATAACAAAATTATTTTTAAACTTTACCAAGTTTTATGAACGAGATTACGTTATTAATGATGAGAAAAACAATTGAAGTATTAACTTGAAACACTTTTTATAGTATTTAATATTTATACATAAATAGCAGATAGAAAGCTAAGAATAGAATAAATTATGCCAAAAAACAAAATTTGAAATGCTAACACTAAAAATAATTTTTTTGAGAGTAAAATAAAATCAATAAAACAATCAATTAAATAAAAAATGTTAACTACTTTTTAAGAAAAAATAGTTTAAATTAATGATAAAATGTTAGTACTTTTGTACTAATTTAAGGTAATTAGAATTTATTTTTTAAATTAAATTAAGAGAGAAACAAATATAACTTTATGAAGAAATTTTTATTAACTATACTCTTTTTAATTTCAGCATTATTTGTGAATGCCCAAGGTACTATTTGTACTGGTGCCTCCCCGTTTTGTACAAGCTCTACTTATAATTTTCCTGCTTCTACTGGTGTGCCTAGTCTGGGTTCAGTTGGATGTTTAGGTTTAACTCCTAATCCTGCATGGTATTGGATGCAAGTCGGAACTTCGGGAACTATAACAATTAATATGCATAGTACCCCTGGTAATCATGATATTGATTATATTTGCTGGGGACCTTTCACATCATTAGCTCAGGCTTGCGGTTCTAATTTGATGAATGATAATACCTATGTTGATTGTAGTTATTCTATTGCATCTAATGAAACATGCACTATTCCTGGTGCTATAGCAGGTCAGGTATATGTATTGCTTATAACAAATTATTCTGATGCAACAACTAATATTCAATTTAATCAAACAGGTGGAACAGGTGCAACAACTTGTTCTATAATTGCACCTCCTGTAATAAATAATGGACCATTATGCGTGGGGCAAACATTACAACTTACTGTAACTGCTGCTACTACAGGGGCTACTTATGCATGGACAGGACCCAATGGTTTTTCATCTAACGTGATGAATCCAACAATAACAAATGTTACTACTGCAATGGCAGGTGTTTATACTTTGGTTATGACCGTTGGAGGTGTTAATAGTTTGCCTGTTACAACCGCAGTTGTTATAAATCCGAATCCAGTGTTAACACCGACAGCATCGCTTGCTACGATATGTGCCGGAGCGTCTTCATCTTTATCAACAACAAGCACAGTAGGAGGTACGACCTATTCATGGACTCCGGGTCCATTAACAGGAAGTCCTGTAACAGTAACTCCAGCAAC